>ERZ827126.297-NODE-297-length-77390-cov-4.851439_pt1 | contig 77390 bp, 54 predicted proteins | sample MGYA00519780_ERZ827126 | MGnify/ENA primary metagenome ERZ827126 (study PRJEB31778, sample SAMEA3449262) | human gut metagenome | biome: human gut; feature: human-associated habitat; material: faeces | place: United Kingdom | collected 2010/2012 ...
AGGAGCGCGCCAACCGCGAGCTCAAGCGCCGCAGCCGCGTGGTGCAGGTCTTCCCCAGCAGGAAGTCCCTCATCAGGATGATGGGGGCCGTGTTCTCGGAGATGGACGAGGACTGGGCGGGCCGCCGCTGGTTCAGCGACGACTCAATCGGCAGGGCCGTGGAGGGCGCAAAGGTCAACGCGCCCGAGCACGCCTACGAGGGCACCGCAGCCGAGCACGCGGCCAGGATCATCGCGCTCGTCGTTGCCGACAACCCGGTTCCCGGCAGGAAGGCGGCGTGACATGAGCTAGAATGACGGCATTCTAGGTGATTCTCGGTTCCTTGGGCAGCCTGCGACTACCCTCGAGAACCGAGCTCTACACCAACATTCGCGACACTACCCAGCGGTTGGCGGCAATCACGTCGCAGCCGGCCTTTAAGGCCTCCAGGTCGTGGGTCACCTAAGAGCCGAAGAACGCCGGCGCGTCGAGCGTGGAGTCGTAGACCACCACGGACGCGCCCGTGGCCTTCGCGCACATCATGACGCCCTGGATGGAGCTCGAGCGGAAGTTGCCGGAGTTGGACTTCATCGTCAGGCGGTACACGCCCACGACCGGCTTCTCCTTGCCCTCGTACACGCGGTCCCAGACCATCTGCAGAACCTCGTCGGCGACGAAGTCCTTACGGGTGCGGTTGGCGTCCACGATGGCCTCCATCAGGTTCTGGGGAACGTCCTTGTAGTTGGCCAGCAGCTGCTTGGTGTCCTTGGGCAGGCAGTAGCCGCCGTAGCCGAAGCTGAAAGTGATAAGGAAGCATCTGGATCAGCAACAGCACTGTTAAACGTGACCGTTAATTAGATCCAAGTTGAAACGAAATCCGCTGCAGCGGAATAAACCGGATCGTTGAGATCGGGATAATTTTCAAATACAACATTTACCCAGTCTGGGCCGTGCGAGATAACGTCAGGGATGAAATTCTCAAGTTCGCCTACTGGAACGGGGTAAATATTTCTGCTGTTCAGGTACTGCTCAATAATTTCATAGCTATGTCGTGAATCCCCCCTAAAAGCGGCCTTCCCATAGTTTTTAACCGTGCTCCAAACAGAATCTGTTGCCAAGATTGCTGTTATTTTGCCGCGAAGTTTAGAAGTGACAACTTCCGACTTGCACTCAGCGAACAATGCATCGATTTCCGCCCTAGCGGAAACACAAGTCACATCTCTGCAGTCTGTCCTTAAAGACTCGTTAAGGTTGATCCACTCTTCCTTAATGTCATCCCAGTTCCCACCAGCTTCAGGTAAAAGAGCTTTTAATAAACCAGGATCATTTAGTATGTCCGCATCGGGAATCACTATCGGTTCAATCGATAGGCCTCTTAGGAGCTTAAGGTAGTCCTTGAATCGAGACTTACCCCCTACGGGCAACAGGAGCGTAGAAGCGGTTGCTCGATGGCTGCCAGATACCCTATCAAGCATGGCTTCGTAAAATTTGCAGTCGCTATCGCTTTCGCATAGAACGGTTCTCGTATGAAATAATGAGTCAATAGCATCGCTATATTTGAGAAACGTTGTTGTATTCAGGATGTTTAGATCATCGGGCTTTATTTTGGCAAACCTATTTGTTTCTTCGCGCCTTTCTACTCTAATAATCTTCAAACGTTCTGAGCTATTTTGAAGCAATCCGTTTAACAATTCTTTACTATGAGTAGTAATAAATAGCTGTTTATCGGTAGAGTTTCCAAGAGTTCTTCCCATTTGAAAAGCTTGAGGGGGATGGAGAAAAGACTCTGGCTCGTCAATAAAAAGAGCTGAAAACTGTCCATAATATAGATATAAAAGAATGCCTAAATAGCTCTTAATACCATCACCTTGCAGGTGGGCCATCGGATATCGATCCAGATATCTGTTCATTTGTTCATAAATTTCAAATGAGCTTTCAGCCTCAAAAGAATGAATATCATCACCCAGGCACAATGGTATCGTCGCACCGTTTGCATAATGGGGCAAAACATCAGTATCAAAGGCTTCTCTATAGGCATTGGATACTTTGCTTCTATATCCTTCGTCACGAGTGAGAACGTGAATCAAGTTTTCAGCTGGAGCAGTACGATCGATCTGGTCTGCAGGATTGCAAACTGATAGGCGATCCCCAGTATTGAGAAATGCAAAAAAGGCTTCTCGGAAACCATCCGGTAATGGTTCTTTTGCTTCTACACAGTCTGAATACTTTTGGTAATTAAATTCGTAAATTTCAAAATTAAAGCCATTATATTTCGAATGTCTAGCATTTAGAACAGCATACCGTTTCATGAACGCAGAGACATTATCAGCATTTGGCTTTTCTATCAACTCGCTATTTACTACAACGCCTTGTGAATCATCTGAGATCATGTCGTAGATGTCACGGATGGCCTGGCTTTTGCCAACATTATTTGGACCAACAAAAACAAGAATGGAATCAGGGTTTAAAGAGATTGTGTCCCCAGTGTTAAGTGTAATCTGGCTGATGTACGGCATCTGCATTGTTAAGTCCAAACTCTACTCAGTACCTGTTCATCAATAAAATACCTGTTTGACTAACAGTCCAATCATAAATAATGAGATTAAAGTTGGCGATGGCTTGATGAAATTAATTTTTAGATAGCGAGCTGCGTACGGTCGAGGCATTCCGTCGCGTAGTCAAATGATGCGAAGTCAGCAACCACTTGCTTATCATGACCTACCAACCAGTTACGATAATCCGAATACTTGGTAGCCAGGTCATGATAGAGATCGAATCCGTTTCAAAAAATTAAAAGAGCTCGCGTGACGTCACAGTCTGCGTCATTATGAATCTCACGTTCCGTTCTAGCCATCTACTCGGATGCCTTACTTTGGATAAAATCCTTATCAGGATTTTTGACTGCTGAACACGAACTCCTCTTAATTAAGAAGCTAATATCCGAGTCTTCGATGAGAATATTTGAATTGACGTATGCCTTGGCGTGGCAATGCTTTCGCCTGTGCTTCAGCTTGTCCTTAATAAAAGCCGATATCGTCTTTCGCTCTACAGAGATCACAGTCTTACTCATTGCCGACTCCCTCTCCCATTGCCAAATCAATAAACGACTTAGTGCCCTGATGATACGGATTTACCGAAGAGGCCCATACAGGGAAAAGCCAGCCGTCTTTCCAATTAGAGCCAATGAGAGCACGGTAAAAATAAATACCCATCTCATATTCTGATACTCGCCCTTGTGCATATGGCTGAATATCGCCATCTGCATCAGCATTAGAAAATACATAGTCAAAATAGGGGTCTGACGATTCAGAATCTAATGCTTTTTGGTACTTTTTGGCAACGCTGCCTAGATCGTTAGGATGCAGCGTGCGCTCATAGTTATCCGATATAGATCTCGCAACGGGAACTTTATGCATAATGTTCCCGTGCAGCTTTATCTTTCCATAAAGGGCAAATGCGGATCCGGCAGAAGTAAAATACACAAGACAGATTAGTAGCTCCCAAAGCAATCGAATGAAGCCTATCCATTTTGCATTCATACACAGAATCAAACCCAACACAAGCGCCGAGATGGTCGTAACGACAAGGGAGCCGACTCCCATCCACAGCCATTCTTCGGCAAAATAGTCTTCCATTGTTTGCCAAATAGAAATAACATTACCAACTGAAAGAATGGTTATTAATCTAAATAAGTCCGAGGCGTTGAAACTGCTGTCCTTGCCAGCTGCAACTGTGCCACCGGAAAGCAGCAGACCGCTCGCGAAATAGATATACATCATTACCATAAGACATAGAACAGCAGCCATTGTTAAGGCCGCGATGGGCTTATGACTGCGTTTTTCGTAAGACAGTTCAAGGGCAGCTCCAGAAAAACCACGCCCCTCATGAATGTAGAGCCGTGAAAACTGCTGGTCATAACGATTGCTAACAATCAATTTTTCGGCAAAGAATATATCGCGGCCGAGACCGATTGAGTTTAAATTTAGGCCAGATAGATAACAGTCCTTTAAACCATGAAACGTCAGGTGATAGCTCTCGCAGCAGTCTGCCATTCCAAGTCCAAAGTAATAATGCATGCGCTTTTTGGTTAGTAGTCGCTTGATGTGCAGGAAACCCTTGCCGAATATAGATTCGGCTCTTTCCCTAAGTAGAACTTGAGGAACGGTTCGTTCAACATTAATTACTGGAGCCGCAATGAATCCACCCTTATCAGATGGACTTAGCTCATAACAAACGGGTTTTGCGAATCTGTATGATTCCAACAATGACTTTAAAGTTAAGACTGCCTGCCTGTTGTTCTCAGTCTTATCTTGGAATGCATTCAGATCTTTAACTGAATTTACCCCAAGAACCCAACAAATGCATGAAAGCGAGTCATCTTTAAACTGCTCGTCAGTCTGATATCTACTAGTTTGCAGCATATAAGCGCAAAAACTCTTGGAATCAGTTAGGCGAGGGTAATGGCATTCTGCAAAGTAGTTATTTAGTTCTTCTGTCAGTTTATTTAATAACTCGGCATCGTTAAGCCTTCTGCAACGATAGCCATCCATTGAATTCACAACAAGATTGCGCATCAACTCGCATTTCCCTTGGAACAGGACGGGGAGTGTAATGGATTCTGAAATTTGCAGATCTTTAGGTAATAAGAATTCAATTTCGGAGTTGACTTTATAAGCACCTGTCGTAGGCGTTATGCCTTCGCGAACTCGCTTTATTAGCGCCGATGGCGTTATCAAGGCGCGAATGAGAACGGTATTACGGGAAACATCTTTGTTCAGATCGCAGCTAGAGCGCGCCCCGCTCTTACAGACTCTGCTAAATACATAAGGGTTACTGGCGCTTTTTATTTCAACATATGAATAAGCTCCGATATACGCCGAATATAGTCCGATAACTGTATCCAGAATAATTGCCGTTTTAATAAAATTGAAATTAGTAAATGAATTGAGACAGCCGAATATGTTAGCTGTTGACCAGAGTAACCCAACTAGTGAGGTTGCGATAAATATGTGGCGCAATCGCCTAATTGCTATTTTGCTTGCCGAAAGCCTGAATGCGGCAAACGTAAGTAATAGCAGAAAGACGCAAAGACCGACCGCGCTAAAACAAGCAAGGCGGGCATTATGGAAATGAAAGTAAGTGCTTGCACAGGCAAGCACGGCACCGATCGATAACCTCGGAGCCGACCGAGCACCGGTTATAAATTCCGTGGCGGATAGAGAGATTGCAAAGAATAATAAGTACAGTAAAGCAAAGCACGCGTGTATAGAACTAAACATATTAGCTGGATTTCTACTTGATCATTCACTGGACTCAGTATGACAGCTGCACTGTCAAATTTCATGAAAATGTGTTCTATAAGCCAATAAGCTATGTTTTCTTTCAAATAAGCATGGGAGGGTTTAGTTGAAATGGCCATGACTCCTGTATTGATTTGTAAGCGGAACGCTCAATCATCAGAAACTGTTGGCTCACTACTTAGTAACGAATTCATTAATGTTAAACAAAAGTGGGGTGGTATCGGCGTTAGCCGATACCACCCCACTTTCAGCAAAGCAGAACTTTTCGAAGCCGAGCCCACCCAACACAGGTAGACCGCTCCTCTCCCCTAGTCCCGCTTAAACAAATCCCTCGTGTACACTTTGTCCGCCACGTCCGCGAGCTCGTCGCTCCAGCGGTTGGCGACGATCACGTCGCAGCCGGCCTTGAAGGCCCCCAGGTCGTGCGTGACCTCGGAGCCGAAGAACTCCGGCGCGTCCAGCGTGGGCTCGTAGACCACCACGGGCACGCCCTTGGCCTTCACGCGCTTCATGACGCCCTGGATGGAGCTCGCGCGGAAGTTGTCCGAGTTGGACTTCATCGTCAGGCGGTAGACGCCCACGACCGGCTTCGGCTTGCCCTCGTAGACGCGATCCCACACCATCTGCAGCACCTCGTCGGCGACGAAGTCCTTGCGGGTGCGGTTGGCCTCGACGATGGCCTCGATCAGGTTCTGGGGCACGTCCCTGTAGTTCGCAAGCAGCTGCTTGGTGTCCTTGGGCAGGCAGTATCCGCCGTAGCCGAAGCTGCGGTTGTTGTAGTGGCTGCCGATGCGCGGCTCCAGGCAGACGCCGTCGATGACGTCGCGGGTGTTGAGGCCGCGGACCTCGCAGTAGGTGTCGAGCTCGTTGAAGTAGGCGACGCGCAGCGCCAGGTACGTGTTGGCGAACAGCTTGACGGCCTCGGCCTCGGTGGTGCCCAGCACGAGCTCCGGGATGCCCACGGTGCCGTCGGCGTTAACGCGCTCCAGCTCCGCGGGGTCGGCGCCCTGGGCGAGCAGGCCGGCGAACTTCTCGGCGGCTACAACGGCCTCGGTGTCGTCCTTGGGCGCGCCCACCACGATGCGGCTGGGGTGCAGGTTATCGTAAAGAGCTTTACTCTCTCGCAGGAACTCGGGGCTGAAGAAGATCTTGCTGTCGCCCAGCCTCTCGCGAAGGCCCGCGGTGTAGCCGACGGGGATCGTCGACTTGATGACGATCCAGGCGTCCGGGTTCACCGAGCGCACGGCGGCGATGGCGGCCTCGACGGAGCTGGTGTCGAAGAAGTTCCTGTCCGAGTCGTAGTTGGTGGGCGTGGCGATGACGGCGTAGTCGGCACCCGTGTAGGCCTCGGCCACGTCGAGGGTGGCGTGCAGGTCGAGCTCACGCTCCCCAGCCTTTGCTTCCGCCAGGAATCGCTCAATCTCGTCGTCCTGGATGGGCGACTCGTAGTTGTTGATCTTCGCGACCTTCTCAGGCACGATGTCCAGCGCGTGAACTTCGTTGTGCTGCGAGAGCAGGACGGCTAGGGACAGGCCGACGTAGCCGGTACCGGCGACAGCGATCTTCATGTCATTCTCCAATTGTCAAAGAACAGGTTAAAAATAGCCCCAACAACCGTTGAGGCTTAAAAGCTAGAGGCTCTTCCTCCACACCATCTTGTCCACGACGCCGGTGTAGCTCTGGATTATCTTGACCACCTTGGTGGACACGGTCTCGTCGGCGTAGTCGGGAACGGGCGCCTCGGGCAGCGAGCCCTCCGCGTCGAGCTCGACGGCGGTATGGACGGCCTGCAGCAGCCCCCTCTCGGAGATGCCGGCCAGCGTGAAGCAGGCCTTGTCCAGCGCCTCGGGGCGCTCGGTGGAGGTGCGGATGCACACCGCCGGGAACGGGCGGCCGATAGACGCGAAGAAGCTGGACTCCTCGGGCAGGGTGCCGGAGTCGGAGACCACCGCGAAGGCGTTCATCTGCAGGCAGTTGTAGTCGTGGAAGCCCATGGGCTCGTGCATGCGCACGCGCGGGTCCAGCTTAAAGCCGGTGGCCTCCAGGCGCTTACGGGAACGCGGGTGGCAGGAGTACAGGATCGGCATGTCGTACTTCTCGGCCAGCGCGTTGATCGCGGTGAACAGGCTCGTGAAGTTCGCCTCGGTGTCGATGTTCTCCTCGCGGTGGGCGGAGAGCAACATGTAGCGCTTGGGCTCCAGGCCGAGCTCGGAGAGGATATCGGAGGCCTCGATCTTCTCCAGGTTCGCGCGCAGGACCTCCGCCATGGGAGACCCCGTGACGTAGGTGCGCTCGGGTGCGCAGCCGGTGTCCTTGAGGTAGCGGCGTGCGTGCTCTGAGTAGGCCAGGTTGACGTCGGAGATCACGTCGACGATGCGGCGGTTGGTCTCCTCGGGCAGGCACTCGTCCTTGCAGCGGTTGCCCGCCTCCATGTGGAAGATGGGGATGTGCAGGCGCTTGGCCGCGATGGCGGACAGGCAGCTGTTGGTGTCTCCCAGGATAAGGAGTGCGTCGGGCTTCACCTGGACCATGAGCTTGTAGCTCGCGGCGATAATGTTGCCCACGGTCTCGCCCAGGTCGGCCCCCACGGCGTCCAGGTAGACGTCGGGGTCGTCAAGCGACAGGTCGCGGAAGAAGATGCCGTTGAGCGTGTAGTCGTAGTTCTGCCCGGTGTGCGCCAGCAGGCAGTCGAAGTGGCGGCGGCACTTCTTGATCACCTCGGAAAGGCGGATGACCTCGGGGCGTGTGCCCACGATGATCAGGAGCTTTAGGCAGCCGTCGTCTTTGAAGTGAATATTTACCGTGTTATCCATTCGAATCCTTTCTCGGAGGAAGCCAATTCAACAGAGTCGCAATGGCAAGAGAATCATTGAACACCGTTCGTCGACCCTTATCGGGTCCTCGCCCTCTTCGATTTTGAGGCGACCGAGATGACGAGCCCGTGCTCGTACTCGTTCATCGAGAGCTTCCAACAAAGGAACGAGTAGACGGCAGCCGTGAGGCAGCCCGCGAGGAGCAACCCCGACCAGCCCCTGACGGGGAAGAGGCGGTCCAGGACAATGCTGACCCCGAGCGTGACCGCGGCAGGTAACAGCCAGCTCCCGAATGTGTCGGCGAAGAAGCTCTTGAGGTCAATCCCAAGGGAGTTCCTATAGATGACGTTCTGCCCGACGGTCCTCAATAAGTAGGCGATGCAGATGGAGAGGCATCCACCAAGGGCGCCGAGGGGCACGGAGAGGACGAAACCAAGAACGACGTTGCAGGCGGCCATAGCGAGGAATACGAATGCCTTTGCTCGCACCTGCCCCGCCGCAGTGATCGCCGTGACGCCGACGAGCTGCGGAAGCTCGATGAGGCTGGGGATAATGAGCAGGAGAGTACACAGCCAGAGGCCGTCGTACCCGTTGCCCATCCAGCACTGGATGAACCAACCGCCGAGACCGAAGAAGCAGACCTCGATGAAGCCGATGATATACAGTTGCACCCTGCCGAAGCGGACCATGAGGGTCTGTAGGCCCTCACCAACGCCGACGACTGCGCGAGAGACCTTCGGCATGAACATGCCGTTCAGGGCGCTCGCAACCGTGTAGACATAACTCTCGAGCGACGAAGCGAGACCGAATAGCGCGACCTCGGAAGTGGTGGCGGTGATGGCGATGATGGACGGCATGACCGCGAAGATGAACCGTTGGCAGACCTGGCCGACCATGACCCACACGGAGAAACCGACCACCTCGCGGGCGAGCCCTGAGTCCCAGCCGGCGAGATCCGCCCTCGCCTTGGTGCCCCTATGGACAAGCACGAGTTTGGCGAGTGTGGTGACAACACTGACGGCAGCGTTGACGATAACGAGCGCTACAACCCCCCAGCCCATCAGGAGGGTCACGACGATGAGGAGCACCGTCAGCACCTTTTGGATGAGATTGCACGCGTTAAGGGCGACGAACCGTTCGTTGGCAGTTAGGATGCCGTTCAGGGGCGCGAACGGGAAGGAGAAGATGCTGTAGAACGCAACGATGACGAACAGCGTCTTGAAAACGGGCATCTGCTCTGGCGTGAGACCGGAGTAAAGACCATCGATATTGAAGAATACGACCACGAGGGCGACGGCGATGAGACAGGTTATCGCGATATAGGTCTTATAAACAATGCCCAGGAACATCCCGACGGCATCCTCTTTGCCCTCCGCATAGTACTTCGAGAGAAAGCGCGAGACGGAATCTCCGAGCCCGAAATCGAGCAGGAAGAAATTGACGACGGAGAGAGCGAGTGTGTAGAGACCGTAATCGTCCGCACCGATGCAAGAGATCATCCAAGGGGTGTAGATGAGCCCCGCAACAGTGTTGAAGGCAACGGCACCATAGGATAGAACGGCGCCGGCTTTGTATTGGTTAACTTTCACTGTTCTCTCTCCATTAATTCAGAAGGTTCGACAGTTTGCTCTTCAATTGGCACCCTTCGTCCTATGCAGTAGAGAGGAAGCAAATAGAACCAGAGAACTATGGTCATGTATTGACTCCAGTCACCGCGCTGTCCACTAATTACAACAAACACGGCAAAAATGAGGTAAGCGATAGTCCAGATGGACTGATCCTTACCCTCCTCCAATCGATTGTAATAGCTCTCATCAAGAAGGGTGCAAACGACCCCCCAAATGAAAGGAGCCAAAAAAATACCGACAAGACCAAAAACAGCATATCCTTCTCCAAGGACGCTATTGCCAGCAGTTGAGTAACCCGTAGCAGCCAAACCAGGATTAATTTGCTTAAGCACCTGCATGCTAAGCGGCTCTGGCTTAAATTCCCAAATCGATCGAGGAATAAAAGCAAATAGAGGCTTCAGATACACAACAGGATTAATCAAGTCGATGTGAGTACTAAGCAGTTCATTAAACCAGTGATAGCTAGAGCTAAAGTCAGTGCTTTCGAAAATATAATCAATATCAAAAATGGTTTCGAAGGAGATTGGCTCTCCCAGTCCAAAGCAACGAATGAAATTTAAAAATACCATCGAAAAAAGTAAAGCAACGATACTGAATGCTGTATAAACAACTTGTTGATGTATAGAAGTATGTCTTAGACTAAAAATGACAAGCATTGCAATGATAGAAATTAAAAAGAGTCGCGTAAAACCAAATAATAGGGTCATAACGATGTATATCAAAAGAGCTATAAGCGCACGTCTATTGTCTTTTTCATTATTTGCAGTAACCCACAGAGCCAAAACGCACGGGACGAGTAGGTGGATTGCAAAAGTGAACGAGGATCCAATTCCTCCATCCCCCAAAGTAAGCTGCTTGGAGGTCATTTTTCCAGATAAAACCTGAGAGATACCCCCTACACCAATTTGCGAGATTAAAAGCGCAACGCTAACGGCAAGGAAAATCCAGAATAAAACCCAGGCAACGGATTTATTTGGAGCAATAATTTCAGAATTTGATGGCCTTGGTATTCCGCTCCTTTTCATTCGACCAATTGTTCCCCCAACTGTGAAAGCGAGGATGCCAATAAAGGCATAAAGATCAATTGTCGAGGCATTTATATAGAGATGCTCGTCAACCGTAAGCGGATAGAGGACAAAAATCATGAAGTAGCAGAGCATCCAAACCGTAGAAGAGGATAGAAACCTGCCCCTACGATAGTTGGAAGCAAAATTAAATATAATAATTAATGTGATAAGCAGTTTCAAAGCTATGCCCTGTCGGTCTCAAGTCCGATACTCATTCGAGCAATGTCCGAATACAGGAAGTGATTCTTCGAAATCTTTGCGACCTCGTTCATATCGCAAAGAACGTCGGGGCTTTTAATTCTCTCGATATCCGCCTTAAGGGACTCCGAGTCATCACCGCTTGTGAAAGCAACATTTCCGCCGCAATCAACATGCGTAGTACCATCCCAATACTTGATAAGCAAAGGCTTTTCCATGGCAACTGCCTGCTCCCAATAAACAGAATGACGTCCAGGAAAAGCAGCTAAATCCGCTACAGAAAAATAATCATAAGATTCCGAAGTGTTGGCCCAAGGTACGTAAGAGATGCGTTCGCAAGAAAGCCTTTCCTCGAACTCTGCCTTCATAGTGGGGACGACAGGACCAAACACAAGAAGCTTTACGCGTTCGTCCATTTCGGCAACAGCATCCATAAGTGCGAGGACTTGTCTCTTGGCCTCATCGATCTTTCCGCCGGTTACGATTATAAAATCATCATCGCAAAAACCAAAGCGCTGTTTAACCTTAGCTACCGAAGCAGGATCAGAAGCCCGCTTCACTTCATCATCATCGGCGCCCATGACCAGAAGCCCACACTTCTCCTTAGGCAGCCTATAATTCTCCTCAAGAAAATCGACACGAGCCGGGAGAACACCCCAAAAGCGCTCAGTATAGGGGAGCGCAAGCTGAGCCTCATGACGCCAAATGATTCTATGGAGGATATGAAGCGAAATCCAATTGGTAGCGCTGTTCGAATAGTCGGCATGGCTGTCAATGAAGAGTTTGACATCAGGATGAGACTTAACATAGTCGACGATAACCGGCATGTCGCCAAACTGGCAACCGTGACAAAAAATAATATCAGGCGAAGCAGATTCAACCGCCCCTTTAGTACCAATATAATGGCGGAATCTTTGTAATTGAGAATTCGAATGCTTATATTGAAGCCTTGTGACTTTTATACCGTTCTCATTTATATAAGAATAAGAGGACTTCTCAATAAAAGAAGTCACCCCATTTCGATCAAAAGACTGCATAGAGGCAATAATCTCAACCTCATAGCCCAGCTTCTTATGAAACTTTGGAAGCATGTTCTCTTGATATGAATAGTTGTCGATATAAAAATTTGAAAGGCAAAGATGAAGGATCTTCATTACACGTCACATTCGTTTGGCAAGAGTCTTCTATTACTTAAGTCGAACTAGACTAACTCGTAGTAGGTATCGGGGTTCTCGGGGTCGAAGGGCTCGTTGGCCCACATGACTGTCACGAGGTCCTCGGTCTCGGACAGGTTGGTGATGGAGTGCGTGTATCCGGGGATCATCTCCACGGCGCGCATGTCGGAACCCGAGACGATGTACTCGTCGACGGGGAACGGGTTTCCATCGGAGTCCTCCCCCACCTTCCTGAGCTTGATGCTCGCGGTGCCGGAGACCACTAGGAACCTCTCCCACTTGCTCATGTGCCAGTGGTTGCCCTTGGTGATGCCGGGCCTGCTCACGTTGACGGAGACCTGCCCGCGCTCCGGCGTGCGCAGGAACTCGGTGAACGAGCCGCGGTCGTCGATATTGGGCTTGAGGCCGTAGGCGAAGTGCTCCGGCTCGTAGTAGGAAAGGAACGTGCTCCAGAGCTTCTTGGAGAAGGAACCCTCGGTGAGGTCGGGCACCGACAGCGTCTCGCGGCTGTCTCGGAAGCTGTCGAGCAGGTAGACGATCTCGCCCAGCGTCTTCACGTCGGTCCCGGGGACGTAGCAGAAATCCTCACCTTCGATGCGCTCCAGCCCGTCGTAACCGCAGCGGTGCTCCTGCCCCAGCAGGGCGCCCAGCATCTCGTCGACGAGGTCGTCGATATAGAGGAGCTCCAGTTCCACCGAGGGGTCGTTGACGGTGTAGGGGCGGCCGTTGGCGATGGCGTCGCAGAAGGTGGCCACGGCGGAGTTGTACCGCGGGCGGCACCACTTGCCGTAGAGGTTGGGAAAGCGGTAGATGAGCACCGGGGCGCCGGTCCTCTCGGAATAGTTGCGGAACAGGCCCTCCCCCGCGAGCTTCGACTCGCCGTAGACCGATCCCTCGAAGCGGCCCGACAGGCTCGCCTGCGCGGAGCTGGAGAGCATGACGGGGCACTTGTTGCCGTGGCGCTCCAGGGCGTCCAGCAGCGTGGAGGCGAACCCGAAGTTGCCCTCCATGAACTCGGATTGGTCCTTGGGGCGGTTGACGCCGGCCAGGTTGAAGACGAAGTCGGCGCGGGAGCAGAAGTCCTCCAGCTCCTTGGGCATGGAGTCGATGTCGTACTCCATGACCTCGAGGGGAAGGAGTGACTGGTATTTCGCGCGGCGGTCCTTGCCGTCCCTTATGTTCTTCAGCGCGCAGCAGAGGTTCCTCCCGACGAACCCCTTCGCGCCTGTGACGAGGACGCGCACCCTACTGCACCGCCTCGTGCTCGCGGCCCTCCAGGGCCAGCTGCACGTACTCGGCGGTCTTGATCTTTGCGATGGTGCCCTCCACGTCGAGCCTCTCGGTGTTGTGGGAGGTGTAGGACTCGTCTGCCTGGGTCTCCACCTCGCCGTCGACGACGAACTTGTCGTAGTTGAGGTCGCGCGAGTCGCAGGCCACGCGGTAGTAGCCGCCCATGTCCTCGGCGCGCAGTCGTTCCTCGCGGGTCATGAGGGTCTCGAAGAGCTTCTCGCCGTGGCGGGTGCCGATGACCTGGGTGCCCACGCGGCCGAAGACCTCCTGCACGGCCTCGGCGAGGTCGCCGATGGTGGAGGCGGGCGCCTTCTGGATGAACAGGTCGCCGGGGTTGGCGTGCTCGAAGGCGAACTGCACCAGGTCCACGGCCTCGTCCAAGTTCATGAGGAAGCGGGTCATGTTGGGGTCGGTGACCGTGAGCGGCTCCCCTTTTCGGATGCGGTCGATGAACAGCGGGATGACAGAGCCGCGCGAGCACATGACGTTGCCGTAGCGGGTGCAGCAGATGGTGGTGCGGCCGGCGCCGTTGCGGGCGTTGGCGTAGATGATGGACTCCATCATGGCCTTGGACTTGCCCATGGCGTTGATGGGGTAGGCCGCCTTGTCGGTGGACAGGCACACGACGCGGTCCACGCCCTCCTCGATGGCGGCATGCAGCACGTTGTCCGTGCCGATGACGTTGGTGCGCACGGCCTCCATGGGGAAGAACTCGCAGGAGGGCACCTGCTTCAAGGCGGCGGCATGGAAGATGTAGTCAACCCCGTGCATGGCGTCGCGCACGCTCTGGGCGTTGCGGACGTCGCCGATGAAGAAGCGCACCTTGGAGGCGAGTTCCGGGGACTTCTCCTGCAGGCGGTGGCGCATGTCGTCCTGCTTCTTCTCGTCGCGAGAGAAGATGCGGATCTCTGCCAGGTCGGTGTTCATGAAGTGCTTGAGCACGGTGTTGCCGAACGAGCCGGTGCCACCTGTGATCATCAGGGTCTTGTCTTTGAAAACAGTAGGGTTATCCATTGAAGTGCTCCATTATCAGCTCGTAGCTTGTCTTGGACGTGTAGTTTTCCTCTAGGTAGAGGCGTGACCTCTTGCCCATATCGTTAATTTGCTCATCGGTGAGGGCGCGGCACTTCTCCAAGAAACTCTCCGCCGAGGCGCTCGACCCGGCAACGCCGAAACCATTGGCCTCGGCGATCCTGCCCATGTCGCATACCTCGTCGGTCGCGGTCACAACTGGCAGCCCCGCCTGCATGTATGAGAGCACCCTGGAGGGGAAGTTGGGGATAGTGAACCTGTGGTCAAGAACGACGAGACCGACGTCGCAAGCGCACAACATCGTGTCGTACTCGGAGCGTCCGAGCGACCCCAGGAGCTTCGCATGGGCGGGCGCCTCCTGCTCGAAGTAGGCCTCGAGCAGGAGGCGCTCAGTTCCGCTGCCTGCGATCAGAAAGAACCCCGCGGGGTCCTTCTCGTTCTCGCGGAGCACTTCGATGAAGAAATCGATCGCCTGGGGCTTTCCGAGGTTGCCGCCATAGACGAAGATTCTCTCGTCGGAGGGCAGGCCGTACTTGGAGCGGAAGGCCTCAGGGTCCTCCCCGGCGAGGTCGCGCGGGATAATTGCGTTGGGGTTGACCTCGACCCGCGACGGGTCGAGCCAAGGCTCGTGCTCGAGCAGATAGTCCCTGTTGGCCGGGGACATACAGCCAATCCAGTCCGCGGCTTGATAGGTCTTTCTCTCGCTGCGTTTGAAGAAAGCGTATATCGGCGCCTTGGGACCGCTCCTGCTAAGCATTCCGAGGTCGATCGCGTTCTGCGGGAAGATGTCCTTGAGAAGGAGATAGGCCCTGGCGCCCGTCGCGCGCTTAACCTTTTCCACGACACCCGAGATAGTGGTGGGGGGCGTTGCGTAGAGCACTAGGTCGAAATCGACGCCCGGGGCGAAACGCTTTAGGGCGTCGAGGTACCTAACTCCGATGGAGAGCGTCGAGACGCCCTTCTCTATCAGGTTGGTCTTGGTGATGTTGCCGACCGCGACGCGGATGATATTGATCCCGTCCTCGTGTGCGAGCTCGGAGGGCAGGCCCGTGCGCCTCTCTCTCGGCGAGAGAGCGTAAACGGAGTGACCGTGCTCGGCGAACGTCCTAAGGAGATCGGTGTATATGCCGGTGTCCCCAGACTCCATGGGGCTCTGGCTCAGAAAGAGGACCCGCATGCCGCTATCCCCTCAGCGTCATAATTTCGTTGTACTTCATCATCACGATCCCCTCGTCATACTCCCCTATGCGCGGCTTGTTGGCCACCCCGTCGAGGTTGTTGACGATAAGCTCGATGTGGTCGCACCCGGACTCGTAGGCGTGCGGGTAGCCTCCGCCGAAGCGCGGATTCACCTCAGAGATGTAGTACTCGCCGCCGATATTGAATACGTCGATGTCGACCTGGCCCTTGAAGCCTGTCTCCCTCACGAACCTCTCGATCAGCTCGAAGAGCACGGGGTCCTTGAAGGAGACGGCCTTGTCGGTCTCGCCGGCGCGCATCTTCAGCTTCTTCTTGGTGAAGATGGAGACGACCTCACCGCTAACCATGTCCACATAGACGTCGGCGCCGATCTCCTGGCCGTCCAGGAACTCCTGAATCATAAGCCCGTCGCCCTGGGCGAGCATAAGGTCGAGGTAGTCGGCGTCCGAGACCTTGGAGATGGCGAGACTCGCGCTGCCCCTAGCGGGCTTCACGAACACGGGGAACCCGACCTCGCCACAGTCGTGGGCTCGGTGGAACTCGCCGCGATCCATCCAGGAGTGTGCGCAGCGGTAGCCGTGGGAGGAGAGCCACTTGAACATCTCGAACTTGTCGAGCGCGAGCTCACAGAGGTCGTAGGAGGATCCGATGACCGTGGTCCCCACGGCCTCGAAACGGCCTGCGTTCTTCGCGAGCAGGGAGAGCTCGGGGTCGATGAGGGAGAGAACACCTTTGACGTCGTAGTCTCTGCAGATCTCGAGTATGACGTCGAGGTATCCCTCGTCGGTCATACGCGGTACGATGAAGTGCTCGTCGGCCTCGTAGATGGCGGGCGCGTACTCGCTCATGTCGGTAGCGAGTACCCTGCCTCGGCCCGCGAGCGAGCGCTTGAAGTACTGCACGACCTTGTCGCGCGTTCCCGCGCTCAGGATGAGGATGTTGGTTCCGTTACTCATCAGCTGCTTTCCCCCCTGTGATCTCGCGGGACCTGATTTCCGCGAAGTTGCCTTCAGTTGCGGCTGTGTTGTCCGAGACGTCGCTGCGGCTCAGCGCCTTGCCGATCGTCCTCAGGAAGATGTGAACGTCATTGGCGAGGTTGATGCTCTCCACATACTCAGCGTCGAGCTCGAAACGCTCGCCCCACTTGAGGGAGTTGCGCCCGTTGACCTGCGCGAGCCCGGTGAGACCGGGCCGCACGCAATGACGGAGTCTCTCGCGGTCGTTGTAGTAGGGCAGGTACTCGACTAGAAGCGGCCTTGGCCCGATGATCGCCATGTCACCCCTGACGATGTTGAACACCTCGGGCAGTTCGTCCAGGCTCGTGGAGCGCAGGGCGCGGCCGAACTTCGTCAGGCGCCGCTCGTCGGGCAGCAGGTTTCCGTCGGCGTCGCGCTCGTCGGTCATCGTGCGAAACTTATATAGGTTGAACACTTTCTCGTCGCGGCCGGGACGCGGCTGGCGGAACAGCACAGGGCTGCCCAATTTTACGCGCACCAGAATTGCCACGATCGCCAGTACCCACCAGAAGAGAATGAGCAGGACAAGAGACAGGCACAGGTCAATGACTCGTTTGCCATATCGCTGATAGAACGTCTCGTTACCAAGCCTACTCAAAACAACGCCTAATAACTTCGATGATTACGTCCTGCTGCTCGGGAGTCATCTTGTTGTCGGAGGGCAGGCAGAGACCACGATGGAAGATGTCAGCGCCCACATCCAAAGGCAAGCCATCTGTACCCGTTGCACCGCCGGAAATATACGCGTTGGTCTTAGCTCGACCATTGCCCTCGCGCGTCACGAAAGCATTCATGCGATAAATAGGCTGCATGTGCATAGGCTTCCATATTGGACGACCCTCGGCGTTAATGGCGGCAATAGCCTCAAGAATCTCGGTGGGGCAGCTCTTGCCAGGCACGCTTACGTAAAGTGCCTCACTCTCGCCTCGAACCTGTTTGCACATTGCGTCAGGGTCTATTAGCAGGCAAGAAAGCCAGAAGTTAGGCTCACAAACGTTAGGGTCATAGGGGTTCATGCTCACCGGCAGACCCTTAAAGCCCTCTTTGTAACGCATGTAAATAGCCTTCTTTTGGGCAATATGCTCCTCCAGATACGGAATCTGGCCACGCACGACACCGGCAATTACATTGCTCATGCGATAGTTATAACCAAGCTCCTCATGCTGGTACCAAGGAGCGGCTTCGCGCGACTGGGTCGACCATTTGCGCGTTTTATCGGCTGCCTCTTTGCTATCAGTTAAAAGCATACCGCCAGCGGAACCGGTAATGATCTTATTGCCGTTAAAGCTAATGGCGCTGATGTCGCCAAACGTGCCAGTCTGACGACCCTTATACGTGGCGCCAAGTGACTCAGCAGCATCCTCAACAAGAACAGCCCCGTGCGCATCGCAAATTGAACGAAGCTCTTCGACTTTGCCAGGCGTTCCGTAAAGATGCGCCGCCACAACGACCTTTGCAGTCGGATGCAGTTCGAAGGCCTTTTCAAGAGCGACAGGATCCATATTCCAAGTGTCACGCTCGGTATCAATAAAAACGGGAACACCGCCCTCATAAACAACCGGGTTCACCGTAGCGTCGAACGTCATATCGCTGCAAAGGACCTCATCCCCAGGCTTAATTCCAGCGAGTTTCATGGCAAGATGCAGCGCAGACGTACCGCAAGAAAGGGCGACGGCATAGCCGCAACCAATCTTATTGGCCATTTGTCGCTCGACTTCGTTGATATTCTCCCCTACCGTCGACATCCAGTTGGTCTCATATGCCTCGGTAATGTATTTGAGCTCATCGCCGTGCATGGTCGGCGAGCTTAGCCAAACCTTGTTCTCAAAGGTCTTGATATCCATCGTGACTCCTTATCCCTAATCGTTAAACTGCGGATGATATGTAGGTACAACCTCAGCGAGCACGGACTTAACCGTATCGTTATCCTTGTCGAGGCAGTTATGAAGCTTTTCAAGCTTGTCTTTGATCTCTTCCATCTTGTCGGCCTCGGCCGTAGAGATGCGAATCTCGGAGTGCTTGGTAGGCAGGAGCTGCTCGTTGTCCATAAGGAGCTCCTCGTACATCTTTTCGCCAGGGCGCAGACCGACCTCTTTAATTTGGATATCTTTGCCAGGCTTAAGACCGCTTAGCGTAATAAGGTTGATGGCAAGGTCGTAGATCTTGACCGGCTCACCCATGTCCAGTACAAAAATCTCGCCGCCATGCGCCAGGGCGCCGGCAGTAATGACAAGCTTGCTGGCCTCCGGGATGGTCATGAAGTAACGAGTGATGTCCTTGTGCGTAATGGTGATAGGGCCACCCTCACGAAGCTGGCGCTTAAACAACGGAATAACCGATCCATGACTACCAAGAACATTACCAAAGCGAACAGCCGTAAAGATGGTCTTACTGTTTGCCGCGTAATACTGAACGATCATCTCGTCCATACGCTTGGTGGCACCCATTACGTTAGTGGGATTAACCGCCTTATCGGTAGAAATCTGCACATAGTGGCTGCACTGGTACTTGTCAGCAAGACGCACGACGTTGAGTGTGCCAAAAACGTTATTCTCGATTGCCTCGCGGGCGTTGTGTTCCATAAGGGGAACGTGCTTGTGGGCTGCCGCGTGGAAAACAACTTGAGGATGGTACTTCTCAAAAACCTTGGTAATCGCTGGGAGATGCGTAATGGAGCCGATATAGACTTGAATATCAGTGCCTTGATCATGAGCGGTCTTGATGATGTCGTGATACAGCTCGTAGGTAGTGTTCTCGTAAATGTCGAACAACACGATTTGCGCAGGCTTAGCCGGAAGCAGCTGGCGTACAAGCTCTGAGCCAATAGATCCGCCGCCGCCCGTGACTAAAATGCGCTTACCGGTAACGTAACCCATCTGGTTAAGATCAAGCGACTTCTCCTCGCGAGAAAGCAAGTCGCTGATCTCGACCTCACGAAGGGCAACCCTGCCTACACCATCCTGCGGAATATCGCGGACATTGGGGAGCGTAAGGACCCTAAGACCCGTCTTCATGCACAGGTCATAGATACGCTGACGCTCTTCATGCGTGGCGCTCGGAATTGCCACGACAATCTGCTCCGCTTCACAATCGTGCGCAATAGTAGGGATATCGGCGCAAGTACCGCAGACCTTTACGTCATGAATACGCTGGTTTTGCTTATTGGGGTCATCGTCAACAACGGCAACCGGATCACCGATCATATCAGGGTCTCCGTTGAGCATACGTTTGATGGAGAGAGAGCCGGTCTCCCCTGCTCCTACGATGAGCGTACGCGGGAGATGCGCATCGGAATTGCTTTTAAAGCGCCAGAGCTGGCTACCATATATTGCACGTATGGCAAAACGGCCGCCACCGCAAATAATGAGGACGACAGCCCATGCCATAACGTCCTCACGAAGGGTCATGCCCTTGCCAAATAACACGTTAAAGATAACGTCGCCAATAACTGAGCTTACCGTTACAGCAGCAACAATACGTCCAGCCTCGGAAATGCTTGCATAGCGCCACAAGCTGCTATACATATGGAAGAACCAAAAGACGACAACGTTAACAAGCGCAAGAACAAGAATAGCCGGACATGCACCGGCTGCCCCGCTGAGCGTCGCCCAATGCTGCGTTCCCCATGATGCGACAAACACGGCAATAAAAGTTGCCACAATGTCATATACCATCAACGCATACGGTTCAAACGCACTCAGCTTCCCTTTTTGCTTTGCGCTCTTAGATTTGGTGTTCAAAATAAGTTCATCTTCTCCCTATTGATCCCGTTATCCCCGCCTCGGGGATCCCCCTTGCTCCGTTAAACAGTCGCCTGCAGTTAGGCGATCGCCTTTTTTAGGTTTCGCATTGTGCGCTGCTCGGCTGAAAGCACAGCAAGGCCAACGCGCGTAGTTACGCGTCGACCGCACAGATCGAGCTCCAAATAAGCAGTGCTCTTGCGTCTATTAATGGTTTTGATAAGGCCTTCGTGGCCCAACAGCGGACCAGCCGTTACTACGACCTGGTCGCCATCTTTTAGGGCCTCGCTCATGGGCACTACGCGGTCTCCCCTATTGGTAAAACTGCCAATGAGCTGGGTCTCTTCTTTTGCCAGCGGCACAAACTGACCGTCCTGGGATAGCACCCGGGCAAAGTCGTCCATGCGAAGCAGATACTGTTGCACGGTACGGGGATCTGCCGTGTCGCAGATAAGATAACCGGGGAACAGCGGCTTGGTCGTATTGACCCATTCGCCGTGTACCTTGATCTCGGTTTGATACTGAGGATAAAAGAGCTCTTGCATGGCGCCCGCTGGCACCACACGCTCGATGCGCTCGCGCATTATGTCTTCGCGACCGTTGATGACCTGGATCACATACCACACGAGCACCACCCCCTTGCTGTCTTACGTGTGGCTCACGGGGTTTGGGTATGGCTTCGCCAGGGCGCTTGTGCGCGAAGGCGCTCCATATTCAAACCCTGAGCCCAGTCAGACAAGCACGTGGCTCTGCCCCACCGTGAACGGTATGTAAAAGTGCAGTGGCTAGAGACGCGGACATGTATCGCAAAATGACCGCATCCCCAGCTGGCTGCGTGCGAGCCAGTCAAGCGGGTACAAAACTGAATCGCACGCAGCCAGCTGGAAGACTGCTACGCTTTGGAATGCAATCTACTAATTATTTGCACTAGGGAATTAACTCAACACAAATAAAGAACGACGCATGACTTCTTTATTGGAGCTCGTGGTGTTTCTGGCACCGCCGTTACGGCCGGATGCTGATCGACCTTGTGCTTTATGGCTTGCTGGGGCCGCGAGCACAGTTGAACTCATGTAACATTAGGTATCTTAGCACAAGCTGGTAGCGAAACTGATTTGGGCTGCGTCGGACAACATATCGTTCATTTGGCGTGCTTAAGGGGGTTGTTTTGGGATGTTGTTCACATTGATGCAGGTTATTGGGGTGCTAGCGGTGATTAAGGGTGATCTTGAAGCACAAATGGAACGGCGAGCTGCACTGGTAATTGCGTTTGTCTAACAAACTATGTACAGAGATGGGGAATAAATTGTGCAACTTTTTGTTGGCGTAGGTGGGGTTTGCGGCGCGAGATATTTTGGCATGAAAAAAGGCCTTCGGGATACCGAAGGCCTTTGAATTCACGATGGTGGAGACGAGGGGAATCGAACCCCTGACCTCTTGACTGCCAGTCAAGCGCTCTCCCAGCTGAGCTACGCCCCCGTGACGAGGTAGTACTATAGGGGAAGATCTTCGGGGATGCAAGGGGAATTTTGGATTGATTTACCGCCTTACGCGTTTTCCTTGGACGGTGGATAAAACCCTGATGCGATAGACCTTACTTGTAGAGGTAAGCGATGGCGGTGCCGGTGTGGACTTGGATCGTGGCTGTTGACCTGACAACGTTGCTGATGCCCGTATCAGCCAACAAGCCCAGCGAGGCGTGATCTAACTCCCATTCTAGGCCGTGTTCGCTTACCTCGGTGTTTGGGGCAATAGCGATGATGGAGAACGTTTTGCCTTCGGCGCTTTCGATGGTCCACGTTTCGCCTGCGCGAAGGATGCGGGCGACCACCTTGTCCTCGGCAATCCAGACTGGGGCATGCTCGTAGCCAGCGAGCAGGCCCAGTACGGAAAGCGCCATGTCCGGGCGGCCGCCCGTAGCACAGGTTGCCACAACCTCGGCACCCGGCCAGCGACGGAGGATGGAATCGAGCGCCAGAGCCAGATCGGTATAGTCCTTGTACGGATCGTGGCGCTCAACTTCAAAGTCGGTGGCGGCATCGACTAACGCGCGACCCGCATCACTCACCGTGTCGGCGTCCCCTGCATATACATCGCAGCCTAGGCCGGCGCCCAGCAGCGCGTCGAGTCCACGGTCCACGGCGACAACGTGGTCACACTCCCCTGCTAGCCTACGCAACAGATTCGCGCTCGCCACCACGGGCGAGCCGCAGACCACTAATACCTTGCAAGCCACAGCCCTCGCCTAACCCTCAAACGAAAGCACGCGGGCCAGGTCAAGCTCCTCGTAGCTGTCGATAAAGATATCGCAGTTGTCGCGCACGTCCTCGCGCTTCATACGGCCGTACGAGTCATAGATGCCCACGCGCTTAAAGCCGGCGGCGCCGGAGCTCTTAAGGCCAAAAACCGCGTCCTCAAATACCCAGGCGCGCTCAAACGCATGCCCATGGCGCTCCTCCAGACGGCTCAGTGCCAGCTCGTACACATCGGGGAACTGCTTGGACCGTCCGGCCTCGCCCGTAGTCGTAACAAACTCCATGTAGCGATCGAGTCCGGCGCCGGCAAGCGCAGACCCTACCAACTCGGCAGGCGTGGAAGTGGCAACGCACATGGCAATGCCCGCCGCCTTCGCCTGCTCCAAAAATGCCAGGAGCCCCTCGCGCGGCGGCACCTTGGAGTAGCCATCGATCAGGATGTCACTCAGCTCACGGTAGAGCTCCTCGCCATTCGCGCCAATGCCCCACGTGTCGTGGTAGGCCTGGCACTCGTCCTCCAGCGACAGGTGCTCAAATTGGGCAAAGTCATCCACGGTCACGTCTACACCGTGGCGGTGCAATAACTCGGGCTGGGCATAGGCCCAAACGGGTGTGCTGTTAACTAACGTGCCGTCGCAATCGAAAATAAAAGCAACCTTGGGAGCGGCGGTATGGGACATAAACGAACCTTTCAATATCAAATGGTAAACATCCTGCTAAAAACGTTTTACCAAACGTCAGCCAAACAATTTTGAAACCCAAGTTGGTAAAACTGTCAAGGGTTTTACCACGGCAATTCTGCCAGTGGTATAAACATGTCGCTTACCGATTAAACGCCCCCGCAAATCCGCTTTCGTCCATAAAACTAACGCACAGGTGTTATCGTAGTTTCTGCCGAAAGTTCCACCGAGCACGCGAGGTGGAACGAATCACAGAAACTTCGCCGTCCCTTCGATTCGTGCAGCCTTGGACCTTTCGCATCTAGTCACCAAGGCAACACGCTGCCGCGTCATGATGGGATCAAACGTGAGCGATACAAAGCTAAAGCCAACGGCTAAAAAGCCCGCAACCCGCAAACCGGCTCCGCACGCACCGGAGCTCTCCAAGGACGATGTCTACCTGTTTGGCATTGGAATGTGGGAGCGCAGCTGGGAAAAGATGGGAGCTCATCCCGACACGCAGAACCGTACGCGCGGCTGGCGCTTTTGCGTTTGGGCGCCCGACGTAAAGAGTGTGCATGTCATTGGCGAATTTAACGACTGGGATGAGCAAGCCAACCCGCTGGTGCCCGTGCATACGAGCGCTATTTGGGAAGGCTTTATTCCTGGCGCCGAGCAGGGCCAGCTCTATAAATATCTCATCGAGACCAACGAGGGCGAGAAGCTCTATAAGGCCGATCCGTATGCCTTTAAGGCCGAGTGCCCTCCGGGTACCGCCAGCGTGCTGTGGACCCTCGATGGCTACAAGTGGAACGATGCCGCGTGGCTCAAGCGCCGTGCCGGCCACAACCACATGTCACAGCCCCTTAACATCTACGAGGTGCATATCGGATCGTGGAAGCGCCACGGCGATGAGCCGCAGGGCGAGCCGGACGAGTACGGCAACTACCCCGGCCCCATGGATCCCTTCCCCGCGCAGCGCGGCGTGTTTTACACCTACGACGACCTGTCTGTGGAGCTCGTGGACTACGTGCGCGATATGGGCTACACGCATATCGAGGTCATGCCGCTTATGGAGCATCCCTTCGATGGCTCCTGGGGATACCAGACGACCGGCTACTATGCCGCCACGTCGCGCTATGGCGACCCGCAGCAGCTCATGCACTTTATCGATGCGTGCCACGAGGCTGGCATCGGCGTGATCATGGACTGGGTTCCCGGCGGTTTTTGCGCCGACTCCCACGGCCTTGCCACCTTTAACGGTCACATGCTGTTTGAGCACGAGATTCACCCCAACTGGGGCACGCATAAGTTTGACTTCGCCCGCGGCGAGGTCCGCTCCTTCCTGGTCTCCAACGTGCTGTATTGGCTCGAGAACTTCCACGTGGACGGCATTCGCATGGACGGCGTGTCCAGCATGCTGTACCTCAACTTTGGCATCGACGATCCCGGCCAAAAGAAGTTCAACAAGTACGGTACCGAGGAGGACCTGGACGCTAGCGCGTTTATCCGCCAGGTCAACTGTGCCGTAGAGGCGCACTACCCCGACGTGATGATGATGGCCGAGGAGTCAACCGCGTGGCCGCTCGTGACCTATCCGCCGCAGGACGGCGGCCTGGGCTTCCACTACAAGTGGGACATGGGCTGGATGAACGACACCCTGCACTACATGCAGACCGATTTTCCGTGGCGCCCCGGCAACCACGGGCTGCTCACGTTCTCCATCATGTACGCCTTTACCGAGAACTTCATCTGCCCGCTGAGCCACGACGAGGTCGTGCACGGCAAGTGCTCACTCATCGGCCGCATGCCGGGCGACTGGTGGCGCCAGTTTGCCGGCCTGCGCACACTGGCCTTCTACCAGATGACGCACCCCGGTGCCAAGCTCAACTTTATGGGCAACGAGATCGGCCAGTTTATTGAGTGGCGCTACTACGAGTCCATTCAGTGGTTCTTGACCGAGGAGTACGAGACTCACAAGCATCATCAGGCGTTCATTAAGGCGCTCAACCACCTGTACACCGCCGAGCCCGCCCTGTACGAGCGTGGCTACACCGACGACGGCTTTACCTGGATCGACGCGGATAACTCTAAGCAGTCCATCGTGAGCTTTGTGCGCCAGGGCGAGGACGTCGACGACGACCTGGTGATCCTGATCAACTTTGACCCGGCGAGCTACGAGAGCTTCCGTGTGGGCGTGCCGCGCGAGGGTGACTGGGAGGTCATTTTCGATTCCGACCGTCCCGAGTTCGGTGGCAGCGGATACGCCGGCGAGGAGCCCTACACCTGCTCGAGCGAGCCCTATCCCTGGAACGGGCAGATGGACTCTATTGAGATTAAGGTGCCCGGTCTGGCAGGCGTGGTGCTTAAGCGCCGCGGTCCCAGCAGCTATAAGCCGCCGGTGGTTGAGGAGCCCAAGAAGGCGACGCGCAAGCGTGCGACCTCGGTGAAGCCCAAGACCGCTGCTGCTAAGAAGGCTCCGGCCAAGGCGAAGGCCGCCAAGCCCGCTGCCAAGGCTTCGGCCAAGTCCACCACGGCCAAAAAGGCAGCCACCAAAAAGGCTGCTCCCAAGGCCAAGGCAGCCGCTGTTAAGGCTTCTGCCAAGAAAGCGTAACAAAGGCGTTACCACTGTAATTACCCGTCCCACGGGGGCGTAGGATACATGTCATAACCGTTCCGGGAGAAACATCCCCGGGGGAAAGGAACGTATGAATAAGATCTTCGACAACAAGCAGGAGTTTACCGAGCTCTATCGCGATGCCGTCATGAGCATCAGCGGCAAGAGCGTCGAAGCCGCCAGCGACCTCGACCGCTTTAACGCCCTGGCCAAGCTCGTGGCCGAGAAGGCCCGCACCGTTGCCACCAAGAGCGACGCCCGCGCCACCGCCGAGGGCAAGAAGCGCGTGTACTACTTCTCGATTGAGTTTTTGATCGGCCGCCTGCTCGACAACTACCTGCTCAACTTTGGCGTGCGCGACATGGTCGCCGAGGCGCTCGACGACATGGGCTTTGACCTGTCCGTCATCGAGAACCAGGAGCCCGATCCGGCGCTGGGCAACGGTGGCCTGGGCCGTCTGGCCGCATGCTTCCTGGATTCCATGGCAGCCGAGGGCATTGCCGGCTACGGCAACGGCATGCGCTACCGCTACGGCCTGTTTAAGCAGGAGATCGTCAACGGCAGCCAGGTCGAGGCCACTGACGAGTGGCTCACCCACGGCTATCCCTGGGAAGTCCGTCGTCAGGACAAGGCCGTGACCATCAAGTTTGGTGGCCGTGTTGAGGGCTTTGAGGAGAACGGCCGCACGTTCTACCGCACGGTGGACACGCAGGATATCCTGGCTGTCCCCTACGACATCCCCGTGGTGGGCTATGCCGGCGAGACCGTCAACAAGCTGCGCGTCTGGGCTGCCGAGCCGGTCGAGGAGCACTTTGACCTTGAGGCCTTCAACCGCGGCGACTATGCCCAGGCCGATGCCGAGCGCGCCGAGGCCGAGGCCATCAGCGCCATCCTCTACCCCAACGACGCCGGCGAGCACGGCCGTCTGTTACGCCTGAAGCAGGAGTACCTGTTTGTCTCGGCCGGCATCTACAGCCTGCTCGACACCTTTGAGAAGGAGCACGGCGAGAACTGGGAGCTGCTTCCGCAGTTTGTGGCAATCCATACTAACGACACGCACCCCGCCATGTGCGGCCCCGAGCTCATGCGTATCCTCATCGACGAGAAGAAGCTCGAGTGGGACGACGCCTGGAACATCGTGACGCAGGTCGTAAGCTACACCAACCACACCATCCTGCCCGAGGCTCTGGAGAAATGGCCCATCGGCACGTTCTCCAAGCTCCTCCCCCGCGTGTACCAGATCATCGACGAGATCAGCCGTCGTTGGCACGAGTCGTTCGACACCACTCAGGAGGGCTGGCAGGAGCGTCTGCGCCAGACCGCCATCCTGTGGGACGGCGAGATTCGCATGGCCAACCTGTCCGTGATCTGCAGCCACAGCGTCAACGGCGTGGCCAAGATCCACTCCGACATCATCAAGAACATCGTGCTCAAGGACTTCTATGCCCTGACGCCCGAGAAGTTCAACAACAAGACCAACGGCATCTCGCACCGTCGCTTCTTTGCCGAGGCCAACCCCACCTATGCCAAGCTCGTGACCGAGACCATTGGCGATGGCTGGCTTAAGGACGCCTTTGAGCTGGAGAAGCTCAAGGAGTTTAAGGACGACACCGAGTTCCTGAAGGCCGTGGGTGCCTCCAAGCGCGCCAACAAGGAGCGCCTGGCCGCCTACGTCAAGGCCGAGACCGGTCTGGTTATCGACCCCAACACCGTCTTCGATGTCCAGGTAAAGCGCTTCCATGCCTACAAGCGCCAGCTCATGAACATCATGAAGGTGATGGACATCTACAACCGTCGCATCGCCGATCCCAACTTCCACGTGACGCCGACGACCTTCATCTTTAGCGGCAAGGCTGCCTCGAGCTACACCTTTGCCAAGGAGACCATCCGCCTCATTAACTCCGTGGCCGACGTCATCAACAACGACCCGCGCGTCAACGAGGTCATGAAGGTCTGCTTTATCCCCAACTTCCGCGTGAGCAACGCCCAGCTCATCTACCCCGCCGCCGAGATCTCGGAGCAGATCTCCACGGCCGGCAAGGAGGCCTCGGGCACGTCCAACATGAAGCTCATGATGAACGGCGCCATTACGCTGGGCACCCTCGACGGCGCCAACATCGAGATCGCCGACCTGGCCGGCCGCGAGAACGAGGCCATCTTTGGCCTGACCGCTCCCGAGGTCGAGCAGCTTTGGGCATCCAACAGCTACTTTGCGTGGGATACCCTCAACGGCGACCGCGAGCGTCTGGGCCGCGTGATGGACGAGCTCAAGGACAACACGTTTGCCGGCCTTTCGGGCAACTTCGAGAGCATCTACAACGAGCTCATGAACAACAACGACCCCGACCTGGTTATGGCCGACTTCCGCAGCTACGTCGACGCCTGGGAGAAGCTCACGAACAGCTACGGCGACCAGGAGACCTGGAACCGCAAGGCCCTGCTCAACACCGCCTCGAGCGGCTGGTTCTCGAGCGACCGCACCATTCGCGAGTACCGCGACGAGATCTGGCACGCTTAAAGGCCGCGAGCTCCCCTATGCCAGCACGGCATTACTCGACGGGCGCGACCGAGCGTCGCGTCCGTCGCTAATGGGTTTAGGAACATCGATGACAGAAGGAGAAATCGATGAGTAAGAAAGAATGCATCGCGATGCTCCTCGCAGGAGGACAGGGCAGCCGATTGGGGGCACTCACCCAAAAGATCGCTAAGCCGGCGGTTAGCTTTGGTGGCAAGTTCCGCATTATCGACTTTTCGCTCTCCAACTGCTCCAACTCGGGCATCGACACGGTGGGTGTTCTGACGCAGTATCGCCCCTACCTGCTGCATGCCTATGTGGGCTCCGGCGAGGCGTGGGATCTTGACAGCCGCGACGGCGGCGTGTCGATCCTGCCGCCGTACGAGACGCAGACCGGCGGCGCCTGGTATGCGGGCACGGCCGACGCCATTACGCAGAACCTCGACTACATCAAGGCCAACGACCCCAAGTACGTCCTGATTCTTTCGGGCGATCACCTGTATCGCATGGACTACCGCAAGATGCTCAAGACGCACATTGAGAACAACGCCGACCTCACGGTAAGCGTTATGCCCGTGCCGTGGGAGGAGGCCAGCCGCTTTGGCATCCTGACCACCGACCCCGAGGACGGCCGCATCACCAAGTTCACCGAGAAGCCCGATAAGCCCGATTCGAATCTCGCGTCCATGGGCATCTACATCTTCTCGGCCGACGTGCTGATCGAGGCGCTCGAGGAGGACGCTCTGGACCAGCGCTCGAGCCACGACTTTGGCAAGGACATCATCCCCAAGCTGCTCGGCGAGGGCAAGCGCCTGTACAGCTACGAGTTCCACGGCTTTTGGAAGGACGTCGGCACCATCGCCAGCTTCCACGAGACCTCGATGGACCTGCTTGGCAACAACCCCGAGTTCGATCTGTTTGACAAGCACTTCCCCATCATGTCCAACATCACCACGCGTCCGCCTCACTACATTGGCCCGGATGGTCGCCTGGACGACTGCCTGGTCTCCAACGGCTGCAAGATCTACGGTACCGCTCGCCACTCGATCCTTTCGACCGATGTCATCATCGAGGAGCGCGCCGTGGTCGAGGACTCCGTGCTGCTGCCGGGTGCGCACGTTAAGAGCGGCGCGCACATCTGCCGCGCTATTTTGGGCGAGAACTCCACGGTCGAAGAGGGCGTGAAGCTCGGCTCTGTCGATACCACCAAGGATACGGCCGTCGTTGGAAATGACGTCGTTATCGGGAAGGGGGAATGATCCGATGATCAATCGCAAGGCCATCGGTTATATCACCGCTAACTACTCTTCGACCTACGGCAGCGTGCTGCTCAAGGACCGCCCCATCGCGTCCGTTCCGTTTTTGGGCCGCTACCGCCTGATCGACTTCCCGCTGTCCAACATGATGAATGCCGGCATCAAGACCGTCGGTGTCGTCATGCCGGGCAACTATCGCTCGCTGATCGACCATGTGGGCTCGGGCAAGGACTGGGGCCTGGACCGCAAGAAGGGCGGCCTGTTCATGGTGCCCGGCAACGCGTATGGCACCACCAAGGGCGGCATGCGCTTCCTGCTGCGCGACATCATTTCCAACAAGACGCTGTTCCAGCGCTCGGACAAGCCCTATGTTGTGATGATGGGCACCAACATCATCTTTAACATGGACCTCAACACCATCATCGAGGCGCACGAGAACTCCGGTGCCCAGATGACCGTGGTGTACTGCAAGGCCACGCGCAACGTAGATGACGAGACCAAGCTGCAGATCAACGAGAACGGCCGTCTGACGGGCGTCAGCGCCGGCGTCGTGTATGGCGACAACGCGTCTATGGACTGCTGCATCGTCAACCGCGAGACGCTGCTCGAGATCATCGACCACTACCAGGCCGCCGACTATCTGGACCTGCTCGAGGCACTACAGGGCGACTTTGGCAACATCGACGTGTGCAGCTACGAGTACAAGGGCGAGGTCGTGGGCGTGTTTAGCGAGAAGTCGCTGTATCGTCGCAGCATGGACCTGCTCGACCAGACCGTGGCCGACCATCTCTTTGACCCCGAGCGCCCGATTCTGACCAAGGCTCACGACGTGCCGCCTTCGCGCTATGCGACCGGCAGCCACGCCTGCAACTCGATCATCTCGGCCGGCTGCATCATCAAGGGCACCGTGCGCAACTCGATCCTGTCGCGCGGCGTTGTGGTTGAGGAAGGCGCCTCGGTGACCAATTCAATCATCAACCAGAGCTGCGTCATCAAGAGCGGCGCCCGCGTTGAGAATGCAATCCTGGACAAGAACAACGTGGTTCCCACCAACACCGAGCTTCGCGGCACGCCCGAGAACATCCTGGTGCTGGGAAAGGCCCCGTTAACTTCTGATATCACCAACGCGAGCTAGCTTTGGCACCGCAACATCGCTCGTAACACGTAGAATAGCCGCCCGGTTTGCGCCAGGCGGCTATTCTCGAATTGCAACAGGGAGACAATATGGCTGATTCCAGCAAAAAGATGCAGATCGTGTTTGCCTCGGCCGAGTGCGCACCGTTTGTGAAGACCGGTGGCCTGGGCGACGTGGCGGGCTCGCTGCCTGCGGCGCTTGTGCGCGCCGGCGCCGAAGTAATCGTGATGGTGCCCAAGTACGCCACCATCAAGGACGAGTACAAGGCGCAGATGGAGCACTTCTCCGACTTTTACGTGAGCCTGGGCTGGCGCAATGAGTACTGCGGACTTGAGAAGCTCGAGCACGACGGCGTCACCTATATGTTCATCGACAACGAGCGCTACTTTGCGCGCGACTATCCGTACGGCTTCTTTGACGACGGCGAGCGTTTTGCGTTCTTCTCCAAGGCCATCACCGAGAGCCTGCAGCACCTGCCGGCCGGCTTTGAGTGCGACATCCTGCACTGCAACGACTGGCAGACCGCGCTGGCGCCCGTGTTTTTGCGCGAGTTCTACCAGGGCCTGCCGCTGTACGAGCGCGTCAAGACCGTGTTCTCGATCCACAACGTGGCTTTCCAGGGCCAGTTTAGCGACACCGTAATGGAGGACATCCTGGGCGTGGCGCATATTCCCGCGGCAGCTACGCAGCTGCGCTGCGACGCCTGCAGCATCAACTACATGCTAGGTGCGCTGCACTATGCCGATGCCATCACCACGGTGAGCCCCACCTATGCCAACGAGATCCAGACGCCCGAATTTGGCGAGGGCCTGGACGGCGTGCTGCGCGAGCGTTCGTACGCGCTGCAGGGCATTTTGAATGGCATTGACGTGACGGGCTTTGACCCGGCGACCGATAAGCGCATTGCCGCCAACTACACCGTCGAGGACCGTTCTGGAAAGGCCGTGTGCAAGGCCAAGCTGCAGGAAGAGCTGGGGCTCGAGGTTCGCGACGACCGTCCGCTTATGGTGATGGTCACGCGCCTGACGCGCCAGAAGGGCATGGACCTGGTCATGTACGCGCTCGACCGCATCCTGTCCGGCGGCGTTCAGGTGGCCGTGCTGGGCACCGGCGACCGCGACTACGAGGATGGCCTGCGCTACTTCCAGGACAAGTACCCCGGCACCATGGCCGCGCGCATCGAGTTCGATCCTGCGCTGTCGCAGCGCATGTACGCTGCCGCCGATATGTTCCTGATGCCTTCGAAGTTTGAGCCCTGCGGCCTGTCGCAGATCATCGCCATGCGCTACGGCACCCTGCCCATCGTGCGCGAGACCGGTGGCCTGAAGGACACCGTGCAGCCGTACAACGAGTTTACCGGCGAGGGCACGGGCTTCTCGTTTACCAACTTTAACGGCGATGAGATGGGCGACGCCGTGTTCCGTGCGGCACGCCTGTTCTGGGACAACCGCGATGCCTGGAACAAGCTGGTTACGCAGGCCATGAGCCAGGACTTTAGCTGGACGCGCTCGGCCGACAAGTATCTGGACCTGTACTTCTTTATGCACCCGGAGATTGAGAGGCCGACGGCTGTTGTCGACGAGCCTAAAGCTGTTGCTGAGCCGGAGTCCAAGGCCGAGGAGAAGCCGGTTGAAGCTGAGCCCGCAAAGGCCGAGCCTGAGGTGAAGGCTGAGGTTGCTCCTGAGGCAAAGGCTGAGGTCAAGCCCGCTGCAAAGCCCGCAGCTAAGAAGACCACGACTCGCAAGACGACGGCCAAGAAGGCTACGACAACCAAGACTGCCGCCACCAAGACCGCCGCAGCAAAGACGACTGCTGCCAAGGCAACGACCACGCGCAAGCGCACGACCGCCGCTGCGAAGAAGGCCACGGTCACAAAGTCGACCAAGACCAAGGCCGCCACGACCAAGGCAGCTGCAAAGCCGGCCACCAAAGTCGAGGAGACGCCTGCAGAGTCCAAGGCGGAGGCAACCGTCGAGACCAAGCCCGCCGCCAAGACCAGCACTCGCAAGCGCGCAACGACGACGGCCAAGAAGACCACGACCAAGGCTGTCACTCCCAAGGCAGAGGCTAAGCCCACTGCTGCCAAAGAGGAGCCCAAGGCCGAGGTAAAGGCCAAGCCCGAGCCCGCCAAGGAGACTCCGGTCTCCCCCGCCGCTCAGGCCGAGAAAAAGACCCCGTCCAAGAAGACGTCCGTCCGCAAGGCAACGGCCACCCGCAAGCGCCGCTAGTCCACAGGCGATCCAAAACCCAAGCAAACCCTAAGCAAGGGGCGCTCCAACCGGGCGCCCCTTCTCTGTAGGTAGTTGGTAAAACGATTTTCTAGGACAACCGTTCGCCGATGGTAAACGGATGTTGTTTATACAGCCTGTGTACAACAGATATACTTACATCCTGTGCGTAAAGCCCGTGGCCAGCAGGCCATGATTCTATTGAACTGGACCGTACTATGAGATTGATACACAACAGCCGTCTGCCGCAGTTTCGCACTCCGTTTGGCGCTGTGACCACAGGAACTACCCTTTCGCTCTCCGTGATTCTGGAGGATGCCGATCCCGCGCAGGCAACGCTTACGCTGCGCACCTGGGTCGATGAGATCGGCGAGTCTCGGTATCCCATGACGCACGAGGGCGACGGCATATTTACCGCCGAGCTGGAGTGTGCCGAGCCCTGTCTTATCTGGTACAGCTTTATATGCAATATCGAGGGCCAGCCCGAGGTTCGACTGGGCGCACCGCAGGGCCGCACCGGCGGCGAAGGCGTAACCTACGACTACGCTGAGGTGCCGTCATTCCAGGTCACCGTCTACAAGCACCGCGAAGTTCGACCCGAGTGGTACGAGCGCGGAATGGTCTACCAGATCTTCCCCGATCGCTATGCCCGCGACGAGCACTGGCGTGAGCGCACGCTGGCCGAGGTCGAAAAACCGCGCAACGGAATCCAGCGCCGGATGGTCGAGGACTGGAACGAGCCGCCCGTTTACGAGCGCGCCGAGGACGGCTCCATCAAGACCTGGGACTTCTACGGCGGATCGCTCAAGGGTATCCAGGAAGACCTGCCTCGCATCGCCGAGCTGGGCTTTACAGCCATCTACCTCAACCCCATTTTTGAAGCCGCGAGCAACCACCGCTACGACACGGCAGATTACACCAAGATCGACCCGATTCTGGGCACCGAGCAGGACTTTACCGAGCTGTGCGAGGCGGCCGAGAAGCTGGGCATTTCCATCATTCTGGACGGTGTGTTCAACCACACGGGCGACGATTCGATCTACTTCAACCGCTACGGCAACTACCCCGGCGTGGGCGCGTGGCAGAGCGAGGATTCGCCGTGGCGTGATGCGTTTTATTTCCACGAGGACGGCTCGTACGACTGCTGGTGGGGCGTGGGCAATATGCCCGCCATCAATGAGAGCTCCGAGTTGGTACGCGAGCGGCTCCTGGGCAAGGACGGCGTCATTCGTAAATGGCTGCGCGCCGGCGCTCACGGCTGGCGCCTGGATGTGGCCGACGAGCTTTCCGATGATTTCCTAGCCGAGATCAAAAAGGCCGTGCTCGCCGAGAAGCCCGACGCGCTGCTGCTCGGCGAAGTCTGGGAAGACGCCTCCAACAAGATCAGCTACGGCCATCTGCGTCGCTATCTGCAAGGCTTCGAGCTCGACTCGGCCATGGATTACCCCTTCCGCGACATGGTCATCGGCTTTTTGATGGGCTACAAAAACGCCTACCAAGCTGCCGAGGATATTGAGACCCTACGCGAGAATTATCCGCGCGAGGCCCTATCCTGCGCGCTCAACCTGCTGTCGAGCCACGACCGCCCACGTATCATCTCGGTGCTCGGCGGCGGCCCCGACGAGTCGCAACTACCTGAGAGCGAGCGCAGCAAGTGGCGCCTGGACGAGAACTCCATGGGCCTGGCCAAGAGTCGTTTTTGGCTCGCGACGCTCATGCAGATGACGTTCCCGGGCGTTCCCTCAATCTATTACGGTGACGAGTACGGCTTGGAGGGTCTCACCGATCCGGGTAATCGCCGCACCATGCCGACCAAGGAAGACCTGCACGACTTCGATACGTTCGCGATCGTCAAGAACGCATCTGCTGTGCGCCGCGCGCTGCCGTTTATGATCGACGGTGAAATCAAGGCCTTCGCGCTCAATGACGAAGTACTCGCCTATACGCGCACCGGTAAAGACGGCGAGTCCGCGACGGTTATCATCAACCGTAGCCTGCGCAATTCACATCGCGTGACGATTCCAGCGCTCGGCGAATGTGCGAGCGATGTGATCAGCGGTCACGAGTGCGAGATCCACAGCGGTACGGTCACGCTCGATCTGTATCCGCTGGGCTCGTCGATCATCTATCACCATGCCGAGCAGCGCCTGCAGGAGCCGCTCGATCACGGTGCGGGTGTTGTGTGCCATATCACATCGGTGCCGACCGACGACGGCAAGCCCGGTACGATCGGCGCGCCCACGCGTCGTTTTATCGACCATCTGACCGCCATGGGCATGCGCTACTGGCAGGTTCTCCCCGTCAACCCCACGGACTTCTTCCGCTCCCCTTACGCCGGTCCTTCGGCCTTTGCAGGCAATATCGACCTGCTACCCGAGAGTCACGAGGAGCTGGCCGCCGACTTTGAGACTTGGAAGGCCCGCGGCGGCGAAGATGCCGATCCGTTGTACACAGCGTTTAAACATCGCAATGCCGATTGGCTCGAGAAATACTGCGTCTATATGGCCGTCAAAAAGTACTTTGAAGGCGAGTCGCGCCACGATTGGCCGGCAGATGTCGCGCGCTACAACGAGCATCTGATCGACGACAAGCGCTTCCATAACGAGGCCGAGCTGCAGGCGTACATGCAGTACCGCTTTGACCTGGCTTGGTGCGAGCTCATGAACTATGCGCACAAGAAGGGCATCGAGGTCATCGGCGATATTCCTATGTACGTGTCCGACGATTCGGCAGACGCGTGGAGCGAACCCGAGAACTTCTGGCTGTCCGATACCGGCAAGGCGATTGAGATTTCCGGTGCGCCGCCCGACAACTTTGCACCCGAGGGCCAGGTGTGGGGCAACCCGACGTTCCGCTGGGACCACATGAAGCAGAACGGCTATAGTTGGTGGATGGATCGCCTGCGCCGCGCGTTCTCGCTCTACGACCGCGTGCGTCTGGATCACTTCCTGGGATTCCACAGCTATTACAGCATTCCCGCGGGCAAGGCATGCGCCGACGGCCGCTGGCTGGCGGGCCCGGGCAAGGACCTGTTCCAGACCGCCTATGACGAACTGGGTCCGCTCAACTTTATCGCTGAGGACTTGGGCTATCTGACGCCCGGTGTTCGCGCCATGGCATCGACCTGCGGTTTCCCCGGCATGGACGTGCTGGAGTTTAGCGACTACGACGTTCGTTGCGGTGTGCATCCCACGCCCGGCAAGATTCTGTACACCTCGACGCACGATACGTCGACGCTGGCCGGTTGGTGCACCCGTACCTTTGCGGGCGGCGATGAACCGAGCGGTGTTGAGGTGGCGGCCAAGCTGATGAGCGACGCGCTGGCAAGCGACGCTCCCCTGGTGATGATGCCACTGCAGGATGTCCTGGGGCTTGGCGACGACGCACGCATGAACGTACCGGGTGTGGCCACGGGCAACTGGACCTGGCAGGCCGACGAGGCTGACGTTGCGGCCGCCGAGGGCAAAACCGCACAGCTCCTGCGCAACACCCATAGATTCTGGGGCGAGGCGTGATAAAACGCCCGATATAGGGTACAGTTACAGACGTTTGAATTTATGCGGGCAGAGCGATCTGCCCGCTTTGTGCTGAAAAGGAAGTATTATGGCACGCTATGATTACAAGTGCTCGAGCTGCGGCAACGTGTTTGAGGTTGAGCACCCCATGTCTGAGACTCCCGAGGTCGTGTGCCCGAGCTGCGGCGCCCCGGCGGCAAAGACGTTCTCGGCCAGCGGCATCAAGTTTGAGGGTAGCGGTTTCTACAACACCGACCAGCGAAGCGGTGGTTCCAGCACCACCGCCACCAGCGGCTGTTGCGCCAACTGCCCGCACAGTCACTAGGAACCAAACAGCCCCGCGACCGACACCGATCGCGTGGCTGATTCTTTAGCTACCCAGGTTTCCTTATGAGTTGCGGTGAAATAAGGACTGTTTGGTGGGTAGAAGCGGCTATTCAATCCCTATTTCACCGCAACTTAGTAGTTACTTGTGGATCAGGCGGGCGCAGAAGTGGCCGTCGTAGGAATCTGCGTTTATGGGGACGCTCTGGAAAAGCCCGCGGTCGTTTTGGCGCACGGAGACAAGCTTCTTGGCCTGCGCGAAATCGGGAAGCTGCAGAATCTGGGCTTCGGAGAGCGGCGCCACGGTAAAGCCGACGCCCTCGGGAGAGGCCAGGAAAGCATCCACGACCTGCGTGTTCTCTTCATCAAAAACCGAGCAGGTCGCATAGATGAGCTCACCGCCGGCAGCCACGCGCGCGGCGGCCTCTTTGAGCATCGTCAGCTGCAGCTTGGGCAGATCAGTCGTAACGTCGTTCTCGGTCAGACGCCACGGGATCTCGGGATGACGACGCATGGTTCCGGTGCCCGAGCACGGCGCATCGATAAACACGGTATCGAACTTGACCCGCTCACCGCGCATGGCATCAAACGATGTGAGAACCTCATCGAGCTCGCAAGCATCACCCGAAACCGTACGAACGCCCTGAATACCGGCCTTATGCAGGCGAGCGAGATTCAGATCGCACTTGCGATCATGCAAATCGAGCGCCGTATGCTGACGCTCATAGCCCGCACGCTTGGCCTGACACATCATCACATAGGTCTTGGTGCCACGACCGGCACCAATCTCAAGGCAGCTACCAGGGCGCGTGGCAGCCGTGGCGATAAGCTGCGCGTTGAGATCAGACGCCACCGCGGCAGCACGCTCAAACACACCCGAAGCAACGGTAACCTGGGCATCAACCGGGGCATGGCAGCCCGGGAAGACAGGCGCGACGAGCTGCGAGATATACGGATCGGGCTTGGTCGCAAAGGCGTTCTCATGCAGGGCCAGCGGCGCGGGGGCCAGATTGCCGGCAAAGTTAAGCGCACCCTCCGGTGTGTCGAACGATGCCATAATGCGAGCGCACAGCCAACGCGGCAGTCCCATCAGGCGCGACAGACGAACCAGGCGTCGCTCAGACTCATCTACATCGGACGCCGTGGCAAAGTCCTCAACGTTGTCCGCGACTTTATGCAGCACGGCATTGGCCAAACCGGCGGCAGACTTAGCTCCGCTGCGCACCAGCTCAACGCCCTGACTCACCGCAACGCGACCAGGCGTATGCAGATAAAGCATCTCGAAGGCCGAGATACGAAGCGCCATGCGAACACGCGGCGCAACCTTTTTAGGCTTATCGAGAAACTGATCGAGCAGTTCGTCCAAAATACCCTGCGTGGCGGCCACACCAAGCGCCAAGCGAGCTGCAAAAGCGGAATCGCGCTGGTCAATAGCCTTGGCCGATGCGCGAGAGGACAGCACGTCGCGCGCATGCATGCCGCGGCGATCGGCCTCCATCAGCACATCGAGTGCAAGCTTGCGCGCGGGAGACAGCTTGCTCATGACAAAACACCCCAGATAAGATCGGCGCCTTGCAGCCCAGCAGCCCAAGCAGAAGCGGCCATGGCACGCTTGCCATCGGGCTTAACCTCGAGCAGTTCAACCGCACCATCGGAAAGGCCAAGGAAAACACGCTTATTCTTAACGTCAACGCCGCCCTTGCCAAGCGAAACATCGGCCAGCGCAGCATCGAGCACGCGCACGGTCTTGCCGGCAATCACGCAACGAGCAGGCGCGGTATCGGACGAAGCGAGCACATGACGCACGCAATCGAGCGCAGCCATCTGCGGATCCAGACGCATCTCCAGCTTGGAAATCTTGGCAGCATGAGTGACGAGCGACTCATCCTGCTCAGTCCACACGGCGGTGCCATCGGCAAGAGAAGGAAGCGTATCGGCAAGCAGTTTGCCGCCAAGCTCACCAAGCTCCATGGTCAGCGCCTCAGCATGCTTACCGGCAACCGACGTGGAAGCCTGAGCACAATAAGCACCAGTATCCACGCCATGTCCAATGCGCATAATGGAAACGCCAGCAACCTCATCACCAGCAAGAATCGCACGCTGAATAGGAGCGGCGCCACGCCAACGAGGCAGCAAAGACGCATGAACATTCACAATACCAAGCGGCGCCATATGCAGCACCTCATCAGGCAAAATGCAACCATAGGCAGCCACGCAGAAAATATTAGCCTGGGCAGTTTGAAGCGCCTCAACAACCTCAGGCGTCATACGATTGGCCTCAACGACCGGCAACCCCAGCTCAAGCGCCTTGGCCTTAACAGGAGAAGGCTCAAGCTTCTTACCACGCCCACGAACAGCATCAGGGCGAGTAATAACAAGCGCAATCTCATTCCCAGCCGCAACAAGCGAAGTCAACGAAGGAACAGCAAAATCAGGCGTACCCATAAACACAATTCGCATAAAGAACGTCTCCCCTCAACCAAAGCCGAGACGGCTACAAATAACAGCGGAAAGCCAAGTGCCCAGCCCATCCGCAATAACAACTCAACAAGAACAAATATACCCAAAACCAAAGAAAGAGCCGCAATAAAAGCAGCTCTTCCAACAAAGCAATTATCAGCGAAGACGCCCATCCCTGGCCCAACGGCACCCGGGCGAGACAAGCAGCGTCAACGTAGTCCCCGGGGCGCCCGCCTATATCGTCCCGCGCGCAGTTTCGCAGCGCAGCGAGAATGTTTGAGCACGAGATGATATAGGCGGGCGCCCCGGGGACGGACAAACCTACTCCGTCTCGCCCGGTCGAGCACCGCGGGCCAGGGCGTCCTGGTACTCCTTGACGGCCTTGATCCTCTGCATGGGCTTGAGTCGCTCAAACATGGTATTGCCGTGCAGGTGGTCGATCTCGTGCTGCAGGCACACGCAGAACAGGTCGCCCGAGGCCTCGTAGCGAATCAGGTTAGCGTTCAAGTCGTACGCCTCGACCACGACATGGTCGGGACGCTCGATCTCGCAGCTAATGCCGGGGATGGACAAGCAACCCTCGCTAAAGGGCACCAGATGATCGCTCTGCTCGACAATGACGGGATTGATGAGCACGTACGGGTCGTAGTCGTTCTTGTCGCTGTAGTCGCAGTCGATGGTGACGAGCTGAATGAGCTCGCCGATCTGCGGGGCAGCTAGGCCGCAACCGCCGTTCTCGAACATCATCTTCTTCATCTTCTTGGCAAGCGCCTCGATCGCCGGGGTGATCTCCTCGATGACGGCGCACTCCTGGCGCAGACGAGGGTCGGGCGACAGTACGATTCCGTTGGCTTCCATGGCCATCCTTTCAGGTTGTTACATCAGATCATAGGCGTCGACGTCAACGCTCACGCTCACGCCGCGCACGGAGCCCACCTCTTTGAGGCAGGCGTCGATATCATCAGAGACATGGTACCCTACGGGCGACTTCACAAGCAGGTGGAAGCGATAACGGTCCTTGGCTCTCTCGATTACACACGAAGCCGGGCCCAGCACCTGCGGCACGGCACTCCCCGCCCGCAAAAAGTCGGGCGCGGCGGCATGCCAGCGGCGCTTGAGGAGTTTCGCGATGCGACCGATGTAGTCTTGCGCTTCGTCTCGGTTCGCCGACCACACCAAGATGTTGACCAGGCGAACGAACGGCGGGTACAGCGCGTCGCGGCGCTGGTCCAGGTCGTAGTCGGTAAAGATCGAACGGTCATGCTCAGCGACGGCGCGAATAACCGGGTCCTCGGGCAGGTAGGTCTGGATGATGACCTCGCCGGGGCGATCACCACGACCGGCACGGCCGGCGACTTGCTCCAGCAGATCGTAGGCGCGCTCCCCTGCGCGGAAGTCCGGCAGCTTGAGGGCGAAGTCGGCATTGACCACGCCCACGAGCGTGACCTCGGGAAAGTCGAGGCCCTTTGCGATCATTTGGGTGCCCAGCAGCACCGCGCAATCGGCGGCATCGAACTGCTCAAGCAGCTTTTTGTGTGCGTCCTTTCCGCGCGTGGAATCGGCATCCATGCGAATAATGGCGACGTCCTCGGGAAGCATCTGGTGCAGTGCGTCCTCGATCTGCTGCGTGCCCAGACCCATTTTTGCCAGGTAGCGACTTCCACATTTGGGGCAACGGCTTGTGGGCGCGGGATAGGGCTGCACGCGCCAAGACGAACCGCATGTGTGACACTGCAGCGTGTGCGTACGCTCGTGATACGTAAGCGCGGTGGAGCAGTGGTTGCAGGTGGGGACGCAGCCGCACTCGCGGCACATCAGGAACGGCGCAAAGCCGCGGCGGTTATGTAGTAGCACTGCCTTCTCGCGGCGCTCGACCACGCGTTCCAAGCCTTCCATCAGCGGTTTTGAGAACATGGAGCGGCTGCCGTGCGAGAACTCGCGGCGCAGGTCGGCAATGCGGACCGTGGGCAGCACGGCGTGCCCCGGGCGCTCGGGCATCTCGACGCGCGTCCAGGTGGCACCGTTATACGTGCCGCGGCGACAGCGGTCGAGGGCCTCGGCAGAAGGCGTGGCCGAGCCCAACACGAGTGGGCAACAAAAGCGACGCGCCATCTCGGCCGCCACCTCGCGCGCATGGTAGCGCGGGCTAGAACCCTGTTTGTAACTGGTCTCGTGTTCCTCGTCGATGATGATGAGGCCCAGGTCGGTGAGCGGGCAGAAGAGCGCCGAACGCGCGCCAACGACCACGCGGGCCGCACCGCTGGCAACCATATCCCACTGGTCCAGGCGCTCGCCGGCCGAAAGGCGCGAATGGAACACGGCGACCGTCTCGCCAAAGCGCGAGCGGAAGCGGCCGACAGTCTGGGCCGTCAGCGATATCTCGGGCACGAGCACGCAGGCTGAGCGGCCAGCCGCGAGTACGCGTTCGATGGCGGAGAGGTAAACCTCGGTTTTGCCGGAGCCGGTGACGCCGTCGACCAACACCACGTCGCCATGAGCGTCCAGACGAGCGCGCTCAATCTGCGCGAGCGCCTGCTGCTGGCCGTTCGTGAGCGCGACTGGTGCCTTACCGCTTGCCGAGGACAGCGTGGTCTGCTCGCTGCAGCCACGCCAGGCGCGACGCTCCTCCACCACCACAACGCCGCGTTTTTCAAGCGCTTTGATGGTCGCCGACATGCTGTTATAGAGAAGGTTGAGGTCGCGTGTCGTGACCGGGCCGCACTGTAGCGCCTCGATGAGCTGACGCTGGCGGACCGCGGTCTTGGGCGGCGTATAGTCGAAGCCCTCGGGCGTAAGCATGACCCAGCGGTTTTGGATGGGTTTGACGGCAGGGCGCTCGACAGTCCACACGCCGTCGTCGCCTTTGACCACGCGCGGGCTTCCACCCGGTGGCAAGAACAGGCGCAGGCACTCGGAAAGCGTCGCGACGTACTCGCGGCTCATCCAGCGTGCGATACGGGCGGCCTCTGCGGTAAACAGCGGCTTGCTGAGGATAGCCTCGATAGGCTTGATACGCGCGGGATCGAGAGCGCTGTTGCCCTGCAGGTCACCCAGCTCAGACGCAATGTCGACGATATAGCCCGCGGCCGCACGGTTACCAAAGTGGACCAGGACCGTGGATCCGATCTGCGCCTCGTAGGCAAGAGTTTCCGGGATGCCGTAGGCGAATGGCTCGGACAGCGCACGCGTCGGAATGTCCAGGACTACGCTCGCGTAGGCGGCGACGGGCTCAGGTACAGGCTCGGACTTGGCCGGGGCAACAGCAGGCTCGGGCGTGGCCGGAGCCTCCTCCGGTTCCGGCGAACCAAACAGCGACAGTTGCTCGACCATGGCCCCAGCACCTCCCATCCCATTCGTCTTCAGAAACAAGAGCCCCGCTCGGGTGAACGGGGCTCGGATACGTGCGTTTACGCGGCTGCTACAGCGCCATCGTGCGGGCGCGGTCGATGCGCGCCAGGCAGTCGTCGCGGCCGATGAGCGCCATGGTCTCGCCCAGTGGAGGGCTCACCATGTTGCCGCAGACGGCGACGCGCACGGCCTGGAACACCACGCGCTTCTTAAGGTCCATCTGCTCGGGCAACGGCTCAAGCGCAGCGTCGATGTTGGCAGCCGTCCACTCGTCCACGCCCTCGAGCGCGGCCTTGGCGGCATCCAGAATGGCACCCATGCCCTCCTTGGCCAGGCCCTTGTTGACGGACTTCTCGTCATACTCGAGCGTCTCGGCCGTAGCGAAGATGGGAGCGGCGACGGTCACGGCGTCGGCCGGCATCTTGGTGCGCGGCTTAACGATGGCGGCAAGCGCGTCGATCCAGTCCTCGCCGTACTCGACATTACCCTCGATGAGACCCGCCTCGTGCAGCTCGGGAACCATGATCTCGTCGGCAAACTGAGCATCGGACATGCCGTTGATGTACTCGGCGTTAACCCAATCGAGCTTCTTGGGGTCGAAGGTCGCCGGGTTTTTGGAGATGCGGTCGAGCGAGAACTTGCTGGCCAGGACATCGCGTGGGATGATCGTGGTCTCGCCGTCGAGCGACCAGCCGAGCAGCGCCAGGTAGTTAACGAAGGCGTCGGACAGGTAGCCGGCGTCGCGGTATTCCTCCACCGAGGTGGCGCCGTGGCGCTTGGAGAGCTTCTTGCCGTCGGCGCCCAGGATCATGGAGATGTGCGCGAACGTGGGCACGGGCGCGCCGAGGGCCTCGTAGACCATGACCTGGCGCGGGGTGTTGGACAGGTGGTCGTCGCCACGGATGACATGGGTGATCTTCATCATGGCGTCGTCGACGACGGTCGCGAAGTTGTACGTGGGCGTGCCGTCGGAGCGGAAGATGACAAAGTCGTCGAGCTCCTTGGCGTCGAAGGTCACCTCGCCGTGGACGGCGTCGTGGATGACGACGTCTCCGCGGTCCTCGGGCACCTTAATGCGCAGGACGTAGGACTCGCCGGCCTCGATGCGGCGGCGGGCCTCCTCGGGATCAAGATCGCGGCAACGGCGCTGATAGCCCTGGAAGGGGTCCTTGCGCTCCTGCGCGGCCTTGCGGTCGGCGTCGAGCTGCTCCTTGGTGCAGAAGCAGGGATAGGCCTTGCCCTCGTCCCAAAGCTTCTGGGCGGCCTGCTTGTACAGGTCCAGGCGCTCGGTCTGGGCGTAGGGGCCAAAGTCGCCGCCCACCTCGGGACCCTCGTCCCAGTCCAGGCCCAGCCAACGCATGGCGCGCAGGATGATCTGCGTGTTCTCGTCGGTGGAGCGGGTGGGGTCGGTGTCGTCAATGCGCAGGATGAACGTGCCACCGTTAGCACGGGCGAAAGCCCAGTTATAGATAGCGGTGCGGGCACCGCCGATGTGCAGCTTGCCCGTCGGTGAGGGTGCAAAGCGGACGCGAACGTCTGATGCCATGGAAATCTCCTCGATTGCAGGATGGATGTCTAACCGCACCAGTATAAAGCATCAAAGCAACCTCCGCACAAAGGGCACCGACCTACTCATTGGGGACAGACTTAAATGACCAGTCTTTGGGCAACCTGTCGGCACTTAGGCAAGGCTGATCATTTAAGTCTGTCCCCAATGAGTAGGTGCGGAAAGGGTGTGAATGTTTGATTTACGCGTTATGATGTGCCCTTGCATAGAGAGCCCGGCGGAATGGTAACGGTCGCCGGGACACGTTTTTGAAAGGACAATCATGTCAGAAGAACTTCGTTCCATCCCACCCCAACACGGGTCCTTTGTTTTTACGTCGGAGTCGGTGACCGAAGGTCATCCCGATAAGATCGCTGACCAGATCAGCGATGCCGTCCTCGACGCAATCCTCGCCAAAGAAATAGAGCTGCAGGAGCAGGGCTACATCGCCCCCAACGGCGTGCCCGCCAACGTGGAGAACGTCCGCTGCGCCTGCGAGACCCTCGTGACCACCGGCACCGTTATCGTCGCCGGCGAGATTCGCACCCAGGCCTACGTCGACGTTCAGGAAATCGCCCGCGGCGTTATCCGCCGCATTGGCTACAACCGTGCCAAATTCGGTTTTGACTGCGATACCTGCGGCGTTATGAGCCTCATCCATGAGCAGTCACCCGATATCGCTCAGGGCGTTGACGAGTCCTTCGAGACCCAGACCGGCGCTACCACCGACCCGATCGACCTGATCGGTGCCGGCGACCAGGGCATGATGTTCGGTTACGCCTCCAACGAGACCAAGACCCTCATGCCCATGCCTCACTACCTGGCAAGCCGCCTGGCCGAGCGCCTGGCTGCCGTGCGCCACGACGGCACCCTGCCCTACCTGCGTCCCGATGGCAAGACCCAGGTCACCGTGCGCTACGAGGACGGCAAGCCCGTCGAGGTCACGACCATCGTCATCTCCACGCAGCACGCCGCCGAGATCGAGGACATGGGCAAGATCAAGGCCGACCTCATCGAACACGTCATCACCCCGGTCATGGCCGCCGAGAACATGCCGTGGGACAACGCCGACATCTACGTGAACCCCACCGGTCGCTTTGTCGTGGGCGGACCTATGGGTGACACGGGACTGACTGGCCGTAAGATCATCGTCGACACCTACGGCGGCTATGGCCGTCACGGCGGCGGTGCCTTTAGCGGCAAGGACTGCACCAAGGTCGACCGCTCCGCCGCGTATGCCGCGCGCTGGGTAGCCAAGAACGTGGTCGCCGCCGGTCTGGCCGACCGCTGCGAAGTCGAGCTTGCCTACGCCATCGGCGTTTCCAAGCCCCTCTCAATCATGATCGACACCTTCGGCACCGCACATGTTGCCGAGGACAAGATCGTCGAGGCCGTAGAGAAGACCTTCGACCTGCGCCCGGGCGCAATCATCCGCGACCTAGACCTGCGTCGCCCCATCTACGAAAAGACGGCAGCCTACGGTCACTTCGGCCGAGAAGACGCCGACTTCACCTGGGAGAAGACCGACCGAGCCGAAGAACTCAAAGCAGCCTGCGGCCTGTAATTAGGAACCACCAAGGTTACAACACGCACACGCTTTCAAAAGAAGTACCGCCCCCAAGCGGTACTTCTTTTTTATTAATCCGGTGGTGAAGATGTTTAGATATGAGCCTACGCTGCGTCACCAGCTAATGAATTTTGCAGCACGCGCGCCTCTACCATGTATCCTAAGTTCCAAGGGCTTTGGTATTTGGTCGGTCGCGAGTTCCGCACGAGCCGGAGGCCACTTAATGTGGCCTCCGTGCGAGCCAGGACTGTAGAGCAGGCGACCAAATACCAAAGCCCTTGGAACGACGGGACAGAGTATGCCCCGCCCCTCGGGACGACGGGACAGATTAAAGGAGCACACATGGCAGGCAAGCCGCAAACACTAGCTACGACCTCGGCATTCGAGATCTTGGGCCCCGTCATGGTCGGCCCCAGTTCATCGCACACCGCCGGCGCCCTGCGGTGCGCCCAAGTTGCCGCCAGCCTGCTAGAAGGCCGCATCGCCAAAGTCACCTTTGGCCTATGGAACTCCTTCGCCCACACCTACCGCGGCCACGGCACCGACCGTGCGCTCGTCGCGGGCATCCTGGGCCTCGACACCGATGACGAGAACATCAAGCAGGCCTTCGACCTCGCTCGCGAGCAGGGCCTCGAATATCACTTTGACATCAAGGGCGACGACGCCTCCATCCACCCCAACACCGTCGACATCGATATGGTCGACGACACGGGCGCCACGGCGCAGGTCCGCGGCGAGAGCCTGGGCGGCGGCAAGATGCGCATCAGCCGCATTAACGGCGTCGGCGTCGACATCTCGGGCATGTATTCCACGCTCTTCGTGGCGCACAAGGACGTTCCCGGCGTGCTCGCCGCGCTCACGAACCTGCTCGCCTACGCCCACGTGAACATCGCCTTCTGCCGCACCTACCGAACCGAAGTGGGCGGCCAGGCCTACTCCGTCTTTGAGACCGACGGTGCGCCCGACGACACCGTCGTCCCCATGTTACGCAAGCTCGACAATGTCGATTACGCGACCTTTATCGAGCTCCCCGGTTCTGCCTCGTCGCTCTCCCCCGGCGTCTCGGCCAAGGAGATCTTCGACGACGGCGAGCAGCTGCTCGATGCGTGCGAGGAACTGGGGCTCAGCATCGGCGCCGTCATGGCCGTGCGTGAGGCGCGCCTGACCGGCGAAGCCCACGCCGTCGACGCCATGCGTCGCGTGCTCGACGTCATGCGCGAGGAGACCACGGCCCCCATCGCCAATCCGCAGCGATCGCTCGGCGGGCTTATCGGCGGCGAGGCCAAACTCGTCGATGCCACCGGCCGCAACGATTTGAGCACGAGCCTGATGGGCGCCGTCCAGACCGACGCCGTAGCCCGCGCCATGGCCGTGCTCGAGCGCTCGGCCACGATGGGCGTAATCGTCGCAGCTCCGACGGCAGGATCCGCGGGTGTTGTGCCCGGCTGCGTGCTGGCGCTCGCCGATCGCCTGCAGCTCGACGACGAGCAGGTCATGGACGCGCTCTACTGCGCAGCCGCCATCGGCCTCAACCTCACCACAAGCGCCTGCGTCGCCGGCGCTGAGGGCGGCTGTCAGGCCGAGGTGGGAAGCGCCGCCGCCATGGCGGCCGCCGCGCTGGTGCAGATGCTCGGCGGCACGCCCGAGCAGGCGCTCGACGCCAGTTCCATCGCGCTGAGTAACCTGCTGGGTCTCGTTTGCGACCCCGTCGGTGGCCTCGTGGAGGCGCCCTGCCAAAACCGCAACGCCATCGGCGTAGCAGCGGCCTTTAGCTCGGCACAACTCGCCCTCGCAGGCATTAAGAGCTTGGTGCCGTTTGACCAGATGGCACATGTAATGCTCTCGGTGGGCCACGCGTTGCCAGCCACGCTGCGCGAGACGGCAAAGGGCGGCATCGCGCAGGCTCCGGCCGCACTTTCGGCCTGTGCAAAATGCGGTGTGTGCGGATAGCGACTAAGAACGACTCAAAGGTGGGACATTTGTTCCAGCTCTTTCGAATGCCACCGTTTCCGTACCACAAACAGCAGGGCAATCGCTATAATGCAAGCCCAGTAAAAACACGATGAACCGCAAGGCGAAAATCGAAGGATATGCATACGATGTCGCAAAACGATCGAACTCAACTGATTCCCGATCCGCAGCAGCCGAACAGGCACACCGGCAGCGTTCAGTCGCCGCGTCCTATCGCGCCGAGCCACCGTCAGCAGCGTAGTGCAGCAAACGCTTCCCAACGCCCGAACCAACAGCGACAGCAGCGTCAACAACGTCAGCAGCGTCAGGCAAACTGCAATGCGCCCAAGCAGCCCCCCACGCACGCTCGAGGCGATCGTGGCCCCGCGCGCAAGTCCGCCGAGAACAATAAGTCCGGCAAAAAGACAACGCTCTTTGTCGTCCTTGGTCTAATCGTCATTGTCTATATCGTAGGCGTCGTAGCGTTTTCGCAGGTAGCCTACCCCAACACCACCGTCGCCGGCGTCGACGTCTCGTTCTCCAACGCGTCGTCTACCGCCACCAAGGTCAACTCGGCATGGAAGCACTATAAACTCACCGTGACAGGAGATGACTTTAGCTGGACCTATCAGCCCGAGTCCGATGAACCCATCGTCGACGGTGAAGCTGCTGCAAAAGAAATCATCAACCACAACGAAGCCTTTATTTGGCCGGTCCGCCTTGTGGAATCCTTAAGCGGCAAGACCAAAACAACTGCTACCTCCAACGAAGTCGATTTTGATCAAGACGTCGACCTGTCCATGCTCTCCGATACCTTTGACCAAAAGAAGTTTGAGGAGGACCTGGGCGCCGCTATCGACGAGTTTAACGAGGGCCGTTCGGGCACGTTCGAGGCCAATAGCTCCTATGACGAGCAGGCCGGCAAGTTTACCGTCGAGAAGGCGCGCTCCAACGAAAAAATCAACCGCGAGCATGTCATTAAGTATGCCGAGCTCGAGCTTGCCTCGCTGGCCGAGACCGTAGATCTTTCCAAGCTCGGCAACGATGCCTATGAGCCACTCAATGAAACGCTGACAGATGATCAGATTCAGGACGCATGTGATGCCGCCAACAACTTCCTGGGCGTCAACGTGACCCTCAAGCTCAACGGCGAGGATGCCGGCAAGGTTGATGGCAGCTCCGTGTTGCAGTGGATCAGCTTTGCCGATCCGGCCAACCCCACGCTCGATACGTCGCAGATCAGTAGCTGGGCAGCCGAGCTCGCCAACGGCTTTAATACCGTGGGCTCCACTCGCTGGTGGACGCGCGCCGATGGCAAGCAGTGCGCCGTCGAAGGCGGTGACTTTGGTTGGTCCATCGACAGCAGCTCGCTAGCCAAGCAAGTCGAGGACGCCATTAACAACAAGCAGACCGGCGAAATCGAGATTAAGTATTCCCAGAAGGCCGATACCTTTACCGCAAAGGGCGAACCCGACTGGAAGGCATACATCGATGTCGATCTGTCCGAGCAGCACGCGCGCTACTACGACGAGAGCAGCAATATCGTATGGGAGGCCAACTTTATCTCGGGCAAGCCGGGCGAGGACGCCACGCCCGAGGGCGTCTGGCAGATCAACAGCAACGACGGCGCGAGCACGCTGATTGGTGCCAAGGACCCCGAGACAGGCAAGCCCAAATACGAGAGCCCGGTGAGCTACTGGATGCCGTTTGAGGGCAACATGATCGGCTTCCACGATGCCACCTGGCAAAACGACAAGAGCTTCGATAACGCCGAATCGTACAAGTGGTGCGGCAGCCACGGTTGCATCAACCTGCGCCTAGCCGACGCCAAAGCGCTTCACGACTGCATTAAAGTCGGCCTGTGCGTGGTTGTCCACTCGTAGTGCAACGCGCGCATTCATACAACATGGAACTGCTGCGACTAATCTAACAGTTCCGAAAGAAACCGTCTTATGCGCCCGCCCCGACCGGTGGGCGCATATACTTATGGAGGTTCTTTCTATAAAGGAGACGCTATGCCGAATGCCCCCACGATCACCCCGGACCCAGATGATACCGAGCGCACGCCCGAAGGTGTCACCGAAACAATTCCTCTGATTACAGACGTTCATGCCGAAAAGCAGAACGAACGCATAAACGATACGGCCGAGATTTCCGATGAAGAGGCATATGCCAAGCTCAAGGCAAAACGTGCCGAACGTCGACGCAAAAAGCTGATTCGACGCGGTATTGCCGCCGGCGTCGTTGGCGCCATCGCGTTCATTGGCATTGTTGCAACTCTGGTTTTCAATGCGCAGCCGCAGAGCGCCAGCGGACCTGTGACCGACATGGTGACCGAGGGCACGTTTTCCACGACCGTCGAGGCGAAAGGCCAGCTCAAGCCTATTTCGTCCTCAGTGGTCTCCCCTTCTGTCGACGGTACGGTCGATTCGATCAACGTGCAGGCAGGCCAATCCGTCAACGAGGGCGACGTGCTTATGACCATTAAAAACGACGAGCTCGATCGCAATGTTGCCGAGGCGCAGCGTGCAGTTGCGGCCGCTCAGGAAGACCTCACCAACGCGCAGAAAGCCGCAGCTGCCGCACAGGCCGCCCCAACGACGGACGTCGATGGAGCTTCTGCCGCGGCTGGCATCTCCGCCGCATCAGCGGACACGAACGCCGTATCGGCCGCGCAGCGCAGCCTCGCATCGGCCCAGGCAAACCTCGATCAGGCGAACGCCAAGGCCGCCAGCCGTACGGTCACGGCCCCGAGCTCGGGCAGCATCGTGGAGCTCAACGCCAAGGTGGGCGCCACGGTAACAGGCGGCATGATCATGGGCGAAAGCGATACGAGCGGTGGCAAGCAGTGCATGCAGATCGCCGACCTATCCAAGATGAAGGTGACCGTGCAGGTGGGCGAAAAGGACATCGCCAAGATCGCCGTTGGGCAGAGTGCCAACGTTACGTATCCCGCGTTTCCCGATATCGTGAGTCAGGGAACGGTCACGGCCATCGCCTCGGTGGCAAACTCCGACTCCAGCTACGGCGGCGGCAGCGTAACCTTTAACGTCGACATTCTCATCGAGGCGCCCGACGCGCGCCTGAAGCCGGGCATGACGGCCGAGGTATCGGTGGTGACCGAGCAGCTCGACGACGTGGTGATGGTGCCGACGATGGCGCTCATGACCGAAGACGGCGAACACTATTACGTCAACGTGGCAACCGACGACGAGGGCAAGCAATCCCGTCGCGTGAAGGTGACCGTCGTGACGCAAAACGACAACGAAGCCGTAGTCGGCAAGACGCAGGTCAAGCGCGACGACCAGGGCAACGAGATCAACCCCAACGTGCCGGTTACCAAGCTGCGCGATGGCGACACCCTCGTCATGGACACCGGAGCGGACGCAACGGCTGACGGCGGCTACAGCGCAGATTCTGGCAGTATGTCTGCCGATGAGGACATGTAATGCGTCCCGTTATCGACATCCGCAACGTGCACCGCATCTTTGAGAGCGAGGCAGGTTGCGCCCACATCCTGCACAACGTGAACCTGGCGGTAAATCCCGGCGAATTCGTCGCTATCACTGGCCCCTCGGGCTCGGGCAAATCAACGCTCATGAACATCCTGGGCTGCCTGGACAAACCGACGGCGGGCGACTATTACCTGCAAGGGCTCAACGTGGCCGAGCTCGATGATGACGAGCTCACCGAAGTCCGCGCCCTGAGTATTGGCTTTGTCTTTCAGAGCTTCAACCTGCTGCCGCGCCTGTCGGTTATCGAAAACGTGATGCTGCCGCTGGCCTACACCAATGTGCCCCGTAGCCAGCGCGAAATGCGCGCCGTTCACGCGCTGCAGGCTGTCACGCTGCCCGTCGACCACTGGGACCACCGCATATCCGAGCTCTCGGGCGGCCAGATGCAGCGCGTCGCAATCGCGCGCGCCCTCGTCAATGACCCGCCCATCATCCTGGCCGATGAGCCGACGGGAAACCTGGACTCCGCTACCGGAGCGCTTGTGATGGAGACCTTCCATAAGCTCCAGAAGCGCGGCAAAACCATCGTGCTTATCACACACGACCCCGGCATCGCCGCCGAGGCCGACCGTGCCGTGACCATCCGCGACGGTCGCATTCACGATGGCGCGTATATTCCACATGCACCGCGGACCCTGCGCAGCGCCGTGGATAGCCTGCCCATGATTTCCGCCTCCGCCAACCCGCCGAAAGGAGAGATGGCATGAGCGCCCGCGATCTCATCCAGGAAGCCCTTCACTCGCTCGAGGCCAACAAGGGGCGCAGCCTGCTCACCATCCTGGGCATTGTCATCGGCATCGCCTCGGTTATCGCCATGACTTCGCTCATCGGCGGCATCCAAAACAGCCTGGTCAACAGCCTGGGCCTCAATGCGGCACGCATGGTGCAAATCTATTCGTCGCAAGAACTCACCGATTCTGACGTTCAGAAGCTTCAAAAACTAGTGCCGCAGATAGAGCAGATCGGAATTGTCGACAGCGCGTACACCGAGTACAAGACCGGCGATAAAAGCTATACCGTCATGGCGCAGGGCGTCGATAGCGACATGCTCGACGTCGTGGGGGCCAGCAAGCTCGTTGCGGGGCGCACCTATTCCCAGGCCGAGTCCCAATCAGGCTCGCGCGTGGCGCTCATCAGCCGCAACGGCGCCGATCAGCTTTACGGCAACGAACAGGATGCGCTGGGGAAAACCATCAAGGTGTCCAACGGCGAGGTGCAGATTGTAGGCGTGATTGATGGTGGCAGCGACTCCATGGGCTCGCTCACGCTGTATATGTCACGCGAAACCATCTCCGGACTGTTTGGCGACGAGAATCCTTCATTCCCCAGCGTGACGGCACTCGCCGCCGAGGGCACGGACATGGATGAGCTCTGCAAAACCATCGAGTCCAAGGTGCGCGCGATGAAGGGCATCGCGGAGGATGATGAGTACGACAGTGTATCGGCGACCTCCATGAAAAGCGCTATCGATGCACTCAACTCCTTTATGGGCGCATTCTCGCTCATCATGGGTGCTGTCGCCAGCATCTCGCTGCTTGTCGGCGGTATCGGCATTATGAATATGATGCTCACCAACGTGACTGAGCGCATCCGCGAGATCGGCATCCGCCGCGCTCTGGGCGCAAGTCGTCGCGATATCACCGCCCAGTTTTTGGCCGAGTCCTCGGCGCTGTGCGTCACCGGCGGACTGCTAGGTGTCCTGATTGGCTATCTGCTGGCATGGGGCCTCACGTTCTTTGCCGCAAGCTCGGGCATCATGAGCGAGTTTGGAGCTACCGGGACGATCACGCCAAGCTTCTCCATTACGACAGTGTTGAGCGCGTTTGCCGTATCGGTCGGCATCGGCGTAATCTTTGGCTTCTACCCCGCTCGACGCGCCGCAAAGCTCGACCCGGTGGAATGCCTACGCTACCAGTAAGTCACCACCAACAAGTTGCGGTGAATTAGAGCGCCTAGCGCGCGAACTCCCGTAAGAGCGCGTCTTCCACTTCCCTAAGCGAAAGGGCCCCGCCTCCCTCGGCGGGACGGGCGACCACGATACAGCGCGCTCCCACGTCGCGCGCGGAGGCGATCTTCTCGGCCGTGCCGCCTACGGTTCCCGAGTCCTTGGTCACAAGCCACTGGGCGCCCACCTGCCGAAGCATCGCCTCGTTGAGCTCGCGGGTGAAGGGCCCCTGCATGCCGATGACGTGCGACGGCGAAAACCCCGCGTCGATGCACTTCGTTATAGCACCGGGCAGAGGGAGCACACGCACGAAGAAGCGCTCCGCGAAATCGGCGACGCGCGTGTAGGGAGCAAGCTCCTTGCTCCCCGTCGTGAGAAGCGCGCGACCCGGGTTCTCGGAGAGAAAGCGCGCCGCGCAGGCGATCGACGCGACCGACACGACGCCTTTGGGCAGCGCCTCGACCGGGCGCGCAAGGCGCAGGCATCGTGCACCCACGGCGAGCGAAGCGGCCCGGATGTTGCCGCTTGCGAGCGTAGCGAAGGGGTGCGTGGCGTCGACGACGATGCGCGCGCCGGAAAGCTCACGCTCCATGTCGGCCTCGTCGAGCCTGCCCGCATGCACCTCGATGCCCGGAAGCTCGCCCAAAAGCTCGCCTCCGTACTCGGTTGCCGCGTAGGCACGGGTGGGGATTCCCGCCCCGCTCGCCCATTCGCACAGGAGGCGGCCCTCGGTGGTGCCGGCGAAGATGCGCAGCGCCGGCGCGGATGCGGGGGCCGTCACTTCGGGCCGCCTGGGCGCGTGATCTGGTAGAGCAGCGCGTTCATAATGGCGGCCGCCACGGTCGAGCCGCCCTTGCGACCCCTCGCGACGATGGCCGGCACGCGTCGCGCGAGTAGCTCCTCTTTCGCCTCGACCACGTTCACAAACCCAACCGGCACCCCAACGACGAGCGCGGGCGCGATCTTCCCCGCGTCCATGAGCTCGGCGAGGCGCAGAAGTGCCGTGGGGGCGTTACCGACGGTCACGATGAGCGGACCCTCGATGCCGCAAGCTTTGTCCATGCTCGCAACGGCGCGAGTCGTGCCCGCGGCGCGCGCCGTTGCGGCGACATCCGGGTCGGCCATATAGCACACGGCCTGGCAGCCGATCTTCGCGAGGGCGGGCTTGCTTATGCCTGCGAGCGCCATGTTCGTGTCGGTGAGCACCGTGGCCCCTGCGCGCAGTGCGTCGAGCGCACAGTGCGCGGCGTCATGGGTGAACACGAGGGAATCGGCGTACGAGAAGTCGGCAGTGGTGTGGATGACGCGCTTCACGACGGGCTCTTCGAGCGGCGGGAACGTGCGGCCGCCGAGCTCTTCGGTGATGATTTCAAAGCTGCGCTGCTCGATGTCGCCGGGCGCCATCTCCTTGGAATCCATCTAGTACTCCACTCCTTCCCTTGCACATATCCCCTGCTCGTAGGGGTGTTTCTCGCACCGCATCTCGGTTATGTAGTCGGCCTTCTCCACGATCTTGCGGGAAGGCGCGCGCCCGGTGAGCGCTACTTCGACGCCGCGCGCGGACATATCGAGCGCGCGGTCCACGAGCGCCTCGTCGACAAGCCCCTTCGAAAGCGCGTCGAGCGCCTCGTCGAGCACGAGCAGCCCCTCCTGCGCGCCCTCGAGCTCGGCGAGCGCGGAAGCGAGGTTCCCATCGTGCAACTCGCGCGTCGCGGCAAGTTCTTCCGACGTCATGGACCAGGTAAACTTGTCCGACGCCTTCCCCGCGAACACGGGCACGCCGAAATGCTCGGCGAGCAGGCGCGCCTCCCCGCTTTCGCCGTCTTTCAGGAACTGCACGACGACGACGCGGCGGCCTGCGGCGAGCATGCGAAGGGCGAGCCCCATCGCCGCCGTGCTCTTGCCTTTGCCGTCGCCATGATACACGTGGATCATACGCCCTCCTCGATAATGCGGTAGACATACTCCATGTCGAGCGCCCCGCGCACGGAGTCGGCCAGGCGGTCGAACTCGCGCGCACGGTGATCGGCCGCGGACACCGCGCCCACAGCACCCACGACGCTCTCGGGCAGGCCGCGCATGCGCGCGAGCGAGCGCGCGAGGGCGAGCGCCACCCCCGGTTCGTCGAACAGGCCGTGGAGATAGGTTCCGAACACGTTTCCGCAGGCCGCGCCTTCTGGGTTGCCGCCAATCGTGCCCGCAGGGGCGCAGGAGACGGTCGTTTCGCCGTCGTGAATCTCGTACCCGCGCGCCGTCATGCCGTTCCACACCGAGAACGCGCCTTGGGCGCCCGTGATGCGCAGCTCCGACTGGGCGAGGCGCTTTTCCTCCTTGAACACCGTACTTGCAGGGATGAGCCCGAGCCCGCGCGCGGTGCCAGTGCCTTCCCTGCCGTGCGGGTCGGAAAGCTCGTCTCCCAAAAGCTGGTAGCCTCCGCATATGCCGAGCACCGGCGTGCCCGCGCCCGAAAGCGCGCGTACACAGGCTCCGATGCCGCTAGCCGCAAGCCAGCGCGCGTCGTCGAGCGTGGTCTTCGAGCCGGGGAGCACCACCAGGTCGGGTCGGCCCAGATCGGTCGTCGAGGAAACGTAGCGCACGCCCACGCCGGGCACGCGCGAAAGCGGGTCGAAGTCGGTGAAGTTCGACAGATGCGGAAGGCGCACGACGGCGACGTCGATGACGCCGCGTGCCTCGCGGGCAGATAGGCGCGGCGCGAGCGAGTCCTCGTCGTCCAGGTCGAGCGCAAGATACGGCACGACCCCCACGACGGGAACCCCGCACATCTTCTCGAGCGGAGCCAAACCCGGGCGCAAGATTTTTACATCGCCGCGGAACTTGTTCACCACAAGCCCCCGCAAAAGCGCGCGGTGCTCGGGTGCAAGGAGCGCGACCGTGCCGTAGAGCTGGGCAAACACCCCGCCTGGGTCGATGTCGCCCGCGAGCAGCACGGGGGAGGACACGGCGCGCGCGAGCCCCATGTTGACGATGTCGTTTTCGGCAAGGTTGATTTCGGCGGGGCTGCCGGCGCCCTCGATGACGATGACGTCGTTTTCCTCCGCGAGCGAATCGAACGCCTCCAAAATCTGCGGCATGAGCGCCTTCTTTCGCGCGAAGTAGTCCCTCGCAGCGAAGGCTCCCTGCGCCTTGCCGGCCACGATGAGCTGGCTTCGGTGGTCGCTTTCGGGCTTGAGCAGGATGGGGTTCATGCGCACGTCGGGCGCGATGCCGCACGCCTCGGCCTGCATGATCTGGGCGCGCCCCATCTCGAGCCCGTCGGCCGTGACACCGCTGTTGAGCGCCATGTTCTGGCTCTTGAAGGGAGCCACGCGCAGGCCGTCCTGCGCAAGCACGCGGCACAGCCCCGCCGCAAGCAGGCTCTTCCCCGCGTTCGACATGGTGCCCTGGATCATGATGGGCTTCGCCCTACCCACGGGTATCGACCCCCTTCGCCGAGCCTCGGCCATCCGCGCCCGCCATCGCGCCGCTACAAGAAGCGCCGCCCCGTTCGTCCGGTTCGCCTTCGCCCGATGCGCCTTCCGCCCGAAGCGCGCGGCTGAACGCCATCGCAAGCCGGGCGTTCTCCTTGCGCGTGCGCACCGCGACGCGGCACCAGAAACGGGACAGTACCGAAAACGAGTCGCACGTGCGGACCAAAACCCCCTGATTATACAGACGCTCGGGGATGTCTTTCGCCGGCGTGCGGACTAAAAGGAAGTTCGCATCCGACGGCACGACGGAAAGCCCGAGCAAGGAGAGCTCGTGGGAAAGCCACGCTCGCTCGCCCGCCAATACATCGCGCGTGCGCGAGACGTATTCGACGTCTTCCAGGGCGGCGATGCCAGCGGCCTCGGCGACCGAGGAGACGGGCCACGCCTGCCCCGCCCGGCGAATCCCCTCGATGAGTTGGGCGTTTCCGCTGATCAGATATCCCAACCGCAACCCCGCCATTCCGTAGAGCTTGGTGAACGCGGAGAGCACGGCCACATGGCGCGAACACGCGGCGCGTGCGGCCACGCTCCTTTCGCGGGCGTCGGGCGCAAATCCGAGGAAGCACTCGTCCACGACGAGCAGCGCGCCCACCTGCTCGCAGCGGCAAGCCGCGGCATCGATCACGCGGGGGTCGACGAGGCGCCCCGTCGGGTTGTTCGGATTGCAGAGGTACGCCACGTCTCCCGGCCCCTCGATCGCGCGGGCGAAGGAGGCGGGCACGTCGAAGTCGTCCACTTCGGAAAGCGGGAACTCCTGCACGCATGCGCCGTAGTACGATGCCGCCTCCGCATATTCAGAGAACGTCGGCGCACACACGACGATGCGTTTCGGGCGCACCGCCGCGGCGAGCCGCCAGATGATGTCGGACGCGCCCGCGCCGCAGACGATAGTATCTTCGGGAATGCCCTGGGCGCGCGCTAGGGCGCGAACGAGGGCGAGGCTTTCCCTATCGGGGTAGGCGTCGATTCGAGAAAGCGACTTGCAAGCTGCGGCGACGGCGCGCGGCGAGGGGCCTGCCGGATTTACGTTCACCGAGAAGTCAATGAGGTCGGAGGCGCCCCCTTCGCAAGCGATGCCGAGCGATTGCGCGCTGCCCCCATGCGTACGGGCGCGCAGGATTCCCCCGGCAGTCTGGGGCGCGGCGTGGTCTTCCCTCATGCCATCGCCCCCACGGCGAGCACGACCGCCGCGCGCGCGGCGCCGAAGACGACGAGCGCGCATACGGACGCGGCGAGCATGAGCCTTGTCGCCCGGGCGATGTCGCCCCACTCGATTTCGCGGGACGCGTCGCCTATCGTCGGTTTCTCAACGAGCTTGCCGAAATACACCGCGGGTCCTGCCAGGCGCAGCCCGAGCGCGCCCGCGCACGCTGACTCGGTCTGCGCCGCGTTCGGGCTCGCATGGCGACGCCTGTCGCGGCGCCAGATGCGCGCCGCCCCGCGCGCGTCGAGCCCGACGATCGGGCACACGGCGATCATGAGCAGGGCCGATAAGCGCGAGGGAATCCAGTTCAGCACATCGTCGAGGCGCGCCGAGGCGCTGCCGAAGTCGATGTAGCGCTCGTTTTTGTAGCCCACCATGCTGTCGAGCGTGTTCACCGCCTTGTACGCCATGCCCAAGGGCGCACCCCCGATCATAAGGTAGAAAAGCGGCGCGATGACGCCGTCGCTCGCGTTCTCCGCCACCGTTTCCACGGCGGCGCGCGCGACGCCCTGCTCGTCGAGAACAGACGTGTCGCGTCCCACGATGAGCCCGACGGCTTCGCGCGCTGCGACAAGGCCGCCCTTCGAGAACGCGCGGGCCACGGCCAGGCTCTGGCGGCGCAGCTCGCATGCCGCGAGAATCTGATAGCTCGCCCATGCCTCGGCCACGAAGCGCAAGCCGGAGTGAACCATGCCGCAAAGATGCAGGATTCCCCAGGTCAAAAGCCCACACGCAAGCGGAAGCGTCACGGCGAGCACAAGCCCTGCGGCGCGCGTGCCCGCGGACGTTTGCGGGAATGTGCCCCGCAGGCGGCCTTCGGCCCACGTGATCGCGCGCCCCATGGCGACGACGGGATGAGGAAGCCAGCGCGGGTCGCCGAAGGCAAGGTCGGCCGCGAACCCGGCGGCGACGGCAAGAATCGTCATCACCGGGCATCGCCCCCCGAAGCGGGGCGAACGTCGCGAAGGCAGCGCCCATCCCAGGTGGCGGCCCATGCGCCGCCCGGTTCGGTATGCACGTCGAAGTATCCCATTTTCGGGACAGCTAGCTCGGAAAGCAGCGCTTTCACGGTACCCGCGTGAACGACGAAGACGGCGCGCCCACCCCCCTGGGCACGCTCCGATTCGCACGCCTCCCGAAACGCCGCGACGACGCGGCGGGTGAAATCGCTCTTGCCCTCGCCATGCGGGCAGCGCGTCTCGCACCAGGAGTCTACCCAGGCGCGGTAGCGCGCATCCTCTTTAAGCTCGGCAGCGCTTCGCCCCTCGAAGTCGCCGAAATCCATCTCGCGCAGACCGGGGCACGCCATAAGCTCCGCGTTCGGGAACAGGATGCGCGCCGTCTGGTCGGTGCGAGCCATGCCGCTCGTGATAACACGGAACACGTCACGATCGCACGCGAGATCGCGCAAAGCGCGCTCGCCCGCGCTCGACAGGGGCTCGTCGGTGCCCGCCCCGCTGTAGCGATGGTCTTCCGTGCCCGCCGTGGCACCATGGCGCACGAAGACGACTTCCAAAGGCGCGCCCGCGCCCTGCGTCCCTCGAGGCGCATCGGCAAGGTTTCCTTTGATGACCTGGGGAATCCCGCACGTCATGCGCACGACGACGTCGGCGCGCGCAGCGAGCGCGCATCCCAAGCGTCCCGCGCGCTCGCGCCATTGGGCGTCTTCCGCACGCATGGGGACGACCCCCGAGCCGACCAAGGGCAGAATCACCGCGTCGAAGCCGATCAGCCGCTCGAGCGCCAGATCAACGTCGAGCGCGCGTACGATTTCCTCAGCACGGTACGCGACACGACCGGCAAAAGCCGCGGGCACGCCGCCCTCCGCAAGCTGCGCCGCGTCGACGAAATCGTCCGCCGCGAACCCGAGCTTTTCGCGCACGAAGGTCCTCTTCCCCGAATGCGCGCCACCTACCACGAGCATCATAGGAGCATGCCCCCCGCCACCAGCACGGCAAGCATCGCGAGCTCGGCCCATTGCAGAAACCATCCGGCCAAATCCCCCGTCACCCCGCCGAAGCGGGACAGGGCAACATGGCGGTACCACGCGAGCGCCAAAAGCCCCGCCACCGCCATAAGGGCGCCGACGGCCTGAGCGCACGCGACCATCCCTGCAGCCGACGCCGCAGCGAAAGCGCAAAGCGGCACGACGATCGCCGCGCGCTTCTTCGCAGGCGAGAGCCCCGCGGCCATGCCGTCCGCCCGCGCGCCAGGCCAGCATTCAACGGCAAGCCCCGAAAGCGCGCGGGAGAACACGAGCGAGCACAGAAGCGCGAGGAACGCCCCCGCCGTAAGCGGCAGCGCGGTGAACAGGGAAAACTGCAGAATAAGGTACACGACAACACCGATGACCCCGAAGGCGCCCGCCCGCGGGTCGTGCATGATCTCGAGCTTTCGCTCGCGCGGGGCACAACTTGCAAGCGCATCGGAGGTGTCGCAGAGCCCGTCTAGGTGAATGCCTCCCGTCACCGCCACAGGCAGCGCCACGAGCACGGCCGCGACGATGGCCGCGGGCACGCCGAGCAGGTTAGCCACGTACCCCCACGCCGTCATGAGGAAGCCTTCCGCAAGGCCCACCAGGGGAAACGCGGCAAGCGCATGGGTTGATCCGAAATCGGTCCAGGCCGATTTCGGGACGGGGATGCGCGAGAACGTTCCGAACGCCGCGCCGATTGCCTCTGCTATCTTCACCTTGTAGGTCCTTCGCCTTTCATCCACACGGGAATCCCGCATACCACTTCGACTGCGCGGTCGGCCAGCGCCGCCACGCCCGCGTTCACGCGCGCGAGCGCGCGCCTCCATGCCTCGGTCCCCTCATCGTAGCGTATCCCATCGGCGAACACGTCGACGGAGACCACCACCGTATACGCAGCGGCCTGAGCGAGCCGTTCGATGCCTCCGAGCACCTCGCGTGCCGCAGCGTCGGGGTCACGTGGGGACAAGCCGCCTTCCGCGAAAAGCTCGTTTGCAACCAAGTTGCCCACGTCCTCCAAAAGAAGCGTGCAGCCGCGCGGAAGCCCGGACACTGCGGCGCCCACGTCACGCGTGCGCTCGAGAGTGGAAAACCCCTTGCCCTCGCGCAGCGCCCGATGGCGCGCGATGCGGCGGGCGCCCTCTTCCCCGAAGGGCTCCATCGTTGCCAGGTACACGCGAGGGCCGTCGTGCCCGAGGCACAGGGACTCGGCGTAGGCGCTCTTGCCGCTCGCGGCGGCGCCGATGACGAGCGTCACCGTCATTTCCCGGCCTCGAAATGCTCGTAAGCAGCCATGCCAGTCGCCGTGAACGTCTTCCCATCCCGGTACACGCGCAGCGCCGAATCCAGAAGGGGCAGATACGCCATGGCGCCCGCGCCCTCGCCCAAGTGCATGCCTGCGTCGAGGGGTGCCTTTATGCCGAGCTCGCGAAGGAGCTCCTGGCTTGCGGGTTCACTTGATGCGTGGGTGCCCACGAGGTAGCCCAAGGCGTTGGGGCAAAGGCGCGCTGCGCACAGGGCCGCCGTGCAGGATATGACCCCGTCGAGGAGCGCCGGCGCCTTCGAGGCCGCGGCCCCCAGGTAGAAACCGCACATCGCCGCGATGTCGAAGCCGCCCACCTTCGAGAGCACGTCGATCGGGTCGGCAGGATCGGGCGAGTTCGCGTCGATAGCGCGCTCGACCACGTCGCGCTTGCGCGCGAGCGAGGCGTCCGAGAGCCCCGCGCCGCGCCCGACGAGGCTCCGCGCGTCCGCCCGGATGAGCACTGCGGCCACCGCCGCCGAGGTAGTCGTGTTGCCGATGCCCATCTCGCCCGCGGCGAGAAGGCGCACGCCGGCGCGGACAAGCCCGCACGCGACGGCGATTCCGACATCGATCGCGCGCAAGGCCTCATCGCGAGACATAGCGGAGCCGTGCGCGATGTTGCCGCTCCCCCGCCGTACGTTCGCGCGCACCATGCGCGCGTCTTCTATGCCCCGGGCCATACCCACGTCGACGGGCACGACCTCGGCACCCGCGAACGCCGCCATGCGACAGGCGCTCGTGGCCCCCTCGCACATGTTGCGCGCGACGGCTCGCGTCACGTCTTGCCCGCTTTGCGACACGCCTTCGGCAACGACCCCGTTGTCGGAGAAGAATACCGCGAGCGCACGGGGAAACTCGGCAACCTCGGCGCTCCCCTGAGCTGCGGCGATACACGCGACGGCGTCTTCAAAGTCGCCCAATCCCCCCAAGGGGTGCGCGATGGAGTCCCACGCGGCGTACGCGGCGGCGCGGGCGCACTCGTCTGCGGGCGCGATGCGGGAGAGCGCGGCTTCGAGCACGGCGCCCGGCGCCGACGAGAACGCGCGCTCGACTTCCTCGCGGATGCTGGCAAGCGCGGTTTCGGTTGCTTCAGCCATGCCGTCTCCTCTCTGCGAACGACGCTGCGGCAGACGCGAACGCGCGCGCAACGTCGGGGTTCGCAGGATAATACACATGCGGGAAGCCCGCAACCAGGGACGGGGTGGTCGTCATGCACGGCCAGCCCTTGTCGCGCCGGGGCTTCTGCGCCCAGAAGTCGCCGCCCGGGCAGGTGGACTGCCAGTAGTGGAACTCGTGCGCGCGGATGCGTGTGCCGCACGGCCCGTAGAGCCCGTCGCGTTGGGAAGTGAGCTCCACGTACCCGAAATGGGACAGCCTTCCCCCGTTCTCGCTTGCGCCCTCAAGGGCGCCCGCAACAGGCCAGCGCCGCCCCTCGCTATCGGAGATTTCGCGCTGCAGGTACAGAAACCCACCGCATTCGGCGACCGTCGGCATGCCAGATTCCACCGCGCGCCGCACCGCCTCGCGCATCGGCGCGTTCTCGGAGAGCTGCCGCGCATGGAGCTCCGGGTAGCCGCCCCCCAGATAGAGGGCGCTTGTCCCCCGGGGCAACTCGCTATCACACAGGGGGCTGAAAAAGGCCAGCTCGCAACCCAGGTCCTCGAGCGCGCGCAGGTTCTCCTCGTAGTAGAACGAGAACGCCTCGTCACGCGCAACGGCGACGATGGGCCGCGCTCCCGCGATCGGCTCCAACCGGTAAGGATCCTCGCAGATATCGGGTGCCGTCGCCGCTATTTCGAGCAAGCGGTCGACGTCGACGCTCTTTTCCACCAGCTCGGCCATCTTGTCGATGCGCGCGGAGAGCTGCTCGACCTCGTCGGCGGTCACAAGCCCCAGATGCCGGCTTTCGAGCGAGAACGCCTCGTCGGCGGGAATATTACCCAAAACCGCGACGCCCGTGTGCTTCTCGATCGCAGGCGCCACGTAGGCGCAGGCAGCGGCGCTCGTCTTGTTCAGCACGACGCCGCGCACGTTCGCACAAGGCAGGAACTCGGCGATGCCGCGAATTACGGCGGCGAGCGATAAAGACGCCCCGCGCCCGTTCACCACTAAAACGACCGGCGTTTCCGTGTCGCGCGCAACCTGGTAGCTGCTCGCGTCGGCCACGCCGGGCGCCATGCCGTCGTAGAAGCCCATGACCCCCTCGAGCACCGCGACATCCGCGCCCGCGGCGCCGCGTGCGAGCAGGGCGCGCAGCGTCGGGGCGTCGGTGAAGAAGCCGTCTAAGTTGCCCGAGCGCGCGCCCACGACGCGACGATGAAAGAGCGGATCAATGTAGTCGGGGCCGCATTTGAAGGCCGCGCATGCAAGGCCGCGGCGCGCGAGCGCGCGCAGGAGCGCGCACGTAACGACCGTCTTGCCGCTCCCGCTCGAGGGCGCAGCGACCATGAAGCGCGGGATGGTCGTGCTCACCGGGCGCCGCCTTCCCCACCTGCACCACGCGCGCTGACGAGGAACACGGGGTTTTGCGCCTTCATAAGATGGTGCGAGCCTACAGCTTCGGCGCGGGCGGCCGACACCTGGCAAGCCTCGAACCCCTTAAAGCGCGAACTCGAGAGGAGCGCGCACGCCTCGGTGAGCGTCTCAACGGTGACGCATGGCACGCACAGGCGAACCTGCGAGTTCTTCTCGAGCGCCGCCTCCACGATGGAGGGAAGCTCGCCCGCGCTCCCGCCGACGAACACGGCGTCGGGGACGGGCAGTATCGCGAGCGCTTCGGGGGCGACACCGGGGACCGCATGCACGTTGCCGCACCCGAATGCATCCGCGTTCTCTCGGATGAGCCGCACGCCGGTCGCGTTGCGCTCGACCGCCCATACCGACCCCGCTCGCGCGACGAGCGCCGCCTCGATCGACACGCTCCCCGTGCCGGCTCCGACGTCCCACACGGTGTCGGTCGCGGTAAGGCGCAGCTTCGCGAGCGCGACGGCGCGCACCTCCTGCTTGGTCATGGGAACGTCGCCGCGGATGAAGAGCTCGTCGGGAATGCCCGAGGAAGCGTACGGCCAGCGGGAACTCGCGGCGCGGGATGCGCCCGCAGAGTCCGCCGCGGAAGAAGCCGCCGCGGGCGCAGACGCGCCGGCCGGCACCTCGGAGGCTGCGCTAGAGCCCGCAGGCGACCCGGCGCCGCCTGCGAAATCGATAAGCATCACGTTCAAGTCGTCGAACGTCTGACCTGTGATTTCACTTGCGGTCGCGCAGGTGATGCGCTCGTCGGGGTACGACAGGCGCTCGGCCACCGTCACGCACGCGTCCCCGAAGCCCGCCTGCACAAGCTCGCCCGAAAGCCGCGAGGGATCTTCCCCGCCCGACGTGACGAGGAAGAGCTCACCTGCGCGCTCGGCCTCGGCCACGATGTCGCACGCCACGCCGTGAGCGCTCGCGAAGCGCCAATCCTGCCATGGACGCGCGAGGCGCGCGGCGAGATACGACGCTGAGCTTATGCCGGGAATGACGCGCACGTCCACCTGCGCGTCGCCGGAGAGCGCCTCCACCAGGCGGCGCGCGCCGCTGAACAGCCCCACATCGCCCGTCATCACGACCACGGCGCGCTGCCACGACGCCGCATCGGTGAGCGCGGCGACGATGTCCGCCGTCTTCACGAGCTCGCATCTCACCACGTCGGGCGGCACGTCGATGCCGGCAAGCGCGCGATGAGCGCCGATGACCACGTCGGCGATGTCGATCGCGTCGAGCGCCGCGCGCGAGAGCAAGTCGGGGTTTCCGGGCCCCGCCCCGATGATCGTTACCTTTCGCATGGAATCTCCCGATACCCGCGCGGCGTGACCATACGGCCGCCTACGAGCTTCGTGTCCGCGTTGCCGACGAACACGGTGGTGAACATGTCGGCGTCGATCTCCCCCAGCTCGGAGAGCCTGCACATGCCCGACTGCTGCCCCTCGCGCCCGATGTTGCGTACCCAGCCGCAGAGCGTGTCGGGGGCCTTCCATTCGAGCATAATCTTCGCCGCGCGTGAGAGCCTGTCGGCGCGCTTTCTGCTGCGCGGGTTGTACAAACAGATGCAGAAGTCGGCGCTCGCCACGGCGGCGAGCCTGCGCTCGATGACCTCCCACGGCGTGAGCAGGTCGGAGAGCGACACGACCGCGAAGTCGTGGGCAAGCGGCGCGCCGAGCACCGCCGACCCGCTCTGAGCCGCGGTGGCTCCGGCGATAACTTCCACGTCTACATCGGGATAGTCCTCCGCAAGCTCCAGCACGGGGCTCGCCATGCCGTACACGCCCGCGTCACCGCTACACACGAGCGCCACGACTTCTCCACTCTGCGCGCGCGAAAGCGCAAGGCGGCACCGTTCGACCTCGTGCATCATCGGCGTCGCGAGATGCGCCGCGTCGGGCACGGCGGCGAGCGCGAGCTCCACGTATTTCGTGTAACCCACAACGACGTCGGACGCCTCGAGCGCACGCCGAGCCGCAATCGTCATGCCGTCGGGGCCGCCCGGGCCGATTCCCACCACGAAGAGCTTTCCCATCACCGCTCCTTAAACGAAAGTTTAATAGTTACCTTGGAAAACGCGACGGTCACGCCGCCGTGAGCGAGCTTCGGGAAGATAAGTTTGCCCCCCTCCGCGAGCGCTGCCCGCTCGCACACGTTGTCGACCCCCACCGTCGCGCGCACGAAATCAGATGGCGAAACGCTGCCTTCGACCTGCGACAACTCCTCTGCGGAATACGTCGCAAGCGGGATATTGCGCGCGCAGCAGAAGGCGAGCAGACCCTCCTCGTGCGCCTTCACGTCGATCGTCGCCGCCTCGCGCACGGCCGAAGGCGAGATACCCACCTGCCCGCACGCGAGAAGAAACGCCTCCTCGATCGCTTCGGCGCACGCACCGCGACGGCATCCTATGCCCGCAACGATGCAGGGCACGACAAGGCGAAGCGGCTCGGGCGCAGGCGCCTGCGCCCGCACGCCCGCCGGCTTCCCCGTCTCACCGGCGGGCACGACCTCGCCCGTTGTCTCCGCCGCACGAACGGACGCACCTGCATTCGCGCCAGCGAACGGCGACACGACGATATCGGCCCGAGCGCGGTCGGACGCAATGTCAACCCCCTCAGGCGGCTGTCCCGAAATCGGCATGTCGGAATAGAACGCCACGCGCCCGCCCGAAAGCAGCCGCGCCGACACTCGCTTGATGGCCTCGGGATTCGAAACGGCGAGCCCCGCACAGCGCGCCCACGTATCCACCGCCCACACGCCGCGGACGTCGGTCGCCGTGGTGATGACGGGGATGGCCCCTGCCGCGCGTGCCACAGTTTGCGCAAGCTCGTTCGCACCGCCCAAATGCCCCGACAAAAGCGGGACGGCAAAGCGCCCCGCCTCGTCGATCGCCACAACCGCGGGATCGTTTGCCTTCGAGGCGACATGCGGCGCGATCGCCCGCACGGCGATGCCCGCCGCGCCCACGAACAGAAGCGCGTCCGACGCTTCCCACGCGAGCGCCGTCCATGCGCGCAGGTCGGCCTTCCCCTCGCCGAACCCGCGCGAAACGGAAACGTCCCAGCCAGGGTCGTCTTCACCTGTCTGCGCGCAATCGGAAAGCGCGTGTGCGGTGCGCACCGCCAACGCATACCCCCTCTCAGTGAACGCTATGCAGGAAACCCTCATCTAGCGCACCACCATCGTCGAGAAGTAGCTGCCCCGATCGGGAACATCGTCGAGCGAGCGGTACACGCGCTCGCCCGGAAGCCCACAGTCCTCTACGAGATCGGCACCGTCGAATGCGCCCTCCTCGCAAAGGAAGCGCTTCGTGTCCGCAAGCGAGCGGCGCGCCTTCATGACCACCTTCGTCCCCGGCCAGCCGATTGCACGGCGCACCCCGTACAGAACGCCTTTACTCATACGTCGCCCCCAATTTCCCGATAACTGCATCGGCGCCCGACGTGCGGAAAAGCTCGCGGCGCTCGGCGTCGAACACGACCGCGGCGATGTCGCATGCGCCCGCCGCGCGGCGGCGCAACCTGTCCTCAATTGCCGCAGCGAGCGAGGCGCGCGCAGCGTCCCCAACGCCGGCGGCCTCGATTACCTCGAGCGCCGCCGTGGTCGTGACGGACGACATGATCTCGCGCACGGTCTTCGCGCCCGCGCCGGCCATGGCCGCGTGGGCGGCCAGAATCTCCGCGCGGCAGTCGGCGGTACGCGAATGGGTGTCCATGATGCCGCCCGCGACCTTCACCAACTTGCCGATGTGTCCCACAAGAAGGACATTGGTAAATCCCTCGCGAACGCAGCAGTCAATCGCATCGCCCACAAAGTTGGAGATGAAGACCACCGGCGCACCGTTTAGGTGGAAATGCCCCGAGATGAACTGCCCGCCGTAGTTGCCGGGCGTGAGCACGACTCCGCGCCGCCCCATAGCCGCATGCTGCCGGATCTCGAGCTCGATGCTGTCGCGCAAGGCAGCGAGGCTGCGCGGCTCGACGATGCCCGTCGTGCCCAGGATGGAGATGCCGCCCTCTATCCCCAGATGCGGGTTGAAGGTCTTTTTGGCAAGGGCAACACCCTCGGGTACCGAAATCGTCACAGCAATATTTCCAGAAAAGCCGTGCGCGGCGCACACCTCGCGCACCGCCGAAGTGATCATCGCGCGCGGCGTCGCGTTGATGGCGGCCGCCCCCACCGGCTGCTCGAGCCCGGGCAATGTCACGCGCCCCACGCCCACGCCGCCATCGACGGAAACTTCCGATTCGCGCGCGGGCACGTCCTTGCTGCCCGCAGCACCCGTGCCCGACCCCGCATGTTCCACGTGCGCGTACACGAGTACGCCGTCAGTCACATCGGCATCGTCGCCTGCGTCCTTTCGCACGGCGCACTGGGCGCACCCCTCGCCGATGCATGCGTCGACCACGTTCGCCTCGACGGGCAGCCCGCCGGGGGTGACGATCGACACGCGGCCGACGGGCTTTCGTGACAAAAGCATCTCGCAGGCCGCCTTCGCCGCGAGCGCGGCGCAGCTCCCCGTGGTGTAGCCGCAGCGCAGGCGGGTCGTCCCGGTATATATGTAGTGCTCGAAGGCCACGCTAGCTGCTCGCCTTCCGATACCCCGTGGAAAACGAAGGGTCGTAAAGCTTGCTGCGCTCGTACGACTCCGCTTGCGCGCCGTTGTGTGCAAGCCTGCCGCGAGCTCCGAGCACGCGGCCCACCACCACGAGCGCCGTGCGGTCGATGCCCTCTCGCGCGCCCGCATCGGCGAGCGTGCCCACTGTGCATCGCACCACGCGCTCCTCAGGCCAGGTCGCCTTGTACACGAGCGCCGCCGGCTCGTCGGAGCTGCGGCCCGCAGCCAAAAGCTCGGCGGAAAGCTCGGCGAGCATACCCGAGCTCAGGAAGATGACCATAGTCGAGCCGCTTTCCGCCATGGTGCGCATGCCCTCGCCCGCGGGCATGGGGGTGCGCCCGGAAAGCCGCGTGATCACGACCGACTGGCTGATTCCCGGCAGCGTGTATTCCTGGCGAAGCGCCGCCGCGGCACCGCAAAAGCTCGACACGCCGGGCACCACCTCGTAGTCCACGCCGCGCGCGTCGAGTGCGTCCATCTGCTCCTGGATGGCGCCGTACAGGCACGGGTCGCCCGTGTGCAGGCGCACCACTTCCTCGCCCCGCGCATCCGCCGCGCACATCACGTCGAGCACTTCCTCCAAGGTCATGTGCGCGCTGTCGTAGACGACGCAGGATTCCTTGCACTCGGCGAGCAGCTCGGGGTTCACAAGGCTCCCCGCCCAAACGACCACGTCGGCCGCGCGCAGAAAACGCGCCCCGCGAAGCGTGATAAGGTCGGCGGCGCCCGAACCTGCGCCAACGATATGAATCATCCGAGCCTTCCCTTCCCGTTTCTCATCGCAACCGTTTACGCCGCCATTCGCGCAGCAGGCAAAACACGGCGCCTGCGGCGGCAATCGGCGCAAATACGCAGGCAGAAGGCGCAATGCCGCCCGCCCTGGCTTTGACACGTTCACAAGTGCCCACTATCATAGTAAAAGATTCGGCAACGAGCATATGACAATCGGATAAAAGGAAATGACCGGCGCGGCGCCCGCACAGCCCGCGCTGGCTTGCGGAGGGAACCAGGTGGGAATCCTGGGCAAGGGACATTACTGTATAGGACGCGCGGGCGAACCGCCTCACGCCCCAAGCCAGACTGCTTCGCCTTTTCCTCACGGCATCGCCGTGGCGTTAGCTCCTTGTGAACCCCGAGGGGTGCGCTTTTCTTTCGCTTGTGCCGACAAGCAACTGTCGCCGGGGGACCGGCAAACCGAGGAAAGGAAAAACCATGTCCGAACAGATGTCACGCCGCGGCTTCATGAGCGCCGCGGCAACCGGAGCCGTCGCGCTCGCCGGAGTCGCGCTCGCGGGCTGCTCCAGCACCTCCGCGAGTTCCGAGAAATCGAGCGAAAAGGAGAAGGCCGTGAAGCCGGTCATCCTCGTCACGAGCTTCGGCACGAGCTACAACGACTCGCGCCACATCACCATCGGCGCCATCGAAGACGCTATCCGTGAGAAGTACTGGCAGGACTACGACATCCGCCGCGCCTTCACCGCGCAGATCATCATCGACAAGCTGAAGAAGCGCGACGGCATCACGATCGACAACATGACCGAGGCGCTCGACCGCTGCGTGGAAGACGGCGTGAAGGAAATCGTCGTGCAGCCGACGCATCTCATGGCTGGCCTGGAATACGCCGACGTGAAAGACGAGCTCGACAAGTACGCTGACAAGTTCGACAAGATCTCGCTCGGCGACCCGCTGCTCACCTCCGACGACGACTACAAGAAGGTGGCCGCAGCCATTAAGGAGAACATGGCGTCCTTCGACGACGGCAAGACGGCGCTGTGCCTCATGGGCCACGGCACCGAAGCCGATTCCAACGCCGACTATGCCAAGATGCAGGAAGTGTTTAAGAACGAGGGCTTGACGCAGTTCTTCGTCGGCACCGTCGAGGCTGAACCGACCTGCGAGGATGTTATCGCCGCCGCGAGCGCCGCAGGCTACAAGAAGGCCGTGCTCGCGCCGTTCATGGTGGTCGCGGGCGACCACGCGAACAACGACATGGCAGACGAGACCGACCCCGACAGCTGGGCTGCGAAGTTCGTGGCCGCCGGCTTCGAAGTGACGTGCCTGCTCCAGGGTCTGGGACAGAACGTCGCGGTCGACGACATCTACGTCGCGCACGTGGACGACGCCATCGCCAAGCTGTAAACTCGCCGCGCACGGGGGCGCCGGTCGCGTCCCCGTGCAACGGGCATGCGCCTTCCCCGACTGACGGCGCATGCCCGTTGCATTCGCATCCCGCCCGCCCACCGCACGGCGCGGGCGGTCGAAGCGATTGAAAGGAACCCCCTCCATGTTGAAGAAAACCCTCGCCTTCGCCCTGTCAGCGGCGCTTTTCGCGTTCTCGCTCGCCGGCTGCGGCGGAAATTCAATCGACAGCGCAAAGGCAAGCGATGCCGATTCCCAGGAAAAGACCGAACAGGCGGCCGATGCGCCCGAGGGCGCAAGCGCTGCCCCCATCACCGCCGACAAGGTGGCCGACGGCACCTATCCGATCACCGTAGATTCCAGCTCGAACATGTTCAGGATTGTGGACGCCCAGCTCATCGTGGAAAACGGCTCCATGCACTGCGTGATGACGCTTTCCGGCACGGGCTACGGCAAGCTCTTCATGGGCACGGGCGACGAGGCTGCCGCCGCGAGCGAGGCCGACTTCATCCCCTATTTGGAAAACGCGGAAGGCAAGTACACCTACGACGTGCCCGTTGAAGCGCTCGACGAGGACACCGCCTGCGCCGCGTGGAGTATTAGAAAAGAGCAGTGGTACGACCGCACGCTCGTGTTCGAATCCGCCGGCGTCGATCTGCGCGCCGACGCACTGAAGTAACGCCATGCGGTCGATTCTTCCCAAGGGGGAAAGCAGGAAGCGTCGCAGCATCGCGGTGCGCGCGATCGCCTGCGTTCTCGTCGCCCTGTTCGCGCTTCCCTTCGCGGGGTGCAGTGCGAGCCCGAACGCGACCGGTGGCACGGCAGGCTCTCAGGAATACACTGTGAGCGTCTCGCTCTCCGGCGGGTCAGGACGCGCAAGCATCGCCTCACCCACCAAAATTGTGAAGGATGGCGACACCTACACCGCGACCATCACCTGGTCGAGTTCGAACTACGACAAAATGACCGTCAACGGCGTGGACTACGCGCCCGTAAACGACGGCGGCAACTCCACGTTCGAGATACCCGTCACGCTCGACGAGGACATCGCCGTGTCGGCCGAGACCGTCGCCATGTCGACGCCGCACACCATCGACTACACGCTCCACTTCGACTCATCCACCATGAAGGAGAAATCGGGCGACAATGCAAGCGGCGGCTCCCCTGCGGGAACGGCTTCAAGCGCCGCGGCCGACTTCCACAACGCCGATTTGGGCTGCGGCTGGGAGCCGACGGGGGCGCTTCAGCTTGAATACGCCGAGCACTTCACTGTCGACGAGTACGAAGGCGGCCTGCGGCTTATCTGCATTTCGAACGGGGAGCGCTTCCTCGTGGTTCCGCAAAATGCAAAGGTACCTGATGGGTTGAGCTCCGACATCGCGGTCATAAGGCGCCCCGCCGACAAGGTGTACCTCGTGTCGTCGGCGACGATGTGCCTGGTCGACGCGCTCGATGCGAACGACAATATCCTCATGTCGGGCACGAAGGCCGACGATTGCTCGGTCGCGGGCTTCAAAAGCGCGCTCGAAAGTGGGGCGATCGCCTACGGCGGCAAGTACAGCGCGCCCGACTACGAGCGAATATCGGCCTCGGGCTGCACGCTCGCCATCGAGAACACCATGATCAACCACACGCCCGATGTGAAGGAAAAGCTGCAGAAACTCGGGCTCGTCGTGCTCACCGAACAGTCGTCGAGCGAGCCCGAAGCACTCGGGCGCGTCGAGTGGATTAAGCTTTTCGGCGTCCTGTTCGACAAGGAAGACGAGGCCGCGCACCTGTTCAACGAGCAGAAGGCCCGCGTCGAGCAAACGTCGGGGCTCGCGTCGTCAGGTAAAACCGTGGCGTATTTCTACATTAACTCGAACGGGGCCGCCGTCACGCGGCGGGCGGGCGACTACGTGGCGCAGATGATCGAGCTTGCAGGCGGCAGCTACGCGCTCGATGACGCGCAGACGGCGTCGACGTCAGGTTCGTCAGTAACGCTCGAAATGGAGCGCTTCTACGCGACGGCGAAGGATGCCGACATCATCATCTACAACGGCGCCATCGACAAATCGGTTGCCACCTTGAACGACTTTGTAGGCAAAAACGCGCTATTGTCGCAGTTCAAAGCCGTGAAGAATGGCAACGTCTGGGTCACAAGCGCCGACATGTACCAGCAGATGACTTCTACCGCCGACATTATCGACGAGCTGCACGGGGCGTTCACCGGCGATGACGCGAGCGACTTCCATTATCTAAGGAAGCTTGGCTAGCGTCATGAGAAGCCGGCTTTCCATGACATACGACGAATCGGGGCGCGCCGCGCGGTGTCGTGTCGTGACGGCGCTGCTCGCTGTTGCCCTCATCGTGCTCGTCGGGGCCAACCTGTGCATCGGGAGCGTGCTCGTGCCCGCAGACCACATCCCCGGCATCCTTTCGGGCGGCGCGGCCAATTCCATGGAAAGCCAAGTCATCTGGGAGATTCGCCTGCCGCGTGTGCTTTCAGCCGTGCTTCTCGGCGGGGCGCTTTCCCTCTCCGGGTTCCTGCTGCAGACGTTTTTCAACAACCCCATCGCCGACCCGTTCATCTTGGGCGTCTCCTCGGGCGCAAAGTTCGTCGTCGCGCTTACGATGATCGTACTTCTGGGCGCGAACCAGGCCATGTCCTCGCCGGCCATGGTGGTCGCAGCGTTTCTGGGCTCGCTTATCACCATCGGCTTCGTGCTCCTCATCGCACGGCGCATAAGTTCCATGGCCATGCTCATCGTGGCGGGTGTCATGGTGGGATACATCTGCTCGGCGGCGACGAACTTCCTCATCGCCTTCGCCGACGACCAGTCCATCGTGAACCTGCACAACTGGTCTTTGGGTAGCTTCTCGGGTTCGAGCTGGGACGACGTCGCGGTCATCGCGGTCGTGGTGATCACCGTGAGCGCATGCGTATTCGCGATATCGAAGCCCCTTTCCGCCTTCCAGCTGGGAGAAGCCTACGCGAAAAGCGTCGGCGTGAACGTCGCACGCTTCCGCATGGTGCTCGTCCTTCTAGCGAGCATGCTCTCCGCCTGCGTGACCGCGTTCGCTGGTCCGGTGTCGTTCGTAGGCATCGCGGTTCCGCATCTCGTTAAGTCGGCGCTGAAGTCGTCGAAGCCCATCAGCGTGATTCCTGCGTGCTTCTTGGGAGGCGCCATCTTCTGCGCGGGCTGCGATTTGATCGCGCGCACGCTGTTCTCCCCCGTCGAGCTTTCCATCAGCGCCGTCACCGCCATCTTCGGCGCGCCGGTGGTTATCGCACTCATGTTGAAGAAGCGGGTGAGGTAGATGGGGGAATTCGTGCCGCGGCCCAAAACGCTCGGAGGGGAGTCGAACCTCGAAACCCCGGTAAAAACGCAGGCTGACGGAGCGCCGCTTTTCCGCATAAGCGACCTGTCGGCGGGCTACGACAAGAAGGTCGTAGTCGAAGGCGTCGAGCTGGAGGTTCGCGCGGGCGACGTCGTGGCGCTCATCGGGCCGAACGGCTCGGGCAAGTCGACCATCTTGAAAACCATCACACGCCATCTGGCACCGCTTGCCGGCGCGGTCGAGCTCGACGGGCGGGAGATTTCCCGATGGAAGACGGCGGAGTTCGCAAGGAACCTTGCCGTTATGCTGACAGATCGACCCCGGACCGAGCTCCTCACCTGCCGCGATATCGTAGAGGCGGGAAGGCATCCCTACACCGGGCGAATGGGCACACTCTCGCCCGACGACCATAGTCGGGTCGATGAGGCCATGAAAACCGCACATGTGGAAGAGCTCGCCGAGCGCGACTTCATGCAGATAAGCGACGGGCAACGCCAGCGCGTCATGCTCGCACGCGCCATCGCGCAGGATCCGCGTGTGCTCGTGCTCGACGAGCCCACGTCGTATCTCGATATCCGCTACCAGATCGACCTGCTGCGAATACTTCGCCACCTTTCGAAATCGCGGAATGTGGCTGTCATCATGTCCATCCACGAACTCGAGCTCGCGCAGAAAAGCGCCGACAAGGTGATTTGCGTGAAGGAAGGCCGGGTCTTCCGCGCCGGCGCACCCGAGGACATATTCACGCGCGAGACGATCGGCGAGCTCTACGGCCTTCAACATGGCACCTTCAACGAGCGCTTCGGCAGCGTGGAAATTGGGCGCCCACACGGCGATGCGCACACGTTCGTCATCGCTGGCGCAGGTACGGGGTCGGCTGTGTTTCGCCAGCTCATCCGGCAGGGCAAGGCGTTCTACGCGGGCGTTCTGCACGAAGGGGACATCGACTGCGAGCTCGCGCGCGACCTAGCGACGGAATGCGTGGCCGAGCGCGCCTTCGAGCCAATCGGGGATAAAACCATAGCCCGCGCCAAAGAGCTCCTCGTCCACTGCGCACGCCTTATCGTGTGCCCCGCCGCCTTCGGCACCATAAACGCCCGCAACGCAGAGCTCGTCGAGTTCGCACGCTCGCATGGTATCGAGGTCATGCGAGCGTGCGAAGGCGCATCGGAGGATTCCAAAATTGGAGTGGGAAGGATAAACTGGACTTTCTTTTAAGGATCCTCAGGCTACAGCTCCTACGCCGGCAAGGTCTCCAAGGCGCCGGAGAACCTCAGGAACAGGAATTTCCACGCCGACGAGCCCAACTAGGCCTAATCCAAGCGAGATTCCAGACTCGACAGACCATTGAGAGTCAGATCGTTGGCGACCTCAGAGACGCGCTCGATAGGAACCGAGCCGTCAGACAGCGCCCACGTGCGATAGATACCGATAATACCCGACAGCAAAAACGCCAGATAGTAGTCGAACATCTCGTGCTTGAGACCTTGGGGCAGCAGATCGCGCTCGGCAATCTCATGTTCGAGCGGCGCACGAAGACGAGCCATGAAATCATCGAGCGGAATATTCTCGATCAGCTGACGATTGAGCACTAAGTTGTTGCACAGTGCCTCATTAACGGTTTTAAAGAAGGTCGCCGCCGCGCCAAGAGCGCGCTCGCTGGTGTCACCGTCCATAGAAGCAAGCGTTTTCTCGACCGAGTCGACAATCATCTCCACCACATCGACGGCAATGGCATCGAGCAGGCCGTCAACCGTACCAAAGTGAACGTAAAAGGTCTTGCGGTCGACATTGGCCTCGCGCGCGATGGCACTCACCGTAATGTCTGCCAGCGGCTTTTCCATGAGCAGGCGCTCGAAAGCCGAAAGGATGGCATTACGGCTGCGAATGATGCGACGATCAAGACGCGGTTTGCTGGTTGCCATGGGCGTGTCCCTTCGATATGCAAGCATTCATCAACAGATGAGAGATAATCTACGTAAGAGGATTATCCCCCATACAGCACAAATATGCCCTGCATCATGAAGAACGCACGACTGCCCTACTGCGACTTGGGATGCTTCTTCTTATTGAGTGCCGACGGAGATACGCGAATACCATCGCCTGTCTGGCGCACATAGGCTTTATGAGCCGGCTTAGCGGTCCCAGAAGCCTTCTGAGCGCGCTTCTTGGGATCAACGGTAACAGCATTCGTGGGGTGCGGCATAGTGGACGCAGAGGGCGTCTGAGGCGTGCGGCCGAGCTTGCGCATCACACGATCCCAGCGCGCATGGATGCTCTCGTTGTGGGCGCTCTTAAGTCCCAGCAGGGGCGCAGCCAAAATGGTCGGCGCAATAAACGTAATGAGGCGCCACAGCAGATAGCCGGCGGTCGAAGCCGACCCAAAGAAATGACCCAAGAACAATGCAAAGCCGCCCTCAGCGCCACCAGTTCCACCGGGCAGGGGGACCGCAGAGCTCAGCAGCTGGACAAAGGCGCTCGCGGCCATGACCGAGAAAAAGTCGACCTCGTGGCGGCCAAAGGCAAGCATCAGGAAATACGGCACGAGATAGAAAAACGCGAGTTGCAGCATGGTGATGACCACCGTGAGCAGCATGGAAGAAAAATGTCCGGCTGAAAGCTTGAACTTCTCGGAGAAGGAGTAGATCTCGCCATCGACAAACGTGCGCCATCCCTCGATCTTAGTGGCCGAGACACCAATGCGCTCAAGCCAATTGATGATGCAATGGGCGACGCGCGTGACGGTCTTAGGCATGAGCGCGACGGCGAAGATGCCCAGCAAGATGCAGCAGTGCCCACCAAAGCTAAAGACGCACAGCAACGTCATGTCGCCATAGCGCTCGGCAAAAAACGGCATGCGAGCAAGCAGTAGGATAGCGCCCCAGGCAACGAGGCCAAACTGGTACACGATAAAACGCGTGAATTGCGTGGCGCCGGCCTCGCCCACGTTTTGGCCGGCCTTGGTCAGGCGATAGATTTGAGCCGGGGTGGAGCCCATCATCATGGGCGTCAGGTTACCAAAGAAGATGCCACTCGCCTCGACCGAGATCAGGTCGCGGATGCCGACGGGCGAATTGGGATCGAGCCAGACGGTGATCGCATAGGCCACAATGCCAAAGAACAGGTACATGAACATGCAAAGACACGCGACAACGAGCCATGACGCCTGGACGCTCGACATAGCGGCCCAGAACTGCCCCATCTGCCCGGTTACCACCAGATAGACGATATAACCTACCAGCACGACGCCGATAAAGATGGCGCCGCGGCGTGCGCTCTTATTGTCATCTCCGCCCGAGGCCTCAACCTCGACCTGGGGCTTAGACGTATGCTGAGAGGACTCCGTCATGAGACTCCTTCTAACAGTCAAAATATCCTGGATATTGTACCCGTAAGGGCCATAGGCAGAACGCAAAGCTCTGGTTCAAACGGGAATTGCAGACGGTTGTTTGAAAATAAAAAAACCCGGCCTTCCATAGGAAGTCCGGGTATCAGATGCGTGGTAGCCCGTACCAGATTCGAACTGGTGATCTCCGCCTTGAGAGGGCGGCGTCC
>ERZ827126.302-NODE-302-length-76708-cov-9.214173_pt1 | contig 76708 bp, 62 predicted proteins | sample MGYA00519780_ERZ827126 | MGnify/ENA primary metagenome ERZ827126 (study PRJEB31778, sample SAMEA3449262) | human gut metagenome | biome: human gut; feature: human-associated habitat; material: faeces | place: United Kingdom | collected 2010/2012 ...
CAAATTATCGCAGAAATAATTTTATAAGTCGTTGATTAATATATCAATATAATTGGAATAATCTGCGGTAATTTGCGTTAATCTGCGTTTTGACACACTCTGGGATAAGATGAAAAAACAGATGAAGTGATGATGACGGTAAAATGTTGAAAACCAAAGATGAATTACTTTTCTTAATACTATAATTACTTTTCTTTATAAGCGGCGAAGGAAAAGGGGTGGAAAAGAGGTATTACTTTCTATCTTTGTTGAGAAGAGATAAGACACGACGCTGTTATAACCGTTATTGAATGAATCAAACTTTACCTTATCCGGGTTAATAACAGCTATCTCATTTTAATAACTAGAGTTGTTCAGGGGTAAGTTCAATTTGTAGCATTTGAAAAATGATGCCGTTTGTATTGAAACATTGGCGGGAAATCAAGAGGGTAAGGGGAATAGGTAAAGGTTACTATCAATAGATAGTAACCTTTACCTTTCTTATAAAAGAGATTGAGAGAATTTTAGTCAACAACGGTGATATGGTTGTTGCTAAATACATTCAATTCCAGCTTGTTCATGATGTATTGAATAGCTAACTGCGCTTTCACGGAGTTGCCCGAACCATCCAAAGGAGGAGCAAATGCGGCAATACCGAACTGTCCGGGCAGTACGCCCATCACACCGCCACCTACACCTGTTTTTGCAGGAATACCGGAAGTGTACATCCAGTCGCCGGTATGTTCGTAGAAACCTACGGCGGCAATCATGGCAGTGATTTTAGGAGCCAGGACGGCATCAAAAACTTCTTTTTTAGTCACAGGGTTCACACCACCGTTGGCGATTGTACCGGCTGCGATGGAAAGCTGCAATGCTGTAACTCCCAATGAACACTGGCGGGTGTAAAGGTCTAATGACAGATCTGGGTCATCATAAATCCGGTTGTAATTCTTCAGTAGCCATGCGATAGAACGGTTGTTGAAGTTGGTGTCCGATTCCGACTTGTACAATTCATCAATCAGTTGCGGGGCACTGCCGCATAGGTCTGTCACATTTCCTACGATGGCATCCCATTTCTTGGCAGAGTCACCAATGGGCTGCACCATACTGCAGGCAGAGATGGCTCCGGCATTTACCAGTGGGGTAGACGGATGATCGTTCTCCAACAAGATAGCGATGATTGAATTGAAGGGCAAGCCTGTTGCGTCGGCTCCAATCTTGTCCAGAATCTCTTTAGCACCGTATTGACGCAGTGCCAGGATAGCCGTATGTACTTTGGATACGGATTCTATACCGAAGCGATAGTCAGTATCTCCCACATGGATGGTCTGCCCGTTGAGCAGGCAGACACTGATTCCAAAGAGATCCTTGTTGACATTTGCCAGATAAGGAATATAGTCGGCATTCTTGCCGCCGGTATTGGCCTTTACCTGATCGTATGCCTCCTGTACCACTTCTTTCAATTGAGCGAGTGTTACTTTTTTATCCATAGATCATTTTATTTTTTTACGGTTTTACGACGACCACCGTGGTTGAACATCTTGACTTCTACCGGAAGATTCTTTTCTTGAGCCATACGGGTAGGAGTTGGATATTCCAGTTTTTCCAGTTCGGCGATGGCATTGTTGATGTCGCCCAGAAGCATATCTGCCATGTCACGGCTGAATCCCTGACGAACAACGACACGCATCACTACATAATCTTCCAGTTTAGAAGGCAATGTATAAGCAGGAACCATCCAACCATGTTGAGATAGTTTGTCTTGCAAATCATACAAAGTCCATTTGGCGCTCTTTGCATATTCCGGTTTCAGATACCAGATGAATAGCGGGTTCACAACATCTTCTGAGTAGTTAACGAACGGAACCATCTTGGCTATTTCACTATGGATATATTTGGCAATTTGCAGGGAGTTGTACTGCACTTCTTTGTAACCCTGGAATCCTAAGCGGATGAATTGATAATATTGTCCCAGAATTTGTGCGGCCGGACGAGAGAAGTTCAAACCTACCTGTGTAATGTTGGCGCCCAGATAGTTGACGCTGAATGACATTTCTTCGGGCAGATATTCTTTGCCTTTCCAACAAACCCATCCGAGTCCCGGATATACCAAACCAAACTTGTGGCCGGATACGCTGATAGAAAGTACCCATTTCAAACGGAAGTCCCATTTCTTTTCCGGATACAGGAACGGAAGGATGAAACCACCACTGGCGGCATCTACGTGGATAGGAATGTCATAACCGGTCTTGGCATTGTAAGCATCCAGAGCTTTATCCAATGCTTCGACATCATCATTCAGTCCAGTCCATGTAACACCTTGAATCGGTACGATACAGATGGTGTTTTCATCACACATTTTCAAAGCTTCTTCGGGGTCAAGAGTGGTTTTTTCAAGCGTCAAAGGCACTTCACGCATTTCAATCTGCCACAACTGTGCAAACTTTTCCCAAACAACCTGGAAACCTGTAGAAATAACAAAGTTTGGTTTATCAAATGGTTTGCCCTGTGCTTGTCTTTTCTTACGCCAACGCAACCAGGCAGCTACACCACCCAACATACATGCTTCTGAAGAACCGATAGCCAAAGCACCTGTTTTCCAGGTATCTTTTTCAGGAGAGTTCCACAAGTTGGCAACGATGTTGATACATTTACCGTTCATCACTGCGATACGCGGATATTCTGTTTCATCAATGTAGTTGATGTTGATGGCCTCATTCATCAGCTTGGTTGCATATTCGTCCATATAAGTGGTAACGAAAGTAGCCAGATTCAAACGGGGCTGAGTTTGAGCAAATGTTTCATCTTTCACCATTTGATAGGCGACTTCAGGAGTAGTAGGTCCATCAGGTATTTTCTCTACCGGAGAGGGTTGTAACATTCTGTCTGAACCAAATACATCGGTTTTTGCATCACCTTTTCTGAAATTTAAATCTTCCATACTAATTTGTTTTTTTAAAGGTTTAGGGCGATGGGGATTTTCCCCGTCGAATTTCCCACAACAACAGCAGATAGGTTTGAAAGTTTCCCGGTTTTACATTATTTGGCGTTTATTAAGGAGGAGGACGCCCTTATTGAAGCGGAGCTTTTGTGATTTAGCGGAAAAGCTTATGATCGTACTAGTTTTGAACTAATTTCGAGCTTGTGCAGATTTATTTTTGATGCCTAATGGGTTTATGGCTAATGATACATAATTTTATTCGTCTGGCAGTTGTTTCTTTTTCGTCTGACAGTTGTCAGACGAAAGAATAACAGCTGTCAGACGAAAGTTCAACAACTGTCAGACGAATAAATTTATGTATGATGAATATTAAATCATCGCATATTACCAATTAAATTTTAGAAGAACTAAGATTAGTTCATTCCCACACGGTTATGAATCAATTGATATTTTAGCAAATAAGTATTGAAACGCAGATTAACGCAGATTTTCGTAAAGAATAAAAAAGTTCTCAAACATGGCGCAGCCTTCTAATAATCTGCGAAAATCTGCGTTAATCTGCGTTTCAATAAATGTTCATTTGGCTCATTTCGGTGCATATTTGAACTTTATAAAGCAACTATTGTTTTCTTCAAACCTAAACTTTTAACGAATAAGCATTATGAAGATACAGACGGGACGGGGAACAATTCCTCTTATTACTTTAATTGCCATCTGGTCTATTTCGGCATTGACTTCATTGCCGGGACTGGCTGTTTCACCTATATTGGGTGATCTTACGAAGATATTTCCGAAAGCTACGGATCTGGACATACAGATGTTGACTTCGCTGCCATCACTGCTCATTATTCCTTTTATATTGCTGGGTGGTAAACTGACAGAGAAAGTCGATTATGTCCGTGTATTAAAGGTCGGACTCTGGCTTTTTGCCGCGAGCGGTATTTTGTATCTGATTTCCAATCGAATGTGGCAATTAATTGTGGTAAGTGCTTTGCTCGGTATCGGTTCCGGTCTGATTATCCCTTTATCTACCGGGTTGGTTTCCAGATACTTTGTAGGAACCTATCGGGTGAAACAGTTCGGATTAAGCTCCGCTATTACTAATTTCACATTAGTGATAGCAACTGCCGTAACGGGCTATCTTGCAGAAGTCAGCTGGCATCTGCCTTTCCTGGTCTATCTCCTCCCATTGATTTCCATTCTGCTGGTAGGACATTTAAAAGAAGACCGGACGGGAGAAGCCGCTTTTACACCTTCTTCTTCTGCAGATACTACAAAAGACAACGAATCCTCCGAACAATCTACTTCCATAGATATAGGAGGCAGCAAGTACGGTATTCACATCAAACATCTGATAGAGTTGATGCTCTTCTATGGCGTGATAACATATATCGTGGTAGTAGTGATCTTCAATCTACCTTTCTTAATGGAAAAGCATCACTTTTCCAGTGGCAATTCCGGATTGATGATTTCGCTTTTCTTTCTGGCCATCACCGCTCCGGGTTTTTGCCTGGACAAGATTGTAGCCCTGCTGAAAGGACGTACAAAAGCATACAGCCTCCTGTCTATGGCATTGGGATTGTTGTTAATCTGGATAGCTCCGATCGAATGGCTGATTATTCCCGGATGTATCCTGGTTGGTTTGGGATATGGCATTATTCAACCTATGCTTTATGATAAGACCACCCAGACCGCACTGCCGCAAAAGACCACATTGGCTTTGGCGTTTGTGATGATGATGAATTATCTGGCTATCTTGCTTTATCCCTTTATTGTCGATTTTTTCCAGTGGATATTCCATACCCAATCACAGGAGTTTCCTTTTATCTTTAATCTTCTGATAACTATTGTTACTCTTTTCTGGGCATATCGGCGCCGTAATACCTTTTTGTTTAACGACCAATTAAAATAGAAAATGAAGAATAAGAAACTGGAAGCCAATCTTAGCATGGCTGTCTCGAAAGTATTTAGCGGTTTAAATATGAATGCCTTAAAGTATCTTCTGCCTTTGTGGCTGAGTCCATTGACAGGAGCCACGCTTCGTTGCACATTTGCAGCAGCTGCTTTTTGGGTGATCGGGTGGTTTATGCCTCCGGAGAAATCGTCAACCAGAGATAAATGGCTCCTCTTTCTGTTGGGGGCTTTGGGACTTTACGGTTTTATGTTTCTCTATCTGGCCGGATTGAGTAAAACAACTCCTGTCTCCAGTTCCATATTTACCAGTCTCCAGCCTATTTGGGTTTTTCTTATCATGATATTCTTTTATAAGGAGAAGGCGGGCGCTAAAAAAATAATAGGAATTTCTATCGGTCTGATAGGAGCGTTGGTTTGCATCCTAACCCAGCAAAGCGATGATTTAGCCTCTGATGCTTTTACGGGGAATATGCTTTGTCTTCTAAGTTCTGTGGTGTATGCTGTCTATCTGATTCTTAGTCAGCGCATCCTCACGGCCATTGGAGCGATAACGATGTTGCGATATACCTTTTCCGGTGCTGCCGTGTCTGCCATTATAGTCACGTTTATTACAGGATTTGATGCCCCGGTATTCTCCATGCCGTTCCATTGGACGCCTTTCCTTATTCTGATGTTCGTATTGATTTTCCCGACCACTATCAGTTATATGCTGCTGCCTGTCGGTTTGAAATATCTGAAGACGACGGTAGTCGCTATCTATGGTTATTTGATTCTGATTGTGGCGACCATTGCTTCCCTTGCTCTAGGACAAGATCGTTTTAGCTGGACGCAGACATTTGCAATCATTTTTATCTGTATTGGAGTTTACCTGGTTGAAGTGGCCGAAAGTAAAGAAAAGTAAAGAAAAAAGGCATTCCATCACGGAATGCCTTTCATTATTTCATCATCATGTTTTATAGAGAGGAGTTGATTGCTTGCGCTATGGACTTGAATTCTTCATCCGACAATTTCAGTTTCGGATTCGAAAACAACATATCCGATTCCTTTTGAATAGGAATTAAATGAATATGTGCATGGGGTACTTCCAGTCCGATAACAGCTTCGCCTACCTTTTGGCAAGGGAATGCTTTTTTAATGGCACAGGCTACTTGCTTTGCAAACACGTGCATAGCAGCCAGGTCTTCATCGCTCAAATCGAAAATATAGTCTACTTCCTGTTTGGGCACTACCAATGTATGTCCCTTTACCAATGGATTGATATCGAGAAAAGCAAAAAACTTTTCGTTTTCTGCCACCTTGTAGCAGGGGATTTCTCCTGCGATGATTCTACTGAATATTGTTGCCATAACTTTTATTGATAAATTAAGGCAAGCCTCACATGGAGACCTGCCTTTACGTTAAATTGATATGTTTACTACTTCCAGTGCAATTTTACCTTGTGGAACAGTAATTTCTGCTACATCACCCACCTTCTTGCCAAGCAGACCTTGTGCAATCGGGGTATTAACGGAAATCTTTCCTTCCTTCAGGTTAGCTTCACTTTCTGAAACGATGGTATAAATCATCTTCATGCCATTCTTTACATTCTTCAGTTCCACCTTATTTAAAATCTGTACGGAATCTGTTTTCAATTTAGATTCATCGATGATTTTGGCATCTGCAATGGTAGCTTTCAGTTTGTTGATACGCATTTCGAGCATACCTTGCGCTTCTTTTGCTGCATCGTATTCAGCGTTTTCAGACAAGTCTCCTTTATCTCTGGCTTCGGCTATTGCCGCAGAGATCTTCGGGCGTTCCACTGTTTCCAGTTCCTTCAGTTCCGCCATCAGTTTCTTGTAACCTTCTTCTGACATATAAGCCATGATGTTTTCCTCCTTTAATTGTTTTAAATGGTCATATAAACAAAAAAGAATTCCAACATGAGCCATGTTGGAACCCTCTTTTCATTATTTCTTTGCAAAGATAGCCTTTTAAGTGATACGTGTCAAGTGAAAAAAGATGCTATGTAACATATTTAAATGAAATATGCTAAATTATAACAACTTAGAGCAATGACTTGACAGCTGCTTCCAAATCCTTAATGTCTTCGCCACGAAGCTTCAATTCGTTGTTACGATTAATCAAAAAGATAGATGGAACCTGACGAACATTATATACGGCTACGTTGGTAGAGTAAACTCCGTTTCCATCGCGCACACAGACCCATGGAAGATTATCTGCCGCTGTTTTCCAGTAGTGTTCGTCCGCGTCGAGAGATACTTGGTATATTTCCAGTCCTTGTTTTGCGTATTCATTATATAGTTCGCGAAGCATCAGGTTGTGAGGAGCTCCGGCAGGCGACTGGAATACAGAGAAATCGAGCAAAACGACTTTGCCTTTCAGGTCGGTCAGCTTGCGCACATTTCCTTTCACATCACGCAAGGCAATGTCGATAATACCGGTTTCTACGATTTTGTCCTGTGGAATTTCCAGAGCTTTTGTTTGCGGCTGACGCGTGTTCTTCATTCCTTTGATTACAATATTATAAAGGTTCTTGGAACGTACCGCATGAGGAAACGCATTGTTGAGGCTCGTAGCAACAGCTGCGAAACATTTCACATCGTCTTTATTGTTCAACGGATCGAATATCAGATAATTATTGAGCTTCTGGAACAGGGCAAAGTAAGCTGCAGCCGTGTTGGGAGCAGCAAAAATATAGTTCACTTTGACATCTTCCTTATAGTTGTTGAGCAATGTTGCCAGACTGTCTTCAAACACATCATGTCCTATTCCGTTACTGCGCAGGGATGCCAGTAAATTGTCCACCTCTTTTTGAAGGCGAATCTGCTTCAACGTCAGTTCTTTTATCTTATTGCTGTTTTCCGAACCTTCCACCGTATAAGTAGTAGAGAAATCCACATACGGAGCTTTGATTTGAATCGTTTCGATAGAATCTACAGAAAAATTGATGATTTTGTCGTCAATCCGCAAACGGTAAAATTCGGGTGACTCGGGACGAGGCTGCTTGAAACTGAATGTACCTTCCCCTTTCAGCTTCACTGAATCGAGCGGAACAATACCTTCCAGACCGGAAGCTTCGAGATAAAGCATTTTACCGTCGGCTCCTGATACATCCCCGTTCACCTGGAATTTAGGGCCGGAACTACAAGCAGTAATAGTAAGTGCGGCGAGCGCTGCAAAAGTAACCTTTTTCATATAGTGTGTGTTATTAACGAGATGCAAATATACTTCTTTTCGAGATTAGTCAAAGCATTTTGCTGTGTTCTTCATCCTAATTTTGAAAAAAAATCAGTTCGCCACTAACTTTTTACCTCATTTCCACCTAATTACCACGATAAATGTATATCTTTGCAGGAATTTTGAAAGAAAAAGTATAGATAAAACAATTTTTATGATTAACCCAATTGTTAAGACGATCGAGTTACCTGATGGAAGAACCATCACACTCGAGACGGGAAAGTTGGCAAAACAGGCAGACGGTTCTGTAATGCTACGCATGGGAAACACCATGTTGTTGGCTACTGTTTGTGCCGCTAAAGATGCAGTTCCCGGAACAGATTTTATGCCTTTACAGGTAGAGTACAAAGAAAAATTTGCGGCATTCGGCCGTTTTCCCGGTGGTTTCACCAAGCGAGAAGGTAGAGCTTCTGATTATGAGATTCTCACTTGCCGTCTTGTCGACCGTGCTCTCCGTCCTTTATTCCCCGATAATTATCACGCAGAGGTATATGTGAACATCATCCTCTTTTCTGCTGATGGTGTGGATATGCCGGATGCATTGGCAGGACTTGCCGCTTCTGCAGCACTTGCCGTTTCAGATATTCCTTTCAACGGACCGATTTCTGAAGTACGTGTAGCACGTATCGACGGTCAGTTCGTTATCAATCCTACTTTTGAACAACTGGAAAAAGCTGATATGGATCTGATGGTGGCCGCTACTTATGAGAACATCATGATGGTAGAAGGTGAAATGCACGAAGTATCCGAAGCTGAATTGCTGGAAGCAATGAAAGTAGCTCATGAAGCTATCAAGGTTCATTGTAAAGCACAGATGGAGTTGACTGAAGAGGTTGGAAAAACAGTGAAACGTGAATACAACCATGAAGTGAACGACGAAGATTTGCGCAAGGCTGTTCGTGAAGCATGCTACGAAAAAGCTTACGCTGTTGCCGCTTCCGGAAACAATAACAAACACGAACGTTTTGCTGCTTTCGAAGCTATCCGTGAAGAATTCAAAGCTCAATTCTCTGAAGAAGAGTTGGACGAAAAGGGTGCGTTGATCGACCGTTACTACCACGATGTAGAAAAAGAAGCCATGCGCCGTTCTATCCTTGACGAAGGTAAGCGTTTGGATGGTCGTAAGACTACTGAAATCCGCCCGATCTGGTGTGAGGTTGGTCCTCTGCCTGGTCCTCACGGATCTGCTATCTTTACTCGTGGTGAAACACAATCACTGACTTCTGTTACTCTGGGTACCAAACTGGATGAGAAGATCATTGACGATGTTTTGGAACACGGAAAAGAACGTTTCTTATTGCATTATAATTTCCCTCCTTTCTCTACAGGTGAAGCAAAAGCACAACGTGGTGTAGGTCGTCGCGAAATCGGTCACGGTCACTTGGCTTGGCGTGCTTTGAAAGGACAGATTCCTGCTGACTATCCGTATGTAGTACGTGTGGTTTCAGATATTCTCGAATCTAACGGCTCTTCTTCTATGGCTACTGTATGTGCCGGAACATTGGCATTGATGGATGCTGGTGTGAAGATCAAGAAACCGGTATCAGGTATCGCTATGGGATTGATTAAGAATCCGGGCGAAGAAAAATATGCTGTATTGTCTGATATTCTGGGTGACGAAGACCACTTGGGTGATATGGACTTCAAAGTAACGGGAACAAAAGATGGTATTACGGCTACCCAGATGGATATCAAGGTAGACGGTCTGTCTTACGAAATTCTGGAACGTGCTTTGAATCAGGCAAAAGAAGGACGTATGCACATTCTGGGTAAGATTACTGAAACAATCGCTGAACCACGTGCTGACCTGAAAGAACATGCTCCACGCATTGAAACGATGACAATTCCTAAAGAATTTATCGGTGCTGTAATCGGCCCTGGTGGAAAAATCATCCAAGGTATGCAGGAAGAAACCGGTGCTGTGATTACTATCGAAGAAATTGATGGTATGGGACGCATCGAAGTTTCCGGAACAAACAAAAAATGTATTGATAATGCAATGCGCATGATTAAAGCAATCGTTGCTGTTCCTGAAGTGGGCGAAGTTTATAAAGGTAAAGTTCGTTCTATTATGCCTTACGGTGCATTCATCGAATTCTTGCCGGGCAAGGATGGTTTGCTGCACATCTCTGAAATTGATTGGAAGCGTCTGGAAACAGTAGAAGAAGCTGGAATTAAGGAAGGTGATGAAATCGAAGTAAAACTGATTGATGTTGACCAGAAAACTGGTAAATTCAAACTTTCAAGAAAAGTGTTGATGCCAAGACCAGAAAAGAAATAAGAACGCGATAGCGTCTATATATAAAGAAGGCTGTTTCAATTTTGAAACAGCCTTCTTTTTTTATTAGTATCATCCGGGGTTGAACTGTTTTATATATAGAGTTAGTATATATTAGATTTATTCAGTTTATTAAAACCTTTAAAAAGATGAAAGACACCTTGTTATATCCTCCCCAAAAAAAGAATCGGAAAGTACCCCCATACTTCCCGATTCGAAACAGTCAAAAATCGACCTTAATCAATTTATTAACTTAACACGTCGCAAAGATATGAGAAAAATTTCTTTGAAAGAGCTTTTTTATTTAAAAAGTTTATGATACAGGCAAATATACCTGCAAATAAGGCTGTTTTTTCTTCCTTTAAAACCAAAGCCTCGTTCCTTTTAAAGGAACGACCCCTTCCTTTAAAAGGAAGAGGTCGTTGGTTTTAAAGAAACCGGTGGGGTGTTTATATAGAGATTAGGATTAATGATTTTTCGATTATATAGATCCGTTTACAAGTTTGTTTTATACTCCTCTTTTATTCGTTTTATGTGTGCGAAGTTCTTTTCCAGTAATTCATTTAACTCATAATCTGAAAAACAAGCTCCTAAATAGATCGTGCTTTCTGCTTCAAAATCAAATGATTCGTTGTCTTCATTCACCACAATCTCAATTTTCCCTTGCGCATCTGTAGAGATCACCGCATTGTATTTAATCATCAATTCTTTGAGCCCTTTTATGAACCTGTATTCTTTATTTGTCAATATTCTTTTCATGTCCGTAAGCTCTTTTGTTTTGTTGCCCTTTCGTGCGGTAAAGTTCGTGATAATTTAACACATTATGCGCTGTTTGAAGTATTCATTTTATTCTATTTGTCAGGTTGTAATATTCCTTTTATCCATATTATCACATCTATTCGTTTTTTTCGTATATTTGCTTCGAGCGAAACTTTTCATTTGTATATTTGTTGGATTTTAAAAAGAAAGAAAATAAAAATGGAAACAGAAGAATTGACAATTGGGAGAGTCCATCACGGACGCAATATACGTCGTACCCGTATTGAAAAGGATATGAACCAGGAGGGTTTGAGTGAATTAGTACATCTCTCACAACCTGCTGTTTCTAAATATGAGAAGATGAAAGTGATTGATGATGAGATGTTGCAACGTTTTGCACGTGCATTGAATGTCCCTTTCGATTATCTCAAGACTTTGGAGGAGGATGCACAGACGGTGGTGTTTGAGAATAATACGGTGAATGATTCGGAACAAAATACAGGTGGAGCAAAGATTAATATTGGTACTGTGAAATCCTATACCGAAGATACTGACAGTAGTAATGATAATCGGGTAAACAATTTCAATCCTATCGACAAAATCACTGAACTCTACGAGCGTCTTTTAAAAGAAAAGGATGAAAAGTATGCTGCGTTAGAACGCCGTTTGCAGAATATTGAAAAAAGTCTGCAGAAATAAGGGACAGATAAATTGAAAGGAATCGCAATATGATGAAACAAATACCTTACGGAATAACTGATTTTAGCCGAATTCAGAAAGAGAATTATTATTATGTAGATAAGACAATGTTCATTGAAAAAATAGAGATGCAACCGCCTTATCTGTTTCTGATACGTCCCCGTAGATTTGGGAAGAGTCTGACTTTGGCTATGTTAGAGGCCTATTATGACGTAAATCATGCTGAACAGTTTGACGAGTTGTTTGGTCAGCTATACATAGGTCAGCATCCGACGAAGCTCCACAATCAGTTTCTCATCATGCGATTTAATTTTTCGGAAGTGAGTTCCAATGTCAATGAAGTAGAACTATCGTTTAAGCTGCATTGTTGTAGCAAACTTAAAGATTTTGTCTTTAAGTATGAAGATTTGTTAGGAAAAGAAATTTGGGATGTTCTTGATGAGAAAATACAAGAAGAACCCGGTGCTTTTCTGTCTGCGATTAATTCCTATGCTACCCGTAAGAAAAATATTCGTATTTATTTACTCATTGATGAATATGATAATTTCACCAATACCATTCTTTCGACTTACGGTACGGAATTTTATAGGAAAGCAACGCATGGCGAAGGTTTTATTCGTGGCTTCTTTAACGTGATAAAATCTGCCACTACCGGAACCGGAGCCGCTCTTGAACGGTTGTTTATTACCGGAGTGAGTCCGGTGACGATGGATGATGTGACTAGTGGCTTTAACATCGGAACCAATATAACAAATGATTCATGGTTTAATGATTTGGTTGGATTCAGTGAGAAAGAGTTGCGTGAGATGTTGACATATTATAAAGAGCAGGGAGTACTTCAAGAATCTATAGATGAAATAGTTGCCATGATGAAACCCAATTATGACAATTATTGCTTTAGTGAAGATACATTGGAACAGTGTATGTTTAATTCTGACATGGCACTTTATTTTCTGAAATCTTTTGTACTTCATCATAAAAAGCCAAAAGAAATTGTAGACCCTAACATTCGCACCGACTTTAATAAGTTGGCATACTTGATAAAGCTAGATCACGGATTGGGAGAGAATTTTTCCGTTATAAAGGAAATAGCCGAGCAAGGAGAGATTATTACTGACATTGTTACTCATTTTTCTGCATTGGAGATGACAGACCCCAGTAATTTCAAGTCTTTATTATTCTATTTCGGACTTCTTTCCATCAAAGGTGTGGACATGGTGGGAAGACCCATTTTACATGTACCGAATTTGGTTGTAAGAGAACAACTGTTTAATTTCTTGATACAAGGCTACATCAAGCATGATATCTTTAAAATTGACATGAACAGGATGAGTGCTTTATTTGAGAATATGGCTTTCAGGGGAGACTGGAAACCTTTGTTCGATTTTATCGCCAATGCTGTTCGTGAGCAAAGTCGTATCCGTGAATATATTGAAGGTGAAGCGCACATTAAAGGCTTCTTGCTTGCCTATTTAGGAATGTATCGTTATTATCAGCTCTATCCGGAATACGAATTGAATAAGGGTTTTGCAGATTTCTTCTTCAAGCCTAGTCCGTCGGTTCCTGTACTGCCTCCTTTCACCTATCTGCTTGAGGTGAAATATGCAAAAGCTGGTGCTTCGGAAAAAGAAATACGTATCCTTGCCGATGAGGCACGTGGTCAGTTGCTTCGTTATAGTGAAGACGAACTAGTGGCAGAAGCCAGGGCGAAAGGTGAGTTGAAGTTAATTACTATTGTTTGGCGTAGTTGGGAGCTTGCTTTATTGGAGGAGGTAACTCTTTCTTAAGAGACAAGTAGCATACATGTTGCTATAAGGTGTGTGGCTCCTCTATCTTTTCCTGATTTTTGAAACGTTGATGAATAAGGAGATCACTTTTTCCTTTTAATGAATATCCCTAATAAGTCTTGAAGAATAAAATTTGCCTCTGCTATGGATTCCCATAATAGAGGCAAACTTATCAACATGAGACTTAGTTAAACAGTCTCTTGTTTTTTATGAATTTAACGAATCTTTTTTAGGACTTTAGAGAAGGAGTAAGGAAAGCTTTCCTCTTCCGTTCCTCTGTTTAAATTGGGCTGGCTTCCCATTTGGAAGTTAATGTTTCCTCCTTTTAATAAGTCTTCATGGCGTAGATAGTTCTTTTTATATTCTGTGCCGTTCAGATTCATTGTTTGAATATACATATTCTTCTTGTTGTTATCGGTTGCACGGATGATGAGGCTGTTACCGTTTTCAAGATGTAAGGTTGCTTTTTTAAAAAGAGGAGCTCCAACGACGTATTCGTCGGTTCCCGGACATACGGGGTAAAAACCTAATGCGGAGAAAACATACCATGCCGAAGTCTGCCCATTATCTTCATCTCCACAATATCCGTCAGGACCCGGTGTGTACATTTTATCCATGACCTGGCGTAGCCAATACTGCGCTTTCCAGGGTTGACCGGCATAGTTGTATAGGTAGATCATGTGTTGGATTGGTTGGTTGCCATGCGCGTAATTCCCCATATTCATGATTGTCATTTCACGAATCTCATGAATAACCTGCCCGTAATAACTCTCATCAAAGACAGGAGGTACGGAAAATACAGAATCCAGCATAGTGATAAACATATCTTTTCCTCCCATTAAGTCAATTAATCCTTGTGGATCGTGGAATACAGACCATGAGTAATGCCAGCTGTTTCCTTCGGTAAATGCATCTCCCCATTTCAATGGTGAGAATGGAGATTGGAATGTTCCATCTTCATTTTTTCCTCGCATGAGCTTGGAGTCTTTATCGAATACATTCTTATAGTTCATCGCCCGTTTGGCAAAGAGCTGTATTTCTTTTTCCGGTCGCTTTAATTCTTTGGCTAATTGATAGATACACCAGTCATTGTAGGCATATTCCAAAGTTCTGGCTGTGTTTTCATTGATTTTTACGTCATAAGGGACATAGCCTAACTTATTATAATATTCGTATCCGCGTCTTCCTGTGGAAGATACGGTGGGATGTACGTTCTTTGTTCCGTGTATTAACCCTTCGTACAAAGTTTTCACATCTTCTACTTTAATACCTTTTAAATAAGCATCTGCCAGTACGGAAGCCGAATTATTTCCTATCATGCAGTCTCTGTGTCCGGGGCTGGCCCATTCGGGGAAGAATCCGCTTTCTTTGTAGGTATTGATGAGCCCTTCCTGCATTTCTTTATTCATCGACGGATACATCAGATTCAGTAATGGGAAAAGACACCGGAAAGTATCCCAAAATCCGGTGTCGGTAAACATATATCCCGGTAGAACTTGTCCGTTATAAGGGCTGTAATGAACAGGTTTTCCGGCTTCGTCCAATTCGTGGAATTTTCGGGGGAAAAGTAACGAACGGTATAAGCAGGAGTAGAAAGTGCGGTATTGATCGAGGTTTCCTCCTTCCACTTCGATTTTTCCCAGTACTTGGTTCCATGCTTTCTGTCCTTTTTGTTTTATCTGCTCCAGATTGTCATTTCCTAATTCTTTCATATTTCTTGCAGCCTGTTCGAAGCTGATAAAGGAAGAGGCGATGCGTGCATGTACTTGTTCTCCACGTTGAGTTTTAAAACCTATAATGGCTCCTGCATGGTCAGTTGTCTGTTCGGTTGCATTTTCTTGAATATTTCCATTATTTACAGTGGCTTTATAGGTGAAAGGCTTATCGAATTGAATAATAAAATAGTTCTTGAAGTTTTCGGGAACTCCTCCGCTATTGCGTGTACTATAACCGATAATTTTGTTTTCTTCTGGGATAATCTGAATAAAAGAACCTTTGTCAAATGCATCGACTGCAATATACGAATGTGCGTTTTCCGGGAAAGTGAACCGGAAGAGAACAGCACGTTCGGTCGGAGACATCTCCGTGACAATATCATATTCGGCCAGATACACCTTGTAGTAATAAGGAGTTGCTTCTTCTCCTTTGTGTCCGAACCAGCTAGCCCGCTTTTCTTCGTCGAATTCAGGTTTACCCACCATCGGCATAATGGAGAACTGTCCGTAATCGTTTATCCATGGGCTGGGCTGATGAGTTTGTTTGAATCCACGGATTTTATTGGCTGTATAGACATATTGCCATCCGTCTCCCATTTTTCCGGTCTGTGGGGTCCAGAAATTCATTCCCCAAGGGCGGGCAATGGTGGGGTAGGTGTTACCTGTTGATAATTCAAAAGATGATTGTGTTCCCATTAACGGATTAACGTATTGTGTCCAGTCTTTGGACTGGGCAAGAAGCGTGCAGCTAAGCACTAAAAATAATAACCAACATTTCTTCATAATTTTCTTTTTGAGTTTATAGCTTGCGAAGTAATCACAGCGTTTTCATGTGTTGCCAATGTTGAATGTTCCCACGGGTTGAGACATGGCAAAGGTATAGCTTCGTGGTTAAGGTCGTGGTTAAAATCGTGGTTAATGCGATGGCTAATAGGCGCTTTTTTTATTAACCCCGCTAAAGAAACTATCGCAAAAGTACTTTTTTACTATGTTATTCAACTATCTATGTGAAATAGACAAATATACCTTACTGTTATTATTTGTATTAGTGTTCTTTTTGGTCGAACCATTTATGTGCTCAAGACTTTATATTAGCAGGCATTGTGAATGATGCTGTACAGTTAGCCGTTTCCAATTAGAAACAGAAACTATCAGATTGCTTGGTGATTGGTAACTGAATAGCCTTTTTGTGCGCCCGCCTATTTATAGATTTGTATCGGCAATTCCCCCTTTAGTGCTCCTATGGCATTAAATGCTAACGACTCCATTTCATTCTCTCCGGGATAAACATAGATGGGAGCCAGGAAAGAGATTCTTTTTTTCAGTCTTGAAATCACATAGTCCGAATAGGCGATACCTCCTGTCAGAAGGATGGCATCTATCTTCCCACAAAGTACGGTGGCACTGGCTCCTATCGCTTTTGCAACATTGTAAATCATGGCATCCAGTATCAGTTCCGCTTTTTTATCTCCTTCTTCGATAGATTGTATAATGGCGGGAACATCGGTTGTACCTAGATGGGCGGTCAGTCCGGCGCGTCCGGAGATACGTTTTTTCAATTCGTCTTTGGTGAGTTGACCGCTAAAACATAGGTCGATCAGTTGACCGGCGGGAAGTGTACCGGCACGTTCCGGTGAGAAAGGACCTTCACCGTCCAATGCATTGTTGGCGTCAATGGCTCGTCCGTGGTGATGGACTGCGACAGAGATGCCACCTCCCAGATGGCAGATAATTAAATCCAGATTTTCGTATTGGGTTCCCTGCTCTTTGGCAAAGCGGCGGGCGATTGCTTTCTGGTTTAATGCATGCCAGATGGTGATCTTCGGCATTAAGGGAGAACCTGTAATGCGTGCTATATCTTCCAGTTCATCCACCACTCCCGGATCAGCAATGAAAGCCGGACAGTCGGGTAATGTGGAGGCCAGTTCGCTGGCAATCAATCCTCCTAAGTTACAAGCATGGGTACGCATAGCATGCACTGTATCACGTTTCATGACCTCATTTACCTCATACACTCCGCCCGGTATCGGTTTCACTAAACCGCCGCGTCCGATGATTGCATCAAAAGAAAAAGGTATCTTATTGTTTTCCAATTCTTGTAACACCAGGTTTTTCCGGAATTCAAACTGGTCTATCACCTCGGGAAAAGCGGATAGTTCTTCTACAGAATGTTTTATATTACTGACAAACAGCGGAGTTTCATTTTCGTAAACTGCTATTTTAGTAGAAGTAGAACCGGGATTGATAACCAGAATTTTCATGAATAGTAGGCTTTTAGTGGTGAATTTAGAATGATGAGCCGGTGACTTGGCTGACTTGTTTTCTGCATTTGCAATCTCCTGACACTTGTAAGCATGCCATTGCAATGCTGTAATATTTGGACAAGCCGGAATCACTACGCGATGGAAGTACTACAGGGCAAATAGGACCTTGCAGCAATCCTGCCATTTCTGCCTGTGCAAACAGAGAGACGGATTTGTAGAATGCATTACCCGATTCAATGTTCGGGAATATCAAGACATCTGCCTGTCCGTTGATAGGAGATACAATCCCTTTAATATCACCACTTGCTTGTTCGCAGGCAGTACGTACATCCAGCGGGCCGTCAATAATCACATTTCCGAATTCTCCCGCTTCGGCAAGTTCTACGATATTCACATAATCTAGTGAATGAGGGAACTTGGCACTCACTTTTTCTGTGCAGTGAATCAATGCGACACGCGGTTGTTCGATACCAAAGTGACGGCAGGTGCAGATAGCATACCAAATCATTTCTATACGTTGCTGTAAAGTAGGACGCGGAATGACGGCGGCATCCGAGAAGAAAAGCAGTTTATGGTAAGTAGGAATTTCCATTACTGCCAGATGCGTGAGGATTTTCCCTTTCGGTAACAAACCTTTTTCTTTGTCGAGTATGGCATGCAGTAAGTTGTCCGTATTGATAATCCCTTTCATCAAAATATCCGCTCCTCCTTCACGCACAATGCGGACAGCTTCGCGCGCCGCTTCATCCGGATTTTCTATGTGGATGGTTTTTACGTATTCAGGATATTGTTTGAGCGTGGGATATTTCTTCAGAATGGTAGAATCTCCAATCATCAGAAATTCTGCAATCCCTTCTTCCAAAGCACGGGAGATGGCATATTCAGTGTTAGGATCGTTCGCACAGACCACGGCAATTCGTTTTCTATGGTTTAGTTTTTTAAGATGAGCCGTTAACTGGGCAAAATTTAGAATAGGTTCCATAACGTTAGATTTTTAGCAAATATCAGAAAAATGATTGAAAAAATAATGATTATAACCCGAAAAATTACATCCATTATGTAACATTTTGCTATATTTTATTTGTTTTGGCTGTTGGATGTGCATGGAACCGTTTTTTCCTGTATTTTTGCAAATAAATCCCCCAATAAAATAAAAGCACCATGAAACAGTTTAAAAATCTATTATTTCTTAGCTTAATTCTCCTTTGTTGGACGCTTGTTTCCTGTAAAAGCAGCAAGACGTCTTCCGGTTGGTCTTTGATCTGGGAAGAGAACTTTAATCAGAAAAAGAGTTTCGATTCACAGGTCTGGAGCAAGATTCCACGAGGTAAGTCAGACTGGAATAACTATATGACAGACTTTGATTCCTGCTATGCCATGCGTAAAGGCAAACTGGTGTTGAGAGGTATTGTCAATCATACCCAACGCAATGACACTGCCCCTTATTTGACAGGTGGTGTGTATACAAAAGGTAAAAAGGCTTTTACGAACGGGTATATTGAGATTTGTGCCAAGTTGAATGCGGCGGGAGGAGCATGGTCTGCCATCTGGATGTTGCCTGAAGGAGCGGCATGGCCATCCGGCGGTGAGATTGATATCATGGAACGTTTGAATAACGATTCTATTGCTTATCAGACAGTTCATTCCCATTACACTTATACGCTGGGGATCAAGGATCATCCGGTATCACATTCTACGGGAGTGATTCACCCTGACCGCTACAATATTTTTGCAGTCGAAATGTATCCGGACAGTCTTTCATTTTATGTCAATGATGTACATACGTTTACTTACCCCCGCATACAAACGAAAGAAGAAGGACAATTCCCTTTTAATCAGCCCTTTTATCTGCTGATTGATATGCAGTTGGGAGGTTCGTGGGTGGGAGCAGTCTCTCCCGAGGATCTTCCGGTAGAAATGGAAGTGGACTGGGTGCGTTTTTATCAACGAAAGTCAATAAAATAAGAACATATATGGATATTCAATTTCCTCCCTTTTTGCAGAAAGGTGATAAAGTGGTTATTGTATCACCTTCGAGTAAGATAGACCAACAATTCCTAAAAGGAGCCAAGAAACGGATGGAATCATGGGGCTTGAAAGTGGCTATAGGAAAGCATGCCGGAAGTTCATCCGGAAGATATGCCGGGACAATCAAGCAGCGGCTGAAAGATTTGCAGGATGCGATGGACGACCCTAAAGTGAAGGCTATTCTTTGCAGCCGTGGAGGGTACGGGGCGGTACATTTGATCGATAAAATTGATTTTACGGCCTTTTGTGAACATCCGAAATGGTTACTGGGCTTTAGCGATATAACCGCCTTGCACAATCTGTTTCAGAAAAATGGATATGCTTCCCTTCATTCATTGATGGCACGTCATCTTACGGTGGAACCGGAAGACGATCTTTGTGCGAACTATCTGAAGGATATTCTATTGGGAAATATTCCTTCTTACATGTGCGAGAAGCATAAACTGAACAAGCAGGGGACGGCACAAGGCGTTTTGCATGGCGGTAACATGGCGGTAGCCTACGGTTTGCGTGGCACTCCTTATGATATTCCGGCGGAAGGCACTATACTGTTTATTGAAGATGTTAGCGAACGTCCGCATGCTATCGAACGTATGATGTATAATTTGAAACTGGGGGGCGTGTTAGAAAAACTGTCCGGATTGATTATCGGTCAATTTACAGAATATGAAGAAGACTGTTCGTTGGGCAAGGAACTGTATGCTGCTTTGGCAGATTTAGTAAAAGAGTATGATTATCCCGTCTGTTTCAATTTCCCGGTGGGGCATGTGACTCATAATCTCCCGCTTATCAACGGTGCAAAAGTAGAGCTTGTGGTGGGAAAGAAAAATGTGGAACTAAAGTTTATATGTTAATAATCCATTCCATCTGAACGATGCTGTGGTGAAAATGACTAATTTTGAGGCTTTAATAGATAAAAGGACGATGAAAAAGAAAACTATGATAGTATTAATGAGTGCCTTTTTGTTATTATCAGCATTCTCTTGCGGTGGAGGTAACAAGGCAAATAGTACGAGTGAACAAGACGAAAAGACAGTTGTGAATGTACCTCAGTTTGATGCGGATAGTGCTTATTTGTATGTAAAGAATCAGGTAGATTTCGGACCTCGTGTTCCTAACACTAAAGAACATGTTGCCTGTGGCAATTACCTTGCCAGTCAATTAGAGGCTTTCGGTGCTCAAGTGACTAATCAATATGCTGATTTGATTGCTTATGACGGTACGTTGTTGAAAGCGAGAAACATTATCGGTTCTTATAAGCCGGAAAGTAAAAAGAGAATCGCTTTGTTTGCACATTGGGATACACGCCCATGGGCTGATAACGATCCTGACGAGAAGAACCATAAAACTCCGATTCTGGGTGCAAATGATGGTGCCAGTGGGGTAGGAGCTTTGCTCGAAATAGCTCGTCTGGTCAATCAGCAACAACCGGAATTGGGGATTGATATCATTCTGTTGGATGCAGAGGACTACGGTGCGCCACAGTTTTATACAGGAAAGCATAAGGAGGAATTCTGGTGTCTGGGATCGCAGTATTGGGCACGTAATCCTCATGTACAAGGATATAATGCACGTTTTGGTATCCTGCTCGATATGGTAGGAGGTGAAGGCAGTGTGTTTATGAAAGAAGGGTATTCGGAAGAATTTGCTCCGGACATAAATAAGAAGGTTTGGAAAGCGGCAAAGAAAGCGGGTTACGGAAAGACTTTCATGGATGGAAACGGAGGATTTGTAACAGACGACCATCTGTTCATAAATCGTCTGGCACGTATTAAAACGATCGATATCATTCCCTACAATCAGGAAGGTGATTTTACCCCGACATGGCATACTGTCAATGACAATATGGAACATATTGATAAGAATACGTTGAAAGCAGTCGGTCAGACGGTATTGGAAGTGATTTACAATGAGAAATAATAGAATTGAGAAATAATATAATAAGGTGTTGATAGATTGGTATGCCGGTTTTAAATACGGCATCTGCTATTCGCACATTGGTATATTGTCTAATTAAATAATTACTATAATGTCAATTAATGAACTACAAGATGAAGTGATTGCGGAATTCAGTGACTTCGACGATTGGATGGACCGTTATCAATTACTTATTGATCTGGGAAATGAACAGGAACCACTTGAAGAAAAATATAAGACGGAACAAAATCTGATTGAAGGATGCCAGAGCAGGGTATGGCTTCAAGCAGATGATGTGGATGGTAAAATCGTTTTTAAAGCAGAAAGTGATGCTTTGATTGTAAAGGGGATTATTGCCCTATTGATTAAAGTCCTTTCCGGACATACTCCTGATGAAATCTTGAATGCAGATCTTTATTTTATAGACAAGATCGGGCTGAAAGAACATCTATCGCCAACGCGTAGCAACGGTTTGCTGTCGATGGTAAAACAAATACGAATGTATGCATTAGCATTCAAAGCGAAAGAGGGGAAGTAAAAACTTCCCTTTTTTATTGCTGCTTTTGGGAAGTCAGGTGGTTCATGGTCAGTATGATACCGATAAACAGGAGGATTGACCCGAATAGGACGATGAGATACGGGGTACCGTTAATCAGGTCGTCCATATTTTCTGCTTCGGGGTATTTGATGCTAAGATAGACTGACAATGAGTTGTTTAGTACATGCATCAGTATACAAGGTATCAGACTGCCTGTTTTGTAATAAGTCCATGCCAGCAGGATACCGATCAGAAAAGCCGGAAGGATCTGGGCGGGATTTATATGAAAGACACCGAACAGAAGTGCGGAAATCAGAATTGCTTTAGTCGGATTGTATTGCTGAAGTAAAGCGTGGGTGATGGCTCCGCGAAACAATAACTCTTCAAGTACGGGACCTACGATGGCTATTGCAAGAATGCCGCCCCAACCGGATTGGAGAATGTTGAAAGATTGTTCCATGATATTGGGAATCCAATCCAGCAGGCTCATTAGTGAGGAAACTGCAAACCCGCAAGTGAGGATTGCAATGGCACTACAGACCAGATAAGGGGCTGACACAGGTAACCATGTTGCCTTCTTTTTACTGATATAACCGGCTTTCCATAGATAAATACCCATCATAATCTGACCGGCTAGTTGTGCCGGGATCATAATCATTTGCGTCAGAGTGACTTTATCCAGATTTCCCGTGGTGACGAACAAATAGATCGTACAGGGAATCATAATCAGGATAGGGGCGACAATCTGTGCAATGAGAAGGTCTATTAATACTAATTTGATAGCCGTTTTCATGGTTTTTTATTTAGTGGTAAAGAAACTATAGATAAACATAGCTAACATGGATATAGCTATTACCACCAAAGAGATGCTCATAAATGACTTTTGCATAAGAATCTATTTTTAAGAATTGTTTCTGTCTCTTCAGCATCCTTATGGAGCTGTGTTATTAACTCGTCGATACTGGAGAATTTCAGTTCGGGACGTGTCCGTTTAACAAAAGTAAGCCGGATGAATTTATCATATATGTCAGAATGGAAGTGGAGGATATTCACCTCAATCGTCCGGTTCGGACCATTGTCAATCGTCGGGCGGACACCTATATTCAGCATCCCCATATACGTTTTCCCGTCAAATGTTACCCATACGGCATATACGCCATCGGCAGGAATCAGTTTATCGGGATCATCCACCCGTAAATTGGCCGTTGGGAAACCTATCTTTCTGCCTACCTGATAGCCGCCTACTACGATCCCGTCAAGGAAATATTCATATTTCAGACAATGGGCGGCCAGGCTAACTTCTCCTTCATGAAGAAGTTTGCGGATCAGGGAAGAGCTCACCGGAATGTTGGGTTCGTTCCCTATTTCTATATTGCTGGTATACGCTTTGGCGCGAATTACTTCTATGCCAATTTCTTTTCCATAATGTACATAATCCTCGAAACCTTCGCTGCGGTTATGTCCGAAACGATGGTCATAGCCGATAACCAGATATTTTACCTGATAACGCTCTTTTAGCAACTGTGTCATAAACTCCCGGGCAGTGAGCCGGGAAATTTCCGGAGTGAAATCAAGCATCAGGCAGTAGTCTACCCCGATGTCTGCAAGCAGACTTATTTTTTCTTCGGGGGTAGTCAGAAGTTCCGGACGATACTCCACATTCATCACTTTTCGGGGATGAACGGGAAAAGTAACCAATGCAGAGCGTAGACCTTTGGCGGCGGCTATCTCTTTCACTTGCTGAATCAGATAGCGATGTCCTGCATGTACTCCATCAAAGAAACCGATGGTAGCTACGCAGGGTTCCAGGGTAATTGCCGATGTGTCACGTATAATCTGCATATCTCTAAAATTATTTGAGGTTGAAAAGATGGCTCCAGTCTTCGCCTACTTTCGCTGTATAGGTAGAAATTCCTAAATTTTGGGCTGTCTTACAGTTCATTTCAGAGTCATCAATAAAAAGCGTTTCTTTCGGCTCGATACCGGCATCCTCTATGATTGCCTTGAATATCTCCGGTTCGGGCTTGGCCATTTTCATTTCAAAAGAGAGGTACGTTTTTTCAAAATAATCTTCCACCTTAAAGGTGCGGTAAGGAAACAAATGAGCACATGTCCATTCCCAATGAATTTGGTTGGTATTGCTCAATAAATAGACGACATATTTCTCACGTAATTTTAATAATAAATCCAGTTTTTGTGTGGGTATATCTACCAGAAAACTATTCCAGGCTGCATCTATTTGTTTGTCGCTAACTGCTTTGCCTATCATTTTACGAACTCCGTCACGGAATTCGGCAGGTGTTATCAATCCTTTTTCCTGTTGCATCAGGAGTCCGTCCTGGTTCTGGATATCCAGCAATGCATCCACGTTTTGGAGCCCTAACTTCTGAAAGTGCTCAATGCAACGTTGGCGGTCGAGATTGATAAGTACACCACCCAAATCAATAAGAAGGTTTTTTATTCCTTTACTTTTCATTTCTGTCTTTTTTGTGAATAATACGTTGAACAAGGCGAACAAGTTCTCCAACCCATAACACCGTGGACGAAACGCCTATAATAAGAAGCCAGGTTTGCCAGTCGAGCGGTTCCGTGCGGAATACGGCTCCACCGAATTGTACGATGAGGAATTGTCCGGCAAGAATAGCCAGTACAATAAGCTCCATCCCATACGATTTGGAAAGTCCCTTGAATGCCGAATCGGTAGTACCGAATACACGGGCATTGAACAGATTCCAGAATTGCAGCATGACAAAGAAGGTGAAGAAAATAGTCAGGTTGTGTACATTCATTCCTTGCGTACTGTGGTCGAAATAATAAATCATTCCGAGCAATACGATGAGGAAGATAGAGCCCACACCTATTATATTAGACCGCATTGCCTTACTGATAATAAAATCGGTACTGCGACGAGGTTTCTCAAGCATCACCGTTTCGCTGGGTGGAATAGAGGCAAGAGCCAAAGCGGCAAAAGTATCCATAATCAGGTTCACCCATAACATTTGTGTTACAGTCAGCGGAAGTTCCGTACCGATTACGGAGCCTAGCAGAACGATAAGCAATGCCACAAAGTTGATCGTTAGCTGGAAAACGATGAAACGCTGGATATTCTTATACAGTGAACGTCCCCACATAACAGCGGTTCCGATACTGTTGAAGGAGTCATCGAGCAATGTAATATCACTGGCTTCTTTAGCTACAGAAGTACCTGTACCCATTGACAAACCTACTTGAGCATGATTCAAAGCCGGGGCATCATTCGTTCCGTCTCCGGTTACCGCTACCACTGCTCCTTTTTGTTGAAGCAGTTGTACCAGACGTTGTTTGTCTGTCGGACGGGCGCGAGACATGATTTTTAAGTCCATCACTCTGTCCAGTGCTTCTTCATCGCTCAATTCGGCAAATGCGACACCGGTGATTCGATTTCGTTCCGTATCAGTTTCAGGGTTCCAAAGACCTATCTGGCGTGCGATTTCCGTGGCAGTTCCCGGAGTGTCACCGGTCACGATCTTGATACCGATACCTGCAGACTGGCATTTCGCAACCGCAGCAGGTACATCCGGACGAATCGGGTCGGAGATGGCAACCACTCCCAAGAAATTGAGGTCGTTGGCTGAAACAAGTTCTGTGCAATCGTTCGGCTCATTTTCTCCGACAATCTTGAATGCAAATCCAAGTGTACGCATAGCCATATTCTGATAGCTCAACAGTTGTGCTTCCACTGTAGAACGATACTCTACCGCATCCACTTGCCGTCCATCCAGAACAACTTCTTTACACTTACCCAAAACAATTTCAGGAGCTCCTTTTATATAAAGTATTTTTTTTCCGATCAATGGGGATTCAACAAGAGTCGCCATGAATTTCCGTTCGGTAGAGAAGGTGAGTTGATCGAGAACATGAGCTTGTTCGCGGAGTTGCAGGTAATCTCTTCCCTGTTTGTTAAGCCAGAGCAATAAAGCCACTTCGGTTGGATTTCCTACGCCTTTTGGTTTTTCTCCATTGGTTGATTCTTCAAGAAAAGCTGTTGAATTGGCGCTGATTCCTTCTGCGATAAGTGCGCTAATATCGTCATCAGACAAGTCACTGCCATTTTTTATACCATAGAAATTGGGTTCGTGCACTTGCATCAGATTTTGAGTCAGTGTACCGGTTTTATCCGTACAAATCACGGTGATGGCTCCCATTGTTTCGCAAGCATGCATTTTCCGCACCAGATTGTTGGTAGAAAGCATACGACGCATGTTCAATGCCAGACTAAGCGTAACACTCATTGGCAATCCTTCAGGTACAGCTACTACAATCAGCGTAACTGCCATCATAAAATATTTCAGTGTCCGTTCGAAAACCGGAAGCCACTCATGCCATCCGTTCAGCGAACCGAAATCAAAATATAGCACTACATCCTTCACGAAGAAAATAAGGAAAGCCAGACCGGCAACGGTGAAACCTATCTTTCCGATTAGATTTGCGAGTTTGGTGAGCTGTATGTTCAGCGGGGTGGGTTCGAGGTTATCCTCTGTACTCTGCCGGGCTACTTTTCCGATTTCAGTGGCATCTCCCACATGCAGCACGCGCATGGTACCATGTCCATCCACCACTGTAGTGCCACGCATCACCAGATTGGAGGCATAAGTCGCTTCTTCATCAAAATCAGCTTCTACAATAGTTTTATTAATAACAGGTTCTCCGGTCAGATTGGATTCGTTCACTTGCAGAGAAATAGCTTCCAGCAACTCTCCATCAGCGGGAATTTCTTCACCTGTTTCCAGAATGACGATATCACCTACCACTATGTCTTTACGAGGGATTTCCTGTACGCGTCCGTTTCGGACCACTTTTACCAGGGTTTCTTCATTGACTGCATTCAGCAGATCGAACTTCTTGCTGGCATCATATTCGAAGAAGAAACCGATTCCGGTAGCCAATAAGATAGCGGCTATGATTCCGATTGTTTCGGCATATTCGTTTTCGATGATGGAGATAATTAATGAGAAAGCAGCTGCTACTAATAATACACGGACAACCGGGTCTTCAAATTTTTCCAGATAAAGTTTCCAGAGAGAAGGACGCTTGGGGGGCGTTAACAGGTTAGTACCATTTTTCTCCCTGCTTTGTAGGACTTCGTCATCAGTAAGTCCTAAATGATAATAGTCATTTTTATTTGTACTCATGCAGATACATGCGTTTAGTTTGAACCGCAAAAATACAACATAAAATTGTGATAGAATGTTTAATTAAAACTTTTTATGAAGTCGAATTTGTTAGCGTGGTTTACCACATGACCGATAAGGAATTGTAAACCAGAATGTAGAGCCTTCACCTTCTACGGAATCCGCTCCGATTTGACCGCCAAGTTTGGCGACAATAGTTTGAGATATGGAAAGTCCCAGTCCGGCTCCTTTTTTATCTTTATTCAGTTTCACGAAACGCTCGAATACATCCGGTAATTTCTCTGCTGGAATTCCGGTTCCGGTATCCTTGACATAAAAGTAAAGCTCGGTATCTCTAGTTTCATAGCCGAGGCGGATGCTACCTTTATGGGTGAACTTAATGGCGTTGCCGGCAAAGTTTGAAAGCACTTGTGCCACCCGGTTCCGATCTGTTTGAATCATGCAGGAAGAACGGGATGATTCCGCTATGATTTGTATATTTTCTCCGGCGTCATCGACTCTCATTTGAAAAAGTTGTTGTAAATCTGAAAGTAACTGATTGACGTCAACTGTTGTCTGCACAAATTCTAATGTTCCGGCTTCGATTTTTGACATATCGAGAATGTCGTTGACCAGTTGCATCAGGAGGTCGGCATTCATTTTTATGATTTCTTGATATTGGGCCTTTTCCTCTTCTGTAGTTGCACTGCCTAATACCTCTGCAAATCCGGTAATAGCATTGAGAGGGGTACGGATTTCATGGCTCATGTTGGCTAAAAAGGCAGATTTTGAAATATCGGCTTTTTCTGCTTTTTCTTTGGCTAGCCGTAACTCCTTTTCAGCTTGTTTTCGGCGGGTAACATCGTGTACGGTGATTACCATGTTCTCTTCTTCATTCAGAAGGAAGTAAGAACCGGATATTACTGCATCACATTCCACGGTAGTATTATCAGATGTAACTACGGATAAAGTGGCTTCAAGATCCGTGAAGTTTCGCCTCTGTTCGAAAGCTTGTCGTATGGCGGTACGTATCGGGCAAGAACCGCAGAAACTATGTGTGCCGCAACCTCCTTCGGCTGCCAATGCATTGCGACATTGCAACAAGTCGCCCACTCTTTTCTCTTCTGTTCCTTTTCTGGTTCCGGTTTTTTGGTAATAGTTAGTCTTCAGTACCTTGAAATCATTGTCTATTAATAGGATAAAGGCATGCACATTTTTCAAGATGGCGCCGGCAATATGGCTGGTGCGTTCCAACTTTCTGGATTCACGGAACAATCGTTGTTGCATCCGCAGACATTTCCTACGTTCCAATAAAAAACTGATTAGTAGGACTGCGCATAAAACTATTAAGGTAGACAATAGTGCTATAAGCATAGTATAATATTGTTGTTTTAGCTTGATAATATGACTACAAAGATAGTTTTTTTCTTTAGTTTAAAAATAGTGTTGAACAAATATCTTGCTATTTGTGTTATATTATTCAGAAAACCAATTAAAAATACGAACGTTATGAAAAAGTACATTTGCACGGTCTGTGAATATATTTACGACCCCGAACAAGGAGATCCGGAAAGTGGAATTGAACCAGGAACAGCATTTGAAGATATTCCTGATGATTGGACTTGTCCATTATGTGGAGTCGGAAAAGAAGATTTTGAACCGTACGAAGGATAAAACCAAGAGAGAGAATTATTAAGAGGAGAATGACTGGGTGTATAAATATATACCCGGTCATTTTTTATTTTTATGGTTGGAAATTATTCTGCTGATTATAAATGTGATATCTTTGATGCAAAAATCGGAAGTTATGTATAATAGAGCAACCGTCATAACCGATCTAAGGTATCTATCATACCCTGTAATCTTTGTATTATTGATATTCAGCCTTTTGATGGCTGGTTGTAGCGACGATGAGAATGAAGAGTAACCTCCTGCTCCGGATGTTCCGGATTATAGCACGCTTGTAGTAAAAAATATACAGAATATACCTGCGGACTTCACATTTGACCGGGTTGAGGTGAAAGTGACGGGTGTTGATTGGCAAGTGATTGAGACTCTTAGCTTTCCTTATGAGAACGGGCAAATAGTAATGACACTTCCCACTAGTTTTCCTTCGGAAAAGCTTCAGACAGTAGACCGGCGTAATGGTATGGGTGGTTACTGGACCGGAACCTCAGATGATGCGGACGCTCTTGTGGCGACGTTAGGAGATTTCTTTGTTTTTAATGGAGATAAAAGGGTGGGGCGAATTGCTATTTCCAACTGGTCGGGTAAAGGGTCTTCTGCCGGAAAAGCTACATTGGTGAGTTATCAGTATGCCGACCGTTCTTTTACATTGACAGGCAGTGACAAATCATACTATTATAGTAACTGCTCTTTTAATAAGGGATGGAATATTTTTGCCAATATAAATCCGGCCTCGGAAGGCGGGACTGCAAAAAGTGCTTCGTACAACTACTGTTCCGGAATCTACATTGTTCTGGCGTTTGGCTGAATCATACGTATATAATTGATTTTATAAAAGATACTATTAGATATAAAAAGGAGAATCAGGTATGTATTGATACTACTGATTCTCCTTTTTTATTCTTTATTTTATCTGTTAAGAAGCTCTTTTCTCTTTCACATCACTGCTGGCTTCTACTACATTCACTACGTAGTCGCCAAGTTTCTCGCACTCGGCGATAATATCCATGTAGTAAACCCCCATCTGATAATCATATTCTTTGTTGTTCACATCCAGAATATTCTGATTCTTCAGTTGGTTACGATAATTATTAATTTCGTTTTCGATGTTGAAGGATTTGTTGATGTCAATGCTCTGATGCTCCGGTTTTTCTACTACCACAATCATTTGGGCAAGTGCATCGTTAGTCAGCTTCATCATGAAATGAATATGCTCATATTGTTTCTCGGTAAAGTCTTGATTAGTCTGACGTTTCCGGTTGATGGTACGTGCCAGATTATAGCAGCTGTCGCCAATACTTTCAATTTCTGTCACTTCACGCAACATGGCGCGTATCTGTAACTTACTTTCAGAACTCAAACGGCCTTCGGATACCTGATTCAGGTAGTTGGCTATTTCAAGTTCCATATTGTCGCTGATATTTTCATATTTCTCTATCCGGCTGAACAGCTTATTGAAATCGTCATCCTTTTCCGTATGCAACAGATCCTGCACCATGCCGAACATCCGGTGGGTACGTTCTGCGAAAAGATGGATTTCCTTACGTGCCTGAAGGATGGAAAGTTCAGCAGTGGAAAGCATACCACCAGTGATAAACCGCAGGCGAGGTTCTTCGTCCTCTTCTTTGGGGTGGATTAAAGCGCATACGGTACGTTCAATCAGTTTTACAGCCCATATCAAGATACATACGTTACAGATATTGAAGATAGAGTGGAAAGCAGATAGCTTGTAGGAAATAGCAACCTCTGGATTACTGCTTTGAAAGAAGGTGTCTACTACCCAGTTTACTAGATCCATGAAAGGATGGAAGACAATCAATACCCAAATGACCCCAAACACGTTAAAAACAAAATGGGCCAATGCTGCCCGCTTAGCCTGTGTGTTGGCTGTAAGTGCGGCAAGATTGGCCGTGATAGTCGTTCCGATGTTTTCTCCCAATACGAGTGCTGCTCCCAGTTCCAGGCTGATCCAGCCGTTGGCACACATAATTAATGTGATTGCCATGGTAGCTGCAGAGGCTTGCACAATCATGGTCAATATTGTACCGATGAGCAAGAACAGAATAATGGAAAAGAATCCCATATCCGTGTAGTTCTGTACGAAGGCAAGCATTTCCGGATTGGCATTCAGGTCGGGGGCGTTTGCTTTCAGATAAGAGAGCCCCATGAAAAGGAAAGAAAAACCAAAAATGAATTCACCGATGGACTTGCGGTTGCTTTTTCCAGAAAAGATGAGCGGGAGGGCAATGGCTAAGAGGGGAAGAGCGAAAGCAGCCATATCGACCTTAAATCCGAAAATTGAAATGATCCAGGCAGTTACAGTAGTACCGATGTTGGCACCCATAATAACGCTGATGGATTCGGCAAGTGTAAGTAACCCGGCATTCACGAAACTAACGACCATCACCGTCGTTGCTGAAGAAGACTGGATAAGGGCTGTAATCAACACTCCTGTTAGAACTCCCGTTACCCGGTTGGTGGTCATTGCCGTTAGAATACTTCGCAATCTATCACCCGCGACCTTTTGTAAGCCCTCGCTCATGATTTTCATTCCGTAGAGGAAGAGTCCCAATGAGCCTATGAGCTTTAAAAAATCATAAAAAGAATATTCCATCTATAATATTTTTAATGGTTATTTGTTCTCAATCTGATTATAAGTATATTAGTCCCAAATTATTCACCTTTTAACGAACTCGATGAAACAGATGTTACAAATATGTTGCAAAAATAACAATAATTCCAAAGAATTCCCTATCGGAAGCTCACTTTTGGATATTTATTACGGTTTTAATCTTAATTTTCCTTATCAAGTAGTGAGTGCCAAGGTCAATAATCGCTCCGAGGGACTTAATTTCAGAGTATATAATAATAAGGATGTAGAGTTTCTGGATGTGAAAGATCAGTCCGGTATGCGTACTTATGTCCGTTCGCTTTGTTTTGTCTTGTTTAAGGCTGTCACGGAACTCTTTCCCGAGGGAAAATTGTTTGTGGAACATCCTGTTTCAAAAGGTTATTTCTGCAATTTGCGGATTGGACGCCCCATTGAACTCGAAGATGTGACGCGTATCAAGCAACGGATGCAGGAGATCATTGCGGAAAATATTCCTTATCACCGCATTGAATGTCATACGGCGGAAGCGGTACGGGTTTTCAGCGAGCGGGGGATGAATGATAAAGTGAGATTACTTGAAACTTCCGGTTCTCTTTATACCTATTATTATACATTGGGTGATACAATTGATTATTATTATGGTAATCTGCTTCCCAGCACCGGATATCTTAAATTGTTCGATATCGTGAAGTATTATGACGGGTTGCTACTCCGGATTCCGAGTCGTGAAAACCCAAGTATGCTCGAAGAAGTTGTGAAGCAGGAGAAGATGCTGGATGTTTTTAAGGAATATCTGAATTGGAGTTATATCATGGGGCTTAATAATGCCGGAGATTTTAATCTTGCCTGTGAAGAAGGACATGCCACTGACTTGATTAATGTGGCGGAAGCATTGCAGGAGAAAAAGATAGCGCAGATAGCCGATACTATCTTCCATCGTGGCGAGAACGGTAACCGGGTAAAACTGGTATTGATTGCCGGCCCGTCTTCTTCGGGAAAGACAACATTCAGCAAACGGCTTTCTATTCAGCTGATGACAAATGGCTTGAAGCCATTCCCGATCTCTTTGGATAATTATTTCGTAGACCGTGAAGAAACCCCTTTGGATGAAAACGGAAACTATGATTATGAATCACTTTATGCGCTCGATCTGGAATTGTTTAATCAACAGCTGCAGGCGCTTCTTCGTGGCGAGGAGGTGGAATTGCCACGTTTTAATTTCTCTCTTGGCAAAAAGGAATATAAAGGTGATAAACTGAAAATAGAAGATAATACAATTCTGATTCTGGAAGGTATTCATGCCTTAAATCCGGAACTGACACCGCATATACCAGCCGAACGGAAATTCAAGATTTATGTTTCAGCATTGACTACTATTTCGTTGGATGACCATAACTGGATTCCAACTACTGACAACCGTTTGTTGCGCCGCATCATCCGCGACTTTAATTATCGGGGATATTCTGCACGTGAAACCATATCACGCTGGCCTAGTGTACGTGCCGGTGAAGACAAATGGATATTCCCTTATCAGGAAAATGCTGATGTCATGTTTAATTCAGCGCTACTTTTTGAGTTTGCCGTACTTCGTTTACACGCCGAGCCTATTCTGATGGGTGTTCCGCGTAACTGTCCTGAATATTGTGAAGCCTACCGATTGTTGAAGTTTATCAAATATTTTGTTCCGGTACAGGATAAAGAAATTCCGCCTACTTCTTTGTTGCGTGAATTTTTAGGAGGAAGCAGCTTTAAATATTAAGCAGAAAAATTAGGATATATTCGTGAATTGTGTTTCCTTTGCAGAAAATACAAATAAACCTTTTGTTGTAGTGAAGCAAGGGAACACAAAAATAAACAATATTTGAGTGATATTTAGGGAAAGAATGTTATGGTTGTTATGCAAAACTTTAAAATATTGAACCTTTAATTACTTTTGCTGTTAAGAAGGGACTACATGCAACAAAAAAAATGTGAATATGATTTTTTATAATAGTCTTTTAGCAAAGTGGTTCTTAGGAAAAGGGAAGAAGCACTATTTTATGTTAGGCTGGTTTTTCTTTACCCGCTATAAATATCTGGAAGTCTGGGAAGATATGGAACTCCGAATTCATGCCAGACAGTATTGGGAATGTTTTTCTTTAACCCTGATACCAGCACTTATTTTATCGTTACTGTTTTCATGGTGGTGGATGGTGTTACCATTCGTGACTTATCACATACTTTATTGGTTTGAAAAGATCATCTGTCACCATTCTATCTTTAATTGGGAGGCGATGAAACATTGTGGCGATACGCTTTATCTCAGGAAGAGGAAAGCGTATGCCTGGAAAAAAGGTTACGGGAAAAAAGAATTGCCCGCATCCAGATGGAATGATTAAAACTTCACTTTAAATGCTTCTTTATCCAAAGCAGATGTCCATACTCGGTATCGTTGGAAGTCCAATGCTCATTAATGGGAGTAATCAGTGCTTCTTTCGGACAGTTTAGTACATTGTATACGATGTAGCTGGTTGTCGGAGGACATACATCATCGTTGAATCCCCATGTCATGTAGGTATCTGCTTTGATTAATTTCGCAAAGTTCACTACATCATAATAGGCCATTGTCTTTATTTTTTCGGGGGTATCCATATCCACCGAATTCCTGAAGAAATGAGGATAGCCACCGGCACGTCCGGCTTTATAGCCTGCCATATCGCTTAATGCAGGATGATTGGCGACACAAGCTGTCACCCGTTCATCCAGCCCCGCAGCGATCAACGCCAGGGCGCCTCCCTGGCTACCTCCTTGTGCAATTACATTTTTGCCATCCCATTCCGGTAGGGATGTTAAAAAGTCGATGCCACGCACACAGGCCAGATATACCCGTTTCATATAATAATTATCACGACTGTCGAGCCCATTGGTCAGGTAGCCGTTTTCTCTGCCATTGAAAGCGTTGCTGATTTCTTTGAATTCTTCTTCACTCATTTCCGGGTTGAGGCCGTGTATCTCGAATTCAAAACGGATGCATCCTTGTTCCGCATAATATTTATGGCGTAGAGGTTCTTTGATGGTTTTGATTCCTGCTCCCGGAGGGCATAAGACAACCGGGAACTTTCCTTCTTTTTTCGGATAGAATAAATATCCGTAGACGCATTGTCCACGTTTGTTCAGTTGCAATTTTACGAGATAACAGTCTATTTTATCAGTGGAATATTTTTCGACATGTTCTTTGGTATACGTTAGGGGAAACTCCTTTTGTTCCGCTTTAGCCTTTTCCCAAAATTCCTTGAAATCGGAAGGCATGGTTGTATATGGGCGAAGTTTCTCCGGTGAAAATCCTACTTTGATATGATGTGAATAGGTCTTTCCATCTACGGTTGCTTTCAGGCGGCAGTCGCGGAATCCCGGCTCTTTCATTGTGCCCACAGGAATCACCCCCCTGCCATTCTTTAAAGTTATACTTCCTTTTGTATCGGCAACAGGCATCATATCACCGCCAATTTCATAAGTGACGGTTACATTATCCCTGGGGATGCCGTATTTATAGAATTGTACTTCTACAGTTGCTTTTTCTCCGGTTTTATAAAGCCAGTCGGCATGATTGGGTACGGTGACCCAAAGCACATCGCTTTTATAAGGATAGTTTTCAGCTACGGCGGACAGTAAGGAAAGTGACAATAGCCATACAGATAAAAGTAGTCTCTTCATGGTGTTATTCATTGTTTTTATATCATTAAAAAGTGAATTATTTTAATTCTGTTGCAATATTACGCAAGATTCGGGAAAAGAAGGGTAGAAAAAATGTGATTTTAGATGGACTATTTGGTACTTTGACAAAAATAGCGGAAGTTTTTCATCCGGATGAAAAGCTTCCGCTATTGATTTTGAATAGAAGAAAGGTTCTTCTTTTATTTTGATGAGGCTTTTTATCTTAAAGCTTCCACCTCTTCCGGTGTCAAAGGAATCTTCTTGCCTAATCGGCGGGCACCGGTTTCTGTAATCAGATAATCTTCCTCATTGCGGATACCACCGAAGTCCTTATAAGTCTCCACTATCTCGTAGTTGATAAAATCGGTAAATTTCTTTTCTGCTTTCCACATGTCGATCAGTTCCGGAATAAAATAAATACCCGGTTCTACCGTGTGTACAAAACCCGGTTCCAATGGAATAGCGAGGCGTTGCGATTTGCGACCGAACTGTGTGCTCTTCGGTTGACCGTTGTAACCTACCCATATCTCTCCCAGATTCTCCATATCATGTACATCCAATCCCATCATGTGACCTAGTCCGTGCGGATAGAACAACGCATGGGCACCTTCGCGTACAGCATCCTCGGTATTTCCTTTCATCAATCCGAGCGTCTTCATACCGTCCACCATGACGCGGGCTGACAGTTCGTATACGTCCATATAAGGAATACCCGGACGGAGAGCCTTTACGGATTCCAGATGCATGGCGTTCTGAATCTCGTATACTTCACGCTGACGGGTGGTGAACTTCTTATCGGCAGGAATGGTAGACGACATATCACCCGCATAACCTGACTCTACTTCTGCACCGGCATCGATTAAGAACAAATCACCCGGCTTCACTTTATTTCCGTGATAATGATTGTGCAGAGTCTGCCCGTTGATAGTGGCAATTGTAGCGAATGATAGCTGGCAGTTATTAGATTCGGCCACCCGGTTCATTTCAGCTACCACTTCATATTCGTACATACCCGGACGAAGTACTTTCATAGCTGTAATATGCATATCGGCAGTTACATCGCAAGCCTTTTCTATTTCTACGATTTCTTCTGCAGATTTATAGTTGCGTTGAGCGATCACGGCACGGATGAATGGAACAGAACCTTCCTGATGTGCGGGAGGAATACCCAGCCAGTCCATCAGTTTCAGTTTATGTTCAGGGCGGTAAGGAGGCAGATAGTGAATTGCTTTCCCTTTCTGTACACACTGATGGAGGTAGCTTACAATGTCAGCAGACGGCATCAGATTTTTTACGCCTACACGTTCGCATTTTTCGTGCAACGTCGGCTGTGATCCCATCCATACGATTGCGTCGATAGACAACTCATCACCAAAGATAATTTCTTTGTCTTCATCTATATCGATAATAGCCGAAAGTCCGGCACATGAAAGTCCGAAATAATAAAGGAAAGTGGAATCCTGACGATAACGGAATGTGTTATCTTCGTAATTCAGTCCGCACTCGTCATTTCCGAGAAATAACAACACTCCGGAGCCTAAGTTCTTTTTTAGCAGGGCTCTCCGCTGCATATACGTTTCTTTGGCAAACATATTGTCCTAGTTTTTAAGTTCGTGCAACAAAGATAACGAATTTTGTGTTATAGGATTAAAAATTATCTCCCTAATCTGTGTAATCTCTCGTTAAAAAGTTACTTTTGTAGCGAGAAACAGTAGAAAGCAAAAACGAATATGGCACAAGGTTCCCGTCAAATACAATCTCAGGCGCAACAGCAGGTACAGACGCTCTCGCCCCAGCAGATTCTGGTCGTGAAACTGTTGGAGCTTCCCGCAGTAGAGTTGGAAGACCGTATCCATGCTGAACTGCTTGAAAATCCGGCACTTGAAGAAGGTAAAGAAGAGAATGCTACGGATAATGAATATTCCGATACCGAGAATGCAGAGGATGGCATGGATAGCGATGCCAATGACTATGATTCTTTGAGTGACTATCTGACAGAAGACGATATTCCCGATTATAAATTGCAAGAGAACAACCGTTCGAAAGATGAACAAGCGGAGGATATTCCATTTTCCGACTCCACCTCTTTTTATGAAATCCTGAAAGAACAGTTGCGTGAACGCAACCTGACAGAGCACCAGTGTGACTTGGTGGAATACCTGATCGGTTCATTGGATGATGACGGATTGCTTCGCAAATCTTTGGAAAGTATCTGCGACGAACTGGCGATTTATGCCGGTATCGAATCGACCGAGGAGGAACTGGAAGAAGCATTGAACATCTTACAGGACTTCGATCCGGCAGGTATCGGTGCGCGTAGTCTTCAGGAATGTCTGTTGATACAGATTCGCCGGAAAAAAGAAGAAGAGAAAACTCCCAGTCCTATCTTGAATCTGGAAGAAAGGATTATCAGAGAATGTTACGAAGAATTCACCCGTAAACATTGGGAGAAGATTATAAAGAAACTGGATATTGATGAAGAGACTTTCCAGGAAACCATTACTGAAATAACCAAACTGAATCCACGTCCGGGTGCTTCTTTAGGAGAAGCAATTGGCAGAAATCTCCAACAAATAGTTCCTGACTTTATTGTGGAAACGTATGATGACGGAACCATCAATGTAAGTCTCAATAACCGCAATGTTCCCGAACTCCGTATGAGTCGTGACTTCACGGAAATGGTGGAGGAGCATACAAAAAACAGGGCTAACCAGTCTAAGGAATCTAAAGAAGCGATGATGTTTCTGAAACAGAAAATGGATGCGGCACAAGGATTTATCGATGCTGTCCGTCAGCGTCAGAATACCTTGATGGTTACCATGCAGGCGATTATCGACCTGCAACGTCCTTTCTTCTTGGAAGGAGATGAATCGCTATTGAAACCGATGATTCTGAAAGACGTGGCGGAACGTACGGGATTGGATATTTCGACAATCTCCCGTGTGAGTAACAGTAAATATGTACAGACGAATTACGGTATCTATCCGCTCAAATACTTTTTCAGCGACGGATATACCACAGAAGATGGCGAAGAGATGTCTGTCCGTGAGATTCGTAAGATCCTGAAAGAGTGTATTGAAGGCGAGGACAAGAAGAAACCCCTGACCGATGATGAATTGGCGGATATATTAAAGGAGAAAGGTTATCCCATTGCCCGCAGGACAGTAGCCAAATACCGTCAACAACTGAATATCCCCGTGGCGAGACTGCGGAAATAATGGATAATTGACAATGAAGAATGAGAATTGTAATTTATAATTAGTAACTAGTAATCAAAGAAGAGTGGACAGAGAGAGAGAACATATCATAGCGGATAAGACGATGTTGCAGGTGGCGAGAGTCACTTCGATGGTCTTTACTCCATTTTCTATTCCGTTTTTATCGTTTCTGGTGTTATTCCTGTTTTCTTATCTTCGTATCATGCCGATACAATATAAGTTGATAGTGTTGGGAATCGTTTACTGCTTCACCATACTGACACCTACTATTACAATTTTCTTGTTTCGTAAAATCAATGGGTTTGCCCGTCAGGAGTTGAGTGAACGTAAGAAGCGTTATGTACCTATTCTGCTGACCATCATCTCGTATGTGTTCTGCCTGCTGATGATGCGTAGGTTGAATATCCCGTGGTATATGACTGGTATCATTCTTGCTTCCCTGGTAGTGTCTATCATTTGCATTGCAGTAAACCTGAAATGGAAGTTGAGCGAACACATGGCAGGAATGGGCGGGGTGATCGGAGGCTTGATTTCTTTCAGTGCCTTGTTCGGTTACAATCCGGTCGGATGGCTATGCCTGTTTATTTTGATTGCCGGTATATTGGGTTCTGCACGCATTGTTCTGGGACATCACACGCTGGGTGAGGTGCTTTCCGGTTTTGCTGTCGGTCTGATATGTGCCCTTTTGGTACTTCATCCGGTGAGTAACATCTTATTTCGAGTATTTTTATTTTAAAACAGTATAAATCCTAAAAACTAATCATTATGAACTTTCCACAGAATTTGAAGTACACGAACGAACACGAATGGATTCGCGTTGACGGAGACATTGCATACGTTGGTATCACCGATTATGCACAGGAACAATTGGGCGATATTGTGTTCGTAGATATCCCGACTGTTGGTGAAACGTTGGAAGCCGGTGAAACTTTCGGAACGATTGAAGTAGTGAAAACTATTTCCGATCTTTTCCTGCCGATAGCAGGTGAGGTGCTCGAACAAAATGAAGCATTGGAAGAAAACCCGGAACTGGTTAATAAAGATCCCTATGGCGAAGGTTGGTTGATTAAAGTGAAGCCGGCGGATGTAAAAGCGGTGGAAGATCTACTGGATGCCGAAGCGTATAAAGCCGTGGTAAACGGATAGTGCAAACAGAAATATAACTAATATAAGTTGAATGTAGCTGAACCCCCTCTCTTCGTGAAAGGGCTGTGAAGAGGCTTTTAATTTTTATTCTATGACTCCAATTGTAAGTATTATCATGGGCAGCACGTCCGACCTTCCTGTTATGGAGAAGGCTGCACAGCTACTGAATGATATGCATGTACCGTTCGAAATGAACGCTCTTTCTGCTCACCGCACGCCCGAAGCTGTGGAAGAGTTTGCGAAGAATGCCCGCAACCGTGGCATTAAAGTAATTATCGCTGCTGCTGGAATGGCTGCCGCCCTTCCCGGTGTAATTGCGGCTAACACTACATTGCCGGTGATCGGAGTACCTGTAAAAGGTTCCGTGCTCGATGGTGTGGACGCACTTTATTCTATCATTCAGATGCCTCCGGGCATTCCTGTAGCAACGGTTGCCATCAATGGAGCGATGAATGCCGCTATCCTTGCCATCCAGATGCTGGCATTGAGCGATGAGAAACTGGCAGAAGCTTTTGCTGCTTACAAGGAAGGACTGAAAAAGAAAATCGTAAAAGCAAACGAAGAACTGAAAGAAGTGAAGTTTGAATATAAAACGAACTAATGGATCTATTCAATTATTTTCGAAGAGAAACCACAGAAGTAAATATTGGGGCTGTGCCGTTGGGCGGCCCCAATTCTATTCGTGTCCAGTCGATGACAAACACGTCTACGCAGGATACACAGGCTTGTGTGGAACAGGCGAAACGTATTGTTGATGCAGGTGGAGAGTATGTCCGCCTCACAACCCAGGGCATCAAAGAGGCCGAAAACCTGATGAACATTAATATCGGACTGCGTAGCCAGGGATATATGGTTCCGTTGGTTGCCGATGTGCATTTCAATCCGAAAGTAGCAGACGTGGCTGCTCAATACGCGGAAAAGGTGCGAATCAATCCGGGAAATTATGTAGATGCTGCGCGTACTTTTAAAAAACTGGAATATACAGACGAGGAGTATGCGCAGGAAATACAGAAAATCCATGACCGGTTTGTCCCGTTCCTGAATATCTGTAAAGAGAATCACACGGCTATCCGGATTGGAGTAAATCATGGCTCTCTGTCCGATCGTATCATGTCCCGTTATGGCGATACCCCCGCAGGGATGGTAGAATCCTGCATGGAGTTTCTCCGTATCTGTGTAAAGGAAAACTTCACCGATGTGGTGATTTCCATCAAGGCCTCCAATACGGTGGTCATGGTAAAAACCGTCCGCCTGTTGGTAGACGTCATGGAAAAAGAAGGGATGGCTTTCCCATTACACCTCGGGGTGACAGAAGCCGGAGATGGAGAAGACGGACGTATCAAGTCCGCCCTTGGCATCGGTGCGCTGTTGAGTGACGGATTGGGAGATACCATTCGGGTATCTTTGAGCGAAGCTCCTGAAGCTGAAATCCCGGTGGCTCGTAAACTGGTGGATTATGTTCTGTTGAGGCAGGATCATCCTTATATCCCGGGATTGGAAGCACCGGAATTCAATTATCTGTCTCCCGAACGTCGCAAGACAAAAGCCGTCCGTAATATCGGAGGTGAACATGTACCTGTGGTTATTGCCGACCGCATGGACGGGAAGACAGAGGTAAACCCGCAATTCACACCGGACTATATTTACGCCGGAAGAACCTTGCCCGATCAACGGGAAGACGGAGTAGAATATATTCTTGATGCGGATGTATGGCAGGGAGAAGACGGAACCTGGCCTGCATTCAATCATGCACAGCTGCCTTTAATGGGAGAATGCAATGCAGAACTTAAATTCCTGTTTATGCCCTACATGGCACAAACGGATGAAGTGATAGCCTGTCTGAAACATCATCCGGAGGTAGTGATTGTTTCCCAAAGCAATCATCCGAACCGTTTGGGTGAGCACCGTGCACTGGTACATCAACTAATGACGGAAGGTTTACAAAATCCGGTTGTCTTCTTCCAGCATTATTCGGAAGATGATGCGGAGAATTTGCAGATAAAGTCCGCAGCCGATATGGGAGCCTTGATTTTTGACGGTCTTTGTGATGGCATCTTCCTGTTCAATCAGGGGAACTTGAGCCATGCCGTCGTTGATGCTACTGCTTTCGGAATCTTGCAGGCCGGACGTACCCGTACCTCCAAAACAGAATATATATCTTGTCCCGGTTGCGGCCGTACACTTTACGACTTGGAAAAGACTATTGCCCGTATCAAGGCAGCCACTTCACATTTGAAAGGGCTGAAGATCGGCATCATGGGGTGTATCGTGAATGGTCCCGGTGAGATGGCAGATGCAGACTACGGCTATGTAGGAGCAGGACGGGGGAAAATCAGTCTCTATAAAGGCAAGGTGTGCGTAGAGAAAAATATTCCTGAAGAAGAAGCGGTAGAACGACTTCTGGAGTTTATCCGGACAGACCGGGAAGAAAACCAACAATGATATTATATTGGGCACGGAATACAGGTGATGGGGTACTAAGCTCATAGAAAATCTGTAATCCGTGCCTGACTAAGTACTGTTTCAGATAGTCACCTACGTTTTTTTCTCCTGGTGTTGCTGTATTTTTACCTCCGCAATTGCGCTTAAAATAGAAAAGTAGGTTCCATAATTTTTCCAAATTCTTCTATCAACAAATTTTTCCTTCTTCGACTCAAATGCCGATTGCTGAATTCGTTTTAATTCCTTTAGTTCTTCTTCCCTATTAAAAACTTTATGATCGTTTCTATTGATTTGTACCTGTTTTATTGTCAAACTGTCAGAATGGTATTTAAGTATGTGAATATCAATACTATATCACCTGACAATAGATGCTGATAATAGGCTGATAATAAAATATATCTACTTTTACTGTCAGCCTTATTTTTATCTCTTATGATCCTTTTAATAACCTGATAAACAAAAGCTTTATGAACATGTTTCGAAGTAATGCCGCATTTTTATAACAGCTTTCCAAAGTGATATCTTTTCATTAATATACCTATATAGTTCCGCTAACACGCCAGTATAGTTCCTCTAGGGTATCAGTATTGTTCCACTAAAGCACCGGTATCTTTAGTTCTCCACGGCCGTGGTAACTTCTTCCCACAGCCGTGACGAATTCCTACCACGGCCGTGGGAAGATCTCGTCACGGCCGTGGGGAGTTAACAACACCGACACTTTAATGGAACAATACCTGCTTGGTAAGTGAAAGATACCGGCTATGTAGCATTCATTTAATAAGGGCGTATTCATTTTATAAAGCGTATGTGTTCCTTATGCCGATGATATTGTTACTGTAAACAATGATAGTCTTCAGTAGTTTATAACATGGATCAAGCTGGGAATTAAGTCAGAGTATATCGACACATTGGAACGAATCTTATAATCTTGCTCCAAAGGGATTAAAGAACAGGCTGACAATAGAAGTTATAATTTTTTATTGTCAGCCTATTGTCATGGCTTATTGTCAGCATGTAAACCGATGATAATCATTATACTATTTGGGAAAAGCTTTGGTTGACAATAAGAATCATCAAATTTATATGTAGATCTAATATCTGTCTTTCCAATAGTGCACATCTTTACAAAAATAGAGGGGAACTCCTGAATGAATCCATTTGTTCCCCTCGAGGGTATAGCTAGCCTCTGTCTCTTATATTTTTAAAGGCAAGTAGTAACATCTAAATGTTGCGTTTTCGACTTTGCAGTCGTTCGGGTGCCGCTCCATCCGAATTGACTTGCCTTTGTGATTATTGCTAATTTGTCGTTTAATTGCAAATTTATAGGCACAAAAAAAGCGGAGAGCATTTGCCTATCCGCCAGAGAGGGAGTCCAAGCCCTAAACACACAAACAGGAAACACTCCCCGCATATTGCAAGGAGCATCTATCTGCTTCTCTGTGTGTTTGGAATTTTGGACTTTTCTCTAGCACAGAAACCAGCTAAACGCTTTTTTCTTAAAACAAAAAATACAGTCGCGCTACGACTGATTGTGCAAAGATAACAATTAATTAAGTTATACAGTCTTTCATCCTTTATTTTTTCTCTGTGCAGAGTGTTTTTGTTCTATGTTCCATAAAATCGTTTGAAATAGTCTGGTTCCCTTGCTATGACTATATCTCATAAGATTCATATCGTTTATTTTTTATATTTTTACTAAACTCCTCGGAGTTATACGAATTATTGTTATTTTTGCCTCACATAATTTCTAAACAATAATTAAATTATTTATTTGTATGAAAAAGGCCTTATTATTATTCGCTTTAGTAGCGATAAGTGCGGTGAGTATCAATGCTCAAGACAATCTGAAATGGGGTGTGATGGCAGGTATGAATGTTAGTAAATACACCATTACAGGTTTTGACAGCAGGATAGGTTTTCACGCAGGTGTTAAAGCAGAGTTGGGATTGTCGCAGGATGCGAATGGTAGTGGTGCCTATATGGACTTCGCTGCATTGCTTACATTGAAAGGCGCTAAGATTGACGGCGGATCACTTGCGAGCGTAACATTTAATCCATATTACTTGGAAGTACCGGTACGCGTTGGGTATAAATATGCAGTCAATGATGACTTTGCGCTATTTGGAAGTGTAGGACCTTATATTGCTGTCGGACTGTTTGGAAAAGCAAAAGCAAAGGTTGACGGTGATTATTTTGATTTTGATGAGATAGGAGGTAATTCTATGTCTGAAGATATATTTGGAGACGATGGTCTAAAACGATTCGACTTCGGTCTTGGACTGAAAGCCGGGGTTGAGTTCAGCAAGAAATATCAAGTTGCCATCAGTTATGATTTTGGACTCGTTGAAGTGGCAAAAGATTTAGGAATGAAGAACAGAAACCTGATGATCTCGTTGGGATATATGTTCTGAAACTGATTTTGCAACTTTGTTGCATGAATCATTTGCTACCTTTGCATCAACTAAATGATGAATGTTATGGGACATTGTAGTTGTGGCGCTCATTCATGCGCAGCAGAAAAAAAGGTTGATGCAAAGGTTTCGGTATTCCATGAATATGGGAAAGTGATATTTTCTCTCCTGCTTCTGGCAGGTGGAATAATTATGAATGCTCTCGATTTAGCATTCTTCCGTGAAGGATCTGTAGCCTTGATATGGTATATCGTGGCCTATCTTCCGGTAGGAATTCCAGTGATGAAAGAAGCCTGGGAAAGTATCAGGGAAAAAGACTATTTCAGTGAGTTCACTCTAATGATTATAGCTACTTTGGGAGCTTTCTATATTGGTGAATATCCGGAAGGAGTAGCCGTGATGTTATTCTATACAGTAGGAGAACTGTTTCAGGATAAAGCGGTAGATAAAGCCAAACGTAATATCGGAGCCTTATTGGATGTAAGACCCGAGAAGGCATTAGTGCTCCGGGAAGGCAATCTTGTTATTGAAAGCCCTAAAAAGATAAAAGTCGGTGAAATCATAGAAATAAAGGCAGGCGAACGGGTACCATTGGATGGAACCATGCAGAATGAAGTGGCTGCCTTCAATACAGCCGCATTAACGGGGGAAAGCGTTCCTCGTAATATTCGGAAAGGTGAAGAAGTACTTGCCGGAATGATTGTAACCGATAAGGTTATCCGGCTTGAGGTAACGAGACCTTTTGATAAGAGCGCACTTGCCCGAATATTGGAACTTGTTCAGAATGCTTCCGAACGTAAGGCTCCGGCTGAATTGTTTATTCGTAAGTTTGCACGCATTTATACACCTATAGTTATAGCGCTTGCAGTATTAATTGTTTTGTGTCCGTTTGTCTATTCACTTATTAATCCTCCATTTGTATTTGCATTTAATGATTGGCTATACAGGGCTTTGGTCTTTCTGGTGATTTCGTGTCCTTGTGCATTGGTGGTTAGTATTCCGTTAGGCTACTTTGGGGGAATTGGAGCGGCATCCCGGTTGGGAATTTTATTCAAGGGTGGTAATTATCTGGATGCTATCACTAAGATCAATACAGTGGTATTCGATAAAACAGGAACCCTGACAAAAGGAACCTTTGAAGTACAGGCCTGTAAAAGTGCAGGTGAGGTTTCGGAAGAAGAATTAGTGAAACTGGTTGCTTCGGTAGAAAGTGATAGTACTCATCCGATTGCCAAGGCTGTTGTGAATTATGCGAAAGAACAAAACATTGAACGTGTAGCTGTTACCGGTACAAAAGAATTTGCCGGCTATGGTTTGGAAGCAACGATAGACGGGACTACGGTTCTGGTCGGTAATTGCCGGTTACTGTCTAAGTTTGATATATCCTATCCAAAAGAACTGCTGGAAATAACGGATACCATCGTAGTCTGTGCTGTTGGAAACCGTTATGCAGGTTATCTGCTGCTGGCTGATGCCCTGAAAGAGGACGCAAAGGTAGCTATTGACAATTTAAAAGCTTTAAATATTGAAAACATCCAGATACTATCCGGTGATAAACAGAGTATTGTTACTAACTTTGCAGAAAAGCTCGGTATATCGAAAGCTTATGGTGACCTGTTGCCGGAAGGAAAAGTGAATCATCTGGAAGAGTTGCGGCAGGATGAGGCAAACCGGATTGCATTTGTCGGTGATGGAATGAATGATGCGCCGGTGCTCGCTCTAAGTCATGTTGGCATTGCTATGGGCGGGCTGGGTAGTGATGCTGCTATTGAAACAGCCGATGTCGTGATACAGACAGACCAGCCGTCAAAGGTAGCCGAAGCTATAAAGGTAGGAAAACTGACACGAAGAATCATCTGGCAGAACGTATCACTGGCATTTGGAGTGAAATTACTTGTATTGATTTTGGGAGCCGGTGGAATCGCTACTCTTTGGGAAGCTGTTTTCGCAGATGTAGGCGTTGCACTACTTGCCATTATGAATGCTGTCAGAATACAGAAAATGATAAAATAGGAGAAAGATGGAAGAAGATATTTATTTGGATAAGTTGGATAGAAGAGGTATCAAGCCAACTGCCATAAGGCTTCTGGTGATAAAAGCGATGATGCAGGCAGAGCGTGCGGTGTCATTGCTCGATTTGGAAACACTGCTCGATACAGTCGATAAATCGACTATATCCCGTACCATCGCCCTCTTCTTGTCTCATCACCTCATACATAGCATAGACGATGGGAGCGGCTCGTTGAAGTATGCCGTTTGCGACAACTCCTGCAATTGTGTGGTACAGGATTTACATTCGCATTTTTATTGTGAGAAATGTCATCGTACTTTCTGCCTGGAAGGTACACATATCCCGGTGATTGATTTGCCTAAAGGATTTACTTTGCATAGTATAAACTATGTACTAAAAGGAGTTTGTTCCGAATGTACTTCTCAAAAATGACAGATATTCTATAAACTTCGATGCGCAGTTTTATTCCATTCACTAATTTGGATAGGATAATCACTATATTTCGCACTTTGAGTACCTGTAACTTCAGTTTAGGTACTTTCCCCATTTTGTCTATTTTTTTAATTGACGAATTATCCCCAACTTTGCATGGTCATTTGAATTGGAGTCTTGAAAGATTTATAGACTAAGTGTGGGGTATATGTGATATGTTAGTAATTGGAATAAAAGCCGAAAAAGAGAAAATACATCTCTTTTTCGGCTTTTTGCTAATATTGTTTGATTAGTCAATATTGGGATTCAATGCGTGCCAGTCTTTAATGGCTGGGATAATCCCCATTTCAATCACTTCATCACGAAGTTTGCATAAATGCTCGTAGCTCTTTTCCAATTCTTCCTGTTCGGCAGGAGTTCCGGCTACTTCTTTATAAGTGACGCCGTCTTTAGTTATTGAAGTTTCCATCGCCATCATGATATGGTTGAACTTGCCGTTAGAAACATACGTTCCGGCAGGCCAGCGGAAAGGTTGTCCACCCATAGCAGCGGCAATCATTTCGATAGAAAGATAAGCCGGGCTTTGAAAAGAAGAACGACCGCGCAGGTCGATAATATGCTTACCACCCTGGATGACACGTACTTTCAATGATTCCCAATCTGCCAACGGGAGGCGGGTAGTGCCGATGAAATCGGTCAAGGGCTCTCCTTTTATTTTAGTTGTAGATGCGAATACAGCCATTTGTTCGCCATGACCGCCATACGTACGGCAATTCTGAATGTCGGAAGCGGGGATATGGAAGTATTTCACCAGTTCGTTTTGCAGGCGGGTGCTATCCAGTGCGGCCAATGTAGAAACCTGTGAAGGTTTCAAACCTGAATACAATAAAGTAATCAATCCAGTGATGTCCGCAGGATTAAAGATGACAACGATATGTTTTACGTTCGGGCAATATTGATGAACGTCTTTTCCGAATTGAGCGGCAATCTCTGCATTTCCTTTCAACAGATCTTCACGGGTCATACCTGCTTTACGGGCAGCTCCACCGGAAGAGACAATGTAAGAAGCTCCTGTCAGTGCTTCTTTGATATCGGAAGTAAATGTAAGGTTGACACCTTCAAAACCGCAGTGATACAATTCTTCAGCTACTCCTTCCAGAGCCGGGGCAAATGGATCATACAGGCAAATATTCGGAGTGAGTTTCATCATCATGGCTGTTTGTGCCATATTGGAGCCGATCATTCCGGCAGCTCCTACAATCGTAAGTTTCTCGTTAGTTAGAAATTCCATCATTTTATATGTTTAAAGGTGAATAATTTACGCTTTCTTTTTGCCGCTACAAAGTTAACACTTTAGAAAGCAGATTGTTCATTGCAAATAGTTTTGCCCGATAACGAAAAGTTATAGCTGACTGATTGAAGGATCTGTTTAAAATAGACTATCCTTGAATTCTATATGGTAGTGTGAATGATGTAGTAAGGGGAATCAGTGCGGAATAAACCTCTTGCCAATGATGTTTTTTTTCAAATGGAAAGAAACTTAACTAAAATAAATATAGAATAGGGCAAGCCATATTTGAGTACTTGCCCTATTTTACTGCATTTGACGGAGATTATTTGTTTCTCATCATACGTTCTATCTCCATAATCTGGAATTTATAAAAGTTACGGGTCTCTTGATTACCGGTAGAAGTTGCACTTTTATAAAGTTGGAGTATCTTTTGCAATTCTCCGAAAGAAGAAGCTTGCAGAACCTTCTGATTCAAAGGAGGAATGGAAGGCATACGCATGACGGCCGATTCCGCCTCTGCTGATGTAGCCGCACAGCTGCATATCCATTTATTTTGTGGCTGGTCTGCCAGCCCGAATGTGAATCCCGGCATTTTAGGCTGTATGAATCCTGCATTGATGGAAAGGGCTTCGATAGCAGCAGCTTGCATTTTTATTTCACTATAACTTAGTGTACGTCCGCTAAGAGTTGGCTGGAATATTTCGCGATAAATATCGTCCAAATAAGCTGAAAGAGTATAGTTCTTTTTTTCGTCCACAATCCCACCTTCGTAGATACGTTGCAGGCGACGGGAATCGTAAAGAGTTATAACGTTTCCTTGAAGCAGACCGTCCGCCCCATTCAAATCGAAGCCAAAACGAATGAGTCGTGATGGTTCAAGCAACCATTTGTCTGTCTCTTTGGTTTGTTTGATAATCCATTTCATGGCTGCGCGTTGCTGTTGTTTAGGCACGAATACACGTACACCGTCTTTTTCTCCCACACGATTGTAGGTGTAAATGACGCCTCCTATGTATGAAAGAGTGTGTCCCAGATAACTTGAATATTGATTGGCAATTGATGCAAAATAATCTTTTAGTTCCTGATAAGTATCTCCTTTGACACCCATCCAGTTTTCCAAGTTTTCCAGTACTATTTTCAGGTTGTTTATGCCGTAATCTCCGGCTTTGATTGGGTCGTCTCCCAAATCTTCAGTTTGGGCAGTTGGGTCTTCAATTCCCATCTGTTGAAGACCGAATTTATACATGGGGTCATCAGCCTTTTCTTGAATCCATTGGGATAAGACAGCGGATTGTTCCTGTGGAGTTTTATTGCCGGGAATAAGGCGGTAACCCCAATTGATGGCATAGGTGTCATATACTCCTAATATCGGAGGTGTCAGTCTCACCCCTTTCTCAAGGTCTCCCGGTTGTGCTACATAGTTATTGCGGGCATAGTCCATAATACTTGGAGTTGTTCCGTATTTTTGTGTAAAGGCAGGATCACGTAATTTCTCTACAGGGAATGAGTGGCTGGCGCCCATATTATGAAGTAATCCTAGAGTGTGTCCGATTTCATGTGAGATGACGTAACGAAGTGATTCACACATTACGTCGTCAGGGAAGACACTCACCCGTACACGTTTATCGACAGCGCCGGTTTGTACGAACCGCCAGTTGTGTACCAACTGGATTACGTTATGATACCAAATAACATCGGCTGTAAGGATTTCTCCGGAACGTGGATCGGTATAGCTGGGACCCATTGCGTTTGGAATAGCATAGGTTGCATACTTTACGCAACTGTAGCGCATGTCATCCGGATCGAAGTTGGGGTCGTTAGGATACATCTTAGCCTGGATAGCATTCTTGAATCCGGCTGCCTCAAAAGCAGTATTCCAGTCTAGAATACCTTGTATGATGGTTTCGCGCCATTTGGAGGGAAATGCTGTGTCCACATAAAAGACAATAGGCTTGACTGGCTCTACCAGTTCTCCGCGGAAATAGGCTTCTTTGTCTTTAGGCTCTAATCTCCAGCGATGGATAAAATTGTAGGTTGTGACTTTATCCTTATTTGTGTCAAATGTATTTCTGAAGGAGTGGAAATAGCCTACACGATTGTCCTGAATACGTTGCTCCATTAATGTATCCGGCAATTGAAGCATTGAGCGGTTGATAGTCAATGTGATACATTCTCCGTTCTGGTTGTTGCGGAAGTTCATCTGGGTGCGTATTTCCATATTGGACGGAAATAGTTTAATTCCTTTGATGATGGAAGATTCCGGTGCAAAGGCGAAACTCTTGCGTATACCGTCGTGTATAGGAGAAATGATACGCTGGTCAGTCGTGAAGAAGTCTGTAACGTCCAAGATCAGATGGCCGTCATAATTGCTTTTTATTTTGAAAGCTGCTACCACAGGGTCTGTGAAGTTCTTATGAAAGGAGGGAACTACCGGATCTCCTTTAGCCGCTTCGAAGATGAGTTGGCGTTGATGGATATATACATTGATACTGTCGGTAGAGAAATAGAAGCAGAGTGGTTCGCGTTGCATTTGTCCGGCTACTCCCACTCCGGTATTGCTGGTTTCTGTCAGTCGTGTGGCTAATAGATAATCGTGCTTGAAGGCTCCCGGTGTTAAGTCTAACAACAGTTTGCCTTCCTTGGTATAGGCGGTAAGCATTCCTTCATGTTTTTTCATGCCTTCTATTAGCTTGTCATACTCTGTCTTCTTCGGATCAGCGGGGGGAGTTACGACTTCTGTTTTACCTTTTTTCTTTTTGGTTGTTTTCTTGCCAGGCTTGGGACCGGCTGAAGCTAGTATCGGCAAACAAAGCGATACGGCACAAAGTAATAGTAAAATCTTTCTCATATTCTGTTTTTGAAATTAAATGTTTAGTTTAATGAGTAGTTGTTCATAACGTTCTATATACGGATAATTCTTATCTGTCGTTTGCTTGCGTATATCGGCAATCCGTTTTTGCAGCCATGTTCTTATTAATTTTCGGGTTTCCGTAGTAATTGAATAACTGCTTATGCGCGAAGCCCAATTATAAAGGAGTCCGTCTGAAACGTCCTGTTGGCGGACTGCTTCGTCGCAAATCCGCGCGTATCTGTTCCAATCGGATTTATATTCTGCAACTAACAGGTTGGTATGCAAAATGATATCTTCACTTTTGGGAAAAGGAAAACGATTCATTTTCTCGAAGTAAAGTTTTAGCCCCTCTTCATCAATGTTCCAAGTTGAGTTTTCATATTTCAGGTAGTTACTGGCATGCATTGACCACACTTGATATAGTTTCTCATCTAATTGTTGCGGGTCATATTTGGCCTTAAATTCATCCTGATGCTCTTGTACATAGAGAAAGAGCGGATGGAACGGCTCGCGGATGTAGTGGAGGAAAAGATCGTAAAGACCTTTTCGTTCCAACAACTCTTTGTCTTTTCCTTCTAGTAGATCCAATGCGAGTTTCATAGCCTCTTTACTTTTCATGTGTTCATTGAGGGTAACAATATACTGCACCATGAAATCTTCGCCTCGCTCTCCTTTATCGTATTTTGCTTGCAGGACGTCCAATGTTCCGCCGGACATGATGCGTTCGGTCCGTTCAATGAATTCACCGGCATTGCAACCGCCTACGGCAGAGCTTATCAGAGTCCCGTCCTTGGTGAGATAGAGAAAAGTCGGGTAGGCGCGTATTCCGAACTTTTTCGATAATTCCGGTCCTTCGCCTTTCTCCATATCTATCTTGGCACATACAAAATGCTCATTCAGATAATCGCCTATTTCTTTTTGGGTGAAGACTTGCTTCACCATCATTTTGCATGGACCGCACCAAGCAGTGTAGCAATCTATCAGGATTGGCTTGTTTGCTGCTTGCGCTTGCTTTAACAGCTCTTTCCATACGGGGTTGTCGATGAAGCGGACACCTTCTTGTTGCTGGGCATACGAGGCTAAAGTCCATCCGGTAAGTATGCCCAATATGATAAATCTTAGAATTTTCTTCATGGCTAATCACATATAATTAGTAAGGGTATCCCATAAATAAACCAGCATTTTCTGGAGGGTAGCTAAAAGCAAGGAAAACAGCGCGTTTCAGCTTTCCGGTGCCACTGACTGTACGTATTGGCATTCCGTTGGGGCGTCCGCCCAACATATTATACATATATAATGTATAAGTATTATCTTTTTGTGTTCCTACTACTAGATAGCTGAAATCAGTGCCGTATTGCTGATTGTTTTGTGCCCAGTAAATATTTTCTACATAAGTGATTTCTTCACCGACAGGAATGCCTTCGGGATTTATTTCGCTTTCTTGATCTCCGTTTTCAGCCTCTAGTTCATAGGCGTAAAGTTTCCCGTTATCTACACAATAAGCTAGTGATGCCCAACGGCCGTTGTATGAACGATAAGTTGCTTTAGTGAAGTGTAAATTGGAATTTAATGTAATTTTATTTTCTGGGCGAATACCACTCCAATCTCCTTTCATACGATAAAATATTTTATTCCCGGTAGACGTTTCTTCAAATAAGAAATAAAGTTTAGTCGCATAGTTAATATAGGTATATCCGGCAGAAATACATTTGTAATCGGTGAGATTATCAACCTCTATATTGTTGGCAGGACTGACGGTACCCACTCCTCCATTCATATCCACCCGGTAAATACCATGTGTTTTTTCGTTCCAATATACGGTCTCATAGGCACCTGTTTTTAATACGAACGGACTAGCACCTGTCGGTTCCTCCGGGTTGCCGAATTTACCAATCGGTTCAGGCTTTCCGCTACCTCCACCACAATTGGTTATGTAAGCTCCTTTGCTGGATAAATAGATACTCTTAAAAGTGGTATTTACGGATGTATAAGGTACTTCTTCTATTCCATCGGGAGCATAGAATAATGATTTCTCATCGTGTACTATTGCCAGATCCGTTGCCCGTAGAAAACGTATTTTATTGGCATCCGTAACCACGCATAGTGTATGATTATAAGTAGGTTTATGAGTATCTTCATCAATGTAAGCATGGTTGTAGACCACTGATAAGTTTCCGGGCTTTCCAGCTACCGGTGCTCCGTGCAGACGGGTAAATAGATTTTCTGTTTTTTCGTCCGAAGGGGCGAGAAAGTCAAGTTCTGTGTTACCATCCGATTCTTTTAGAATGTAGAATCCTTCGGTATAGCGAGTTGATATGTGCAATGACGTCCGCTCATAGGCAGTGATATTGTTACTTTTGGCGTTCACCCGTAGCATAATCGTATACTCACCAACAGTGAGATCTACCGGATAATTTAAAATTTCTTCTTCACCGATGAGGGTCGCTTCATAATACTTCCCTTCATCGTCCATAAATGAGCTTTCTTTCGATTTGTCATAGATATACCAATGATATTCCAGATCTTGTTTGGCGTAGACGCTCTTTATAGTCGGAGTAATTGTCAATACTTCTTCGTTGTCTGCTATTGCTGTATATTTTTCCGCTATTCCGCTAATAGAGATATCTCCTATTTCGACTGAAGCCCGTTCGCTGTCATCGCTGTAGCAGGAATGTAGCGATAGCGCGATTAAGGCTATATAAATGATCAATGAATCTTTTTTCATACTTTTCTTTGTTTTTTGTTTGGACTAATAGAATGATTCTATCAGTTAATATCTTTTTTTTTAATTCTTCTGTTAAAGGCTTATTAATGGTATAGTTACTTCAGTTCCATCCGCTTCTGCCAGTTTCCCGAGCCCTTGTGCTTCACGGTCGGCATTGAGTTTATTGAGGGCAGTACGCAATACTCCTTCTAAATAAGCTATATAGTAACGATCGCAAACACCGTTATCTTCTACAAATAATTCGTTGGCAAGAAAATCGTTGTCCCATTTATCGCCGGTAGTCTCTATTAAAAATTTATGCTTGACTACCCCGTACTCTCCAAAATATAGAGTTGAATAAAGTTGCCACCCGGAAGGCTTTGACAGGAAATCTGCCAAATTGATGGTCATAAAGCTCTTGTTTTGATATCCTGCGGAAAACTCATCTGTTGTCTTGATTGTAAATTTCAGATTTACGGCATGATCTTTTAATGAAGCATCCCGTTTCACGACTACGGGGATGGTCATACCGGTCGTGCTCGCGGGTATATAATAGAACTTCTTGAGCAATTCCTGATCGTCAAAAGCTACGTAATGTTTGCCCGGTACTGCATCATTCTCTCCTGTAAGTACTTGTTCCAGTTGGAAGGGACGATTATAGGAAGTCAAAAATCCCATCGTGTGTACTTTGTACCATATCGTGTCGATGATGACCTGATCGCTTTCATAAATAAAAGAATAGTTCTTTAGCGTATCGGACGGTCTGTAATAATCAAAGATCAAACGGTTGCTGGAATCGTTGTATACAGGCAGGTCTTTTTCGCATCCGCCCATTATCATGCCTGCGATTCCTCCTAAAAGTAATAGGCGTATCATATTAAGTTTCATCTCTTTTTCTGTTTTTTAATTAATGTCCCGGATTATATTCAGATTCAGGTAATGGCAGTATATATAGCTTTTCGTCCATTGTTTCGTTGAAGAGGAAAAGCATTGTTGAGGAATTACGTCGTTTGTATTGATAGAACATAACTCCTTCTGCATAAAACTCACGGCGATATTCAGCCAATATAAACTCCTTCACATCGTCTAAAGATGCAAAATTGCTGCTGCTGACCGATACATCATGTGATGCCATATATTCCTTATATAAAGTGTTTGCCTCATCTAGGCTGGTGGTAAATTCCATGGCGATTAGATAAAGTTCGCAAATACGAAGTAGCGGAATAACTTGGCCTTTCACCATGTCATTGTTACTACCCGTTTTGCTATAGTACTTTTTCAATGTCGGGAATTTTTGTGCACTAGTCTCGGCTTGTGTATTCAGTTCCCATAGGTAGATATATCTGTTGTGCGAACTGATGGCTTGTCCTTCAAAGAGACGGCTCTGCAAATTCCATGTACCATTGAGGCAAAGCTGTTTTGACGGATCTATTTTGCGGTTGGGATCACCGCCGAGAATATCCGGAGAATATTCGCGTATATTATACTTGTGTAATGCAAGCAGACATTCCGACGGGCAGGCGTAGAAGCCATTAATAAGATCGGTACTTCCGCTCAGGGGCATTAATGATTTGCCGTCTGCTCCTTTCGCTCTGATGATTTCCATGGCAATTTCGTGCGTCTTCGTCTCATTGCCTGTATATGCGTAAAGACGGGCTTTCAGTGCTCTGACGCCCCAATAATTGAAATGAAATTGTCGATATGCCAGATAATCATCGTTCAGGCTAAGGGAAGAAGGAGAATTTAATTGTTCAAACGTATATTTGAAAATCAAATCGTTATCCTTTAGTAGGCTCTCTGCTTTATCTAAATCGCTTTCTAGTTTCTGAACATATTTTTCAAAAGAGTAATAGGGGGGCATCGTACTGATATCAGCGGTTTCTGAATAGGGCAATTCAACATGGATCGTTGCGTTCTGCGGGATTTCTCCGAAGAGCCGTAGTATATCCAACTGACAGAATGCGCGTATCCCATAAGCCTCTCCTTCTATCATAGCTCGATAAGTCGGATCTGAAATGTTATTGCCATACTTTTCGCATGCCTTAATGATTACATTCGCTTGGGTAATCGTATTGAACAACTTGCCATAGATTGTTTTAATGGCATTTCTGGCATTGTCCTGATCGTACTTGTGATGTAGAAAATAATAATCGTCGGGACGATTATAGTCACTGGTTAAGTTCCATTGTGCAGCGAGGCTTTCTATGTTGCTCATCGTTAATCTCTCACCATAGATGCTACGGTCTGCCAATGACATATAGCAGCCATTCAGTGCATCTCTGAATCCTTTGAATGAGGTAAACATATCTTTTTCATACACTTCGTTTTCAGGTTTCACCTCCAACCAGTCTTGACACGATGTGCACAGGGTAGCCAGACCGGATAATATTATAATCAATATTTTATATCTTTTCATACTTCTGTTTGATTGAATTAGTTAAAAAGCAAATGAAACTGTTCCTCTGATTGCCCTGGCGTATGGATAACCGGTTCCCCGTTCACGTTTGACTGACGAAAAATAAAGTAGGTCGGACATGTTAATGCCGAATGTCAAATAACTTAGTCTCGTTGCCTTCCGGAATGCTTGAGAATCTAAACGGTATTGGACGTCGAGTGATTGTATTTCAAACGCTTTGTCATCCATTACATAGCGAGAGGTGGCTCGGGTCTGCTCGGTAGAAAATCCTTTGAAGAAAGTGACATCTCCCTCTTTTGTCCAGCGTTGGCTCAATACACGGGAATCCACATTTTTGGACGCTATCGTAAAAGTGCTTACTTCTACTTTATCCGATAATGTCTGGTTGTATACTTTCCCTCCCCAATGATAGGCGAAAGAAATATTTACGCTTAATCCCTTCCATGAAATCATTGTTCCTGCTATTCCGCGATAGGTAGGTTCGCTTGAACCAAGGAATACTTTATCTGACGGATTCCATGTTTGAGTCAACTCTCCGTTTCTGTCCAGAAAGATTTCTTTTCCCGTACTAGGGTCGATACCCAGCGAACGAACCGCATAAATGGAGTTTTGCGGATTTCCTTCGTAGAAAAGATTGCTTACTTCTACATTTTGTTTCAGATATTCCTCATTTTGTTCCTTTATTGCATCAGACAGTTTCGTGATTTTGTTTTTATTGTATACCAATTGTGCACGTCCCGACCATGAGAAACGATGTTGCTGATTGCGGAGGATGATTCCGTTCAGTCCTATTTCCCATCCTGTGTTTTTTACCTCACCTACATTGGCCGTATATGATGAAAATCCCATTGAAAGGGGAGTGTTCATGGCCGACAATAGGTTGTCTGTCTTCTTTTCGTAGTAATCAAAGGTAGCAGAGAGTCTTCCGTGCCATAGTCCGATTTCGGTACCGATGTTGAGCTGGCTGGTTTTTTGCCAGGTAAGATCGGGGTTTCCCAAACCTGACAGATACGCGCCGATCCAGTTGAGGTATCTGTTGTCTGTTGTGTATGTATAGCTGGTAGTGGTTTGCAAGGTTGAAAAACCGATAGAACCGGTTTGACCATAGGATGTTTTTAGACGTAAGTTGGTGATTACATCATTATTTCTCAAGAACTTTTCGTTGTGTAAATTCCAACCGATGCCGGCACTCCAGAACGGGGCGAACTTTCTGTTTGTTCCATAGTTGGAGCTACCATCCATACGCAATGAGAAATCAGCGAAGTAGCGGTTATCATAGATATAGTTTATATTGGCGGTGACTCCAATTCGTCGGCTTGTGCTTCTAGAACCTGTAGGGCTTCCGTCTTTTTTATATTGCAATGCGTTGCCCAGGAAGTTTATGTCTTCGTTGGTAAAACCTTCAGCTTCGAATTTGTATGAGTACGCATCGTTCTGTGTAATCGAATAATCCAGACCGGCATATACTTGGTGCTTATCGGCAAAAAGACTTGAATAAGACAAGTTGATGCTTCCGTCATAATTGTGGGTTTCTCCTGTTCCGTAACGGTAGAACCCTCTGCGGAAATATCCACTATCACTTTTATACTCGTTCGTGTTGAAGAAGGAATGTTCGGCAGGCAGAAAATAATCGCTGGAGTTGGTGCGGCTGGTGACGCCCAACTGACCTCTCAACCGGAGGTCTTTATATATTCTCCACTCAATAGAGAAGTTGTTGGATATGTCTTGATATTTGCTTTTGTCAAACCAATTCAATGTAGCGTCATAAAGTGGATTTTGTCTTTTGGATGCCGGTTCGCCATAAAAATCATCAAAATAGCGTACTAGACTGCCGTTCTCATCGTATGGGTCATTATAGGGCTGTTGGTCGGCGTAGCTGCTGAATGAACCGTAATTACTTTCATGGCTATTGGTTATGCCTACTCCTGTTTGATTCTTAAAAATCAGGTTCTTTATGGTATACATCAATGTAATTGTTCCGTTGAATACTTGGCGTGAAGAGCCTTTCATCGCTCCTGACGTCTTATTGTAGTCGGCTGCCGCACTCCAACGGAACTGGTCGCTTCCTCCCTCCATACGTAAGTTATAGCGCTGGCCTACACCGGTGTGCAAAGGTTTGCTCAACCAGTCTGTATTAACGCCTGAAAGAACTTTCTGTAAGCGTCCATTGTAGATTTCTTGTAGTCTTGTCGTATTGGTGGGATAGCCATTTTGTACATAAAGTCCCGCTAATTTTTCCAGTTCCAATTTACCTGCTGCATCTAATAGGTCGTAGGATGTCAAATCTGGTATTTCGAGGTTGATCCCTATTGTTCCTGTCACTTTCAGTTGTCCGGGAGCCGGGCGTTTTGATATGATGACTATCACTCCGTTAGCTCCGCGCGAACCATATAAGGCTGTTGCAGACGCATCTTTTAAGATGTTGATTGATTCTATATCATTGTCATTGTAGTCCATTAATTTGGTTAGTGATATTTCAAAACCATCCATGATAATCAACGGAGTGTTGACTTCTCCTTTTATGCCTTCATTAAACTCTTTTACGTTCATTGGCAGTGAGGAGGTGCCACGAATATTGATATTAGGCAGATTGTTCGGGTTACTACCCGAAATGTTGTCGATAGCCAGGTTTATGGAGGCATCTACATTACGTAATGTTTGCAACATGTTCTGTCCTTTATACATTTTCAGTTGCTCCGAGCTAATGGTAGAAACTGCTCCCGTGAAACTCTCTTTCGGCTTTTGAAAGATGCCCGTTACCACTACATCTTCCAACTGTGTCTTGTCGTCTGCTTTCAGCGAAACATTCAGTTTGTTCCCTTCTTTATAAACAATTTCCTGAGCTTCCATTCCGATATAGCTGAATTGTAGTGTAGTATTGGGTGTTACTTCGATTTCATACATGCCGTCTATATCCGAGATGCATCCGATGTTTGCTCCTTTCACACGAACACTTGCTCCAATTAACGCTTCTCCTTGTAAGTCACTGATGCGTCCTGTAATCTTTCGTTTTTGTTGTTTCGTTTCCGATGAGGCGGCAGACTTCGGCTCTTGTGCTTGCTGGCTGACGGTCACCATGTTTCCGTTTCTTTTGAAAACAAAGCCATATTTCCCGAATACTGATTTCAGCAGTTTCTCCACAGATTCGTCCTTTACCGAGATACTGATTGGCTTTATGACAGACATTTGTGCCGTATTATACACGAAATCCAATCCGGTTTGTTGATGCACTGCATCGAAAAATTGTTTAACTGTCGCTTTCTTTAAATTCAGGGTTACTGTCTTTTCTTTATCCCATGACAAGTCTGTCTCATGTAGAACGGTTTTGACTTCCCGTGCATGTGTATCTGTCGATTGGAATAATAAAAGACCTGAGACTAATGTGATTATCCATATTAGTCTCTTTCTTTTCGCTGTTTTTTTCATTGTGTCTTTTATTAATATTTATTCATAATGGTTATTTTTCTCTTGTCTATGCGGAATTTGATAGTTGAAGTCTCTTCAATTGCATTCAGTAGAATGTTAATGTTTTCGTAGCGTCCCACACTACCGGTGAAGTGTATATCTGCGAGGTGTTCATCTTCAAATTGTACGTCCATGTCATACCATAGTGAAAGTTGGTCCATGATTTCTCCCAGCGGCTTGTCGTCGAAAACAAAACGGGAATGATGCCAGGCTACGTAAGCTTCAAGGTTTTCAGGAGTGGTAATTGAAAGCGTTGATTGCTCCTTATTCCAAATCGCTACATTGCCGATTTCTAGCATATTTACCTCTTTCCCGGGAGGAATGATTCCGATGGAGCCTTCTTCCAGAGCGATAACTGTATTTTGGGGAGAATGTGCGTTGATACTGAATTTTGTTCCATATTGTTGTACCGTCACTCCGTTCGCTTTCACGATAAATGGCCGTTCCGGATCTTTGGCTACTTCAAAATAGGCTTCTCCGCTAAGTTCTACGATTCGCTTGTCTCCTTCAAAACAGACAGGATAGGAAAGAGTGGATTGCGAATTCAGGTGTATTTGGGTTCCATCTTCCAGAACGACACGATATTCTCCTCCACGTGGCGTTTTTAAAAGGTTGTTTTGGTGAAGCTTTTGCCGGGAAGATGCTTGTCGGTAGTTCAAAGTACCTTGTTTGTTGAGTGCCATATTCAATTGGTTCAAACGTATCCATTCGAATTCTTTGGAATTGCCTAACTCTATTCTTGTGTTTGAGGCAAGATAAAGAATCGCTTTTGAAGTACCTGGTTCTATTTGCATCTCTTTGTCCGAACGTAGTCCGAGATATAGGCTGAATGCTACTAATATGGGTATTGTCCAGCAGGCGGCCTGTGCCAATATGTGTTTCCAATTGAGTTGTTTGACCTTGATTTTAGGATGGGTACGTCTGTATTCTTGGTATAGTTCACTATAATTTCTCTTTTTGAGTTTTTCCAGATAAATAGCATGTTCAGGAGACTTCTTAAGCCATAGTTCCAGTTGTTGCTGTTCCTTTGTGCTAAGTATACCCAGAATGTGTTTGACTAAAAGTTCTTTTTCTGTCATATTAATTGTCTTTTTATTATTAAAACGACAAAGTCTCTTAAATTGGGTACGCGAAAAATAGAAAAATGAGAGAAATCTTCATTATTCTAGAGTTTTGCCGTAAAAATGATGTTTTAGTGGTCTGCTCTTATAGCATGAGAAACACTTTTGATTGGGATACAGCAATCAGAAAAAGATGAGAATAAATAAAATGTTTTTTGAAGGGTGGTCATGGAAATGTTCTCGCAAGTATTTCATGGCACGTTTCTTCTGTGTTCGTACAGTGTCGATAGAAAGTGATAGCTTATTAGCGATTTCTATGCTGCTTAATCCGTCTAGATATAATAAAAAAATTTCCCGACAGCGTTCGGGCAGGCAATCGATTTTCTCAAAAAGAAGGTCCATTACTTCTTTGTCGAATTGTTTGTCGAGTACCTCTTTATGAGATGTTTCTGCTATATATGTTTCTGCATAGCGGGTTTCTACATCCAAATGTTTCAAGTAATCAAGCGATAAATTTTTGATTGAGGCAAATAAATAAGAACGTAAAGCTACTTCCGAAGGAAAATCACAGTCTTTCTCCCATAGCCGTATGAATACTTCTTGCACCAAGTCTTGTGCGACATCTTCTCTTGTAACATAGTTTTTGGCGAATGTCAATAGAGAGTCATGATATTCGTTGTATATCTCTTTTATATTTTTATGTAATAAAGAGGTATTGCTATGAGAAGTGTTCATCTTAATAATATCTTTGGTTGCAAATTAACATCTATTTCGACAAATATCCAAGTGAATAACTGTATATTATCTTTGGAAGTCTTAATTATTGCCATTGCGGAGGCAATGTATTATTGTTTGGGTTATTCATTGCAAATAGTTTTGCCCGATGACGAAAAGTTATAGCTGACTGATTGAGGGTTCTGTTTAAAATAGACTATCTTTGTAACTTATATAACAAATAGATAGAAATATGAGCATCGAATTAGGAAAATTCAATCAGCTTGAAGTCGTGAAAGAAGTAGATTTCGGCGTATATCTCGATGGCGGGGAAGAAGGTGAGATCTTGTTGCCTACCCGTTATGTGCCCGAGGACTGTAAGATAGGAGATTTTTTGAATGTGTTTCTTTATCTGGATATGGATGAGAGACTGATTGCTACTACGCTGACCCCGTTCGTACAGGTCGGCCAGTTTGCTTGTCTCGAAGTGTCCTGGGTGAATCAATACGGGGCTTTCCTGAACTGGGGATTGATGAAAGACCTGTTCGTTCCGTTCAGTGAGCAGAAGATGAAAATGCAGGTTGGGCGGAAATATGTGGTCCATGCGCATTTGGATGAAGAGAGTTATCGTATTGTGGCTTCAGCAAAGGTGGAACGTTATCTGTCGAAAGAAAAGCCGGAATATACTCCGGAAGCAGAAGTGAATATCCTTATCTGGCAGAAGACGGATTTGGGCTTTAAAGCGATTATAGATAATAAGTATAGCGGTTTGCTGTATGAAAATGAAATATTCTGTCCGTTGGAAACAGGAATGGAGATGAAAGCTTTTGTGAAACAGGTGCGTGAAGATGGTAAGGTAGACCTGATTCTTCAGAAACCCGGTTTTGAAAAGATTGACGATTTTTCGAAAACGCTGCTCGACTATATCAAAGCGCATGGAGGACGGATCAACTTAAATGATAAAAGTCCTGCGGAAGATATTTATGACACGTTTGGTGTTAGCAAGAAAACCTTTAAGAAAGGAGTGGGCGACTTGTATAAGAAACGTCTGATTACCTTGCATGAGGATGGCATTGCTTTGGCGGATTCCTAAACAGAATAGGGATTTCCCTACATACGAATAGAGAGAATCATTGGGGTGGGGAGTTTCCTCACCCTATTTTTGTGCTATCAGATTAAAGATATAAATAATAAAAACTAGATAAGCTATGCGTAAGATTATAATAAGTTTCTGCATCCTGTTCGCTGCCCTCTCCTTACAAGCGCAGTCTGTTAACGGAATCCGTATCGATGGCGGGAATACTCCGATTCTTGTTTACCTGGGAGGGAACCAGATATGTTTACCTACTACTACCTGCTTTATAGCCAATTTAAATCCCGGACATTATACTGTTGAAGTGTTTGCCACCCGCTTTACCCGTGCGGGAGAGCGAGTATGGAAAGGAGAAAAATTATATAAAGATTTCGTTTATTTTGATGGGAGAGGAGTGACAGAAATATGGGTAGACGGACGTGATAACATGCGCCCGGAAAGACCCGGCCGTCCCGAACAGGGAGAACATCGTCCGGGATATGGTTACAACAGGGTGATGAACGATCAGCTCTTCCAAACGTTTTATAAAGAGATGAAGAATGAGCCTTTTAAAGATGACCGTATGAAGTTGCTCAATGCTGCATTGGCTGGTTCTGATTTCACATCTGCCCAATGTCTCCAACTGACCAAACTATATACATTCGATGATGACCGGATGGAGATTATGAAGATCATGTATCCCCGGATTGTAGATAAGGAAGCTTTCTTTACGGTGATTAATACCCTGACATTTAGCTCCAGCAAGGAAAAGATGAAGGATTTTATCATAGGGTACGGTAAACGTTGATACTATTAATTAAAAACGATACAGTTATGAAAAAGATACATATTATGCTGTGTTTGGCGTTGGGAATATTGGTCAGTGGCTGTTTTACCAGCTATGTATCTACCAAACAGATGATGGGTATATATCAGGGAATGACTCAATCTCAGGTAGAGTCCGTTTTAGGAAAACCTGATTTCCGGCGTTTTGACGGTGATATGGAAGAATGGGAATTCCATCGTGATAACGGTACGCCTGTACTTACTTCGGAACCTGTGACGATAATCGTTCAGTTTGTAAATAGAGAGGTGGTTAGTATGGATACGTTCAAAGGTTATGGCAGACCTGCACCAATGCATTCCGTTGTAGTACCGCCTGCTGTGAACACTACCGTTGAAGTCTTTCCTAATCATGAACAAGTGGAAGAAGCTCGTTTGATGACTGATCCGGAGTTTGATGAATTTATCAATAAGCTCAAAATAACGGTTATGAATGAAGACCAGAAGAAGCTTGTCGATCGGATGTTGAGAACGTATGATGTCACTTCAAATCAATGTGTGAAAATAGTGAAGGAGATTTCGTATACTCCTGACCAGGTGGAGATGATGAAGAAGCTGTATCCTTATGTAAGGGATAAAAGAAATTTTAATAAGGTGATCGATATTTTATTTTCTAATGCATATAAAGATGAGATGCGTAAGTTTATTGAGGAATATCATCAGAATAATAAATGATAGGAGATTGAATTATGAAACGAATACTGTTTTTACTCTTTGCTGTCGGTCTGACTGCCAATATGACCGTAATGGCTGGAATGAGCACTAGCAAGGTACGTAAGGAGACGCGTTTTCTTACCGATAAGATGGCATATGAATTGAGCTTGAGTACACAGCAATATAATGATGCGTATGAAATTAATTACGACTTTATTTATTCTGTCCGTAATATCATGGATTACGTAGCACGTGGTTACGAATGGGCATTGGATGATTATTATGAAGCGTTGGATATCCGTAACGACGATCTTCGCTGGGTATTGAGTGATGCACAGTATCGCCGGTTCCTCGGTGCCGAGTATTTCTATCGGCCAATCTATGTAACCGGAGGGAAATGGAGTTTCAGGGTTTATGTTAATTACCCGAATCGTAGTTTGTTTTATTTTGGTGTGCCTTACCATTACCGTACTTATTGTGGAGCACATTATCGTCCACACTTTCACCATGTGAGTTATTATCGGGGCAGATATACTAATTTCAACCATTATTCTGCACCGCATCGGGTGAGAGATCAGCGAGTATTCCACTCTTATCGTCGTTCGGATTTCGGTTCTGTCCGGTTCCGTCCGAATACTTCCACTCGTCCGCATAATGCACCGACACGTCCGGGTAATTCTTCCCGTCCGGGTTCATCGACAACGCGTCCTGGTACGTCTCGCCCAAGTACCTCTACTCGTCCTGATACTTCTACTCGTCCCGGAACGACAACAAGACCTGGTACGTCAACACGTCCCCGTCCGGAATCTGGAGGAGATCGCCCTTCAACTTCTGTCAGACCATCTACACCGTCTGGAAGTGGAAGACCTGGTAACAATGTTGCTCCTGATAAAAATGGGAATACGAATAGAGTAGAAAGTGATCGTAATTCTGGTCGTCGTCCGGAAACAGGTTCCGGTTCTTCAAGCTCTAATCGCAGACCAACAAGCGGAAGTTCAACTGGTTCCAGTTCCTCCAATCGTGAAAGTGGAAAAACAAGTAGCAGTTCGAGAGAAAGTTCAAGTAAACGAAACGATAGTGGTTCCTATAATAGAAATAACAGTTCCGAGAGAAATAATAGCTCTTCCGGTTCCAGTCGCGGTAGTTCCAATCGTAGTAGTTCCAGTCGCAGTGATTCTGGTCGCAGTAGCGGTAGTACTACCAGTCGTAGCAGCAGTACCACTTCTAACCGGAGTAGCGGTAACTCGAGTTCTACTCGAAGCAGCAATAGCTCTACCCGGAGCAATGTCTCTAGTGGACAAACAGAAAGACGCTCTTCTTCCGGAAGTACGAGAAGCAATAGCACTCAAAGTTCTTCCCGTTCCTCTGAAAGAAACAGCAGCAGTTCAAGAAGATAACCTATTCCTTTATTATTTATATCAATCTCATTACTCCTCAGCGGAAGGAGAACTAGACTCCGGGTTTTCACCGGCTAGACTATTCCGGGCAGCGCCCGTAACTTGGATATCGGGGCGGATACTATCCGCCTCGATTTCACTTATTACTCCTTTCTGTGCAAGCCGCTTGGCTATCAACTTATAATAGCCTTCCATATTCTCCTTTAACTGTCCGCCTTCAGCAAAAGAGCTGCGGAAATGCTTGGGCTTCGGGATAATGGAAGCCAGGAAAATACTTTCTTCCGTGTTCAGTTGTGAAGGGCGTTTATTGAAATAATAAGCAGAAGCTTCCTGAATGCCATAAACGAGCGGTCCCCATTCAACAATGTTCAGATATACTTCGTACATGCGTTCTTTAGAAGTTAATCTTTCATTTTCTATTAGCCATACAATCAATGCCTCTTCCAATTTACGTGCAAAGTTCTTATTACGGTTCAGGAATACATTCTTTACGAGTTGCATGGTGATCGTGCTTCCTCCACGTGCAAAGCGTTTCACTTGCAGGTCGTAAATCAATGCTTCCCGTAGGGCGTCGGGCAGGAAACCGCGATGGTAAAAGAATGCTCCGTCTTCACTTTGCATAACGGACATTCTTAGGATGGGTGAAATGCTATCCAATGGTGTAAAGTGTTTGCACGAGGGACCAATAGGAAAAGTCCGCACCGGTATTCCATTCTCATAAGCTGTATAAATGAACTCGCTGGACATTTTGGAGAGTGAAGTGGCTCCATAGCTTGTGATGCGGAAGTCTTTCTCTTTCAGTTCGGATTCCAGTTTGAGACTATCTAGTTGTGCAAAATCAATATCTAATAGAAAATGATAGGCCAACTCGCCACTTGTCTTGATGCCTTCCAGATTGCTGAATAATCCTTTGGGGAGAGAGCTGAACAGATCATCTGCCGGAAACCAGGATTTGTTGACCGCAGCAGTGAAATGCCAGTTTCCTTTCTCTTTCTCGGCTCGCAAATAAGGATGAAACTGGAGTTTGTTGAAATCAACAATGGTCGTGCTATCCAGCTCGAGTGAGTGCCCGCTTATGTTCATCTCGTAACAGAGTTGTCCACGATTGAGATGAATTACTTCAGGAGAGAGAGCTTTATGAAATACGTCAAGTCCGTTCACTCTCGCTTTTCCTTTGAGGAGCAGTTGATTGGATGCACGCTTATCTTTAGTCATATTATAAGATAGGGTGTCGAAAGTGACTTCTGCTCCAAAACGGCGGGTAATATAAGGTAGTGAGATTTTTCTTTTTTCCGGGGCAAAGAGAGATGCTTTTAATGTATAGTCTCTTCTGTTTAGTTCACCGGTCGCTTCCCATAGTTGTTGAGGAAGTGTATCTTCTTTTATCTGAATGGTTGATTGGAAATGATTGTTCTCAATAATAAAAGAAGGAATGTTGACTGCAACGAAATTACTATCTTTACGTTCGGTTATATTGATTTGCCTGAGTTGCCCGTTTTTAGGCAGGAAACCGTAAATGAGGTTTAATATCCGGTCAATACGGTTGGCATAGTCACTTTCTATGACAGGTTGGAGTTCTGCTTCTTGTTGCCGTTTAAAGAACAGGAAATCGTAGTTAGCTATGCTATCATGCTTGATGAAGTTGATTGCAAGGCCATTCATAAGCACATTCCGTACTTCGATTTCTCCTTTTAGCAATTCCCAAAAACTTAGTTTTACATTGACGGATTGTAATGTCAGGAGGGTATCCCGTTGGTTGGGAACAATAGAAAGTCCTTGTAAAGCCACTTCATTGTAGCCTTTCATTCGTAACTCCTGATAATGAATTTGTAGACCGTATGTTTGTTCGGCACGTGTAGCTCGTTTGTCAACGATATGGCATAAAATGACATTGCGGAATGCAAAGAGACAAATAAGGCTGGTAAGCAAGATACCGGTAGCCGATAGAATGATAATTCTTTTTTTGCTGGACGTTTCCATCTTCTTTTTCTTGATATGATAATCGCTGCAAAGGTAGATAATAATTCGGGCAACAAGCGGAGTATTTTCCCATTTTTAGAGTTATATTCATCAGTAGAAAGAAGAAAATGCGAAAAAAATGGTTAGTTGTTCGCTTTTGAGCGTACAACTGTTCGTTTTCGTACACCGTTCTATTTTATGATTTCCTTGATTATTAGCTAGTTATCGTTTTGGCACGCTCGTTGCATCTCTATAGTCGCAAACGGGCAACGAAGAAAAATGAAAAAAACTTCAGAAGGTTGCAACCGTTTGAGACGCTTGATCCGTCTAATAAACAGAAGAACAAAAACAGAATGTTGAACAAATAAAAAATATACAATTATGAAGACTACAGTATTATTCAGAATGATCGTTTTAGTTGCTATGGTATTTGCAGGAATCGCTAATACAACAGTGAAGGCACAGGGTAATAACTTCATTACTAATGAAGAAAAAGTAGATGATCTTGTAGTATCGAAAGTGATTTACAGACTCGATGGTTCTCTCTATCGCCACATGAAATATGATTTTACCTATGACGATCAGAAGAGAATGTCTTCCAAAGAAGCTTTCAAATGGGATGCTTCTACTGAAAAATGGATACCGTATTTCAAAATTGATTATACTTATTCATCTAATGAAATCACTTTGGTATATGCACGCTGGAATGACTCTCACAGGGCTTACGACGCATCTGTTGAAAAGAGCGTTTATGAACTGAACGACGCTAATATGCCGGTTGCTTATATGAACTATAAGTGGAATGATAAATGGATTGAAGAATCCGCTGCTAGCTGGGCTATGAATGTATCTACTCCGGCAACTAATGAAGCAACTCTGCTGACTGCCAGCAGATAAAAATAAATCGGAGTTGTGAAACTCCTTCTCTCTCTTTTAATTTAACTACATTAAAAACGGTGGATTTCCTTATGGGATAATCCACCGTTCTGTTTTTCTAATGAACAGTTACGATTAGCTTTTGTAACTCTTCAATATCTATTTAACGAGTGGTAGATATTCTCCATAACCTTCCTCTTTCATTTTATCTTTCGGGATAAAACGAAGTGAAGCGCTATTGATGCAATAGCGTAATCCACCTTTCTCTTTCGGCCCATCTGTGAATACGTGTCCCAAATGAGCATCTCCGGTTTTACTGCGTACTTCCGTACGTATCATGCCGTGCGAAGTATCTTTCTTTTCTGCGATTAGATCTTTTTGAATCGGTTGGGAAAAGCTTGGCCACCCGCAACCTGAATCAAACTTGTCGGTAGAGACAAACAGAGGTTCTCCGGTAGTAATATCCACATAAATGCCGGGACGATGCTCATTCCAGTATTCATTGTGGAAAGCAGGTTCAGTGGCATTCTTTTGGGTTACGGCATATTGTTCCGCCGACAATTCCTTACGAAGGGTTGCATCATCCGCTTTTTGATACGCTTTAGCTTTCGGCGCATTCGCTTTGCGTGCCATTTCGAATAAAGCGGGATTGATATGGCAGTATCCACCCGGATTTTTATCCAGATAGTCCTGGTGGTAAGTCTCTGCCGGATAGAAATTTGTCAATGGCTTTACTTCTAGGACGATAGGAGTTTTATATTGCGCGGATAATAGTTGAATCGCCTGCTTGATGACAGGGAGATCTTCTTTATCTACATAATAAATTCCGGTTCTATACTGCGTTCCCCGGTCATTACCTTGCTGGTTGAGGCTGGTAGGATCGATTGTCTTGAAATATAGATCGAGCAGTAAATTCAAATCTACCGTTTTCGGATCATAAACCACCTTTACTGTTTCGGCAGCATTGGTTTTTCCTGAACAGACCTGTTCATAACTCGGATTGGCAACATTACTGTTGGCATACCCTGCCTGAGTATTTTCTACTCCTCGAATTTGTTTCAGGAAATGTTCTGTCCCCCAGAAACATCCTCCCGCAAAATAGATTTCTGCTTGATTCTTCATTGGTTTAGCAACTCCTAAAAATGTATTACTAATCATTACAATCACTAGGACGATAAAATACTTCATATCCGTTAGTTCTTTCTATAATAACGAATGAACCAACGGATATGTTTTAAGGAACTACTATACTAAACTCAACTTTATTTTTTTTCATTCAATGACCTGTCCTTTGTAGAAATCCAGAATTTTAGTCCGGAACAGGTAGTCATATTTTGCCTGCAACTTATCCGAAAGAGCTTTCGTCAGATTAAGTTTGGCTTCATTGTATTCCACAAAGGTAGCCTTGCCGTTATTGAACTTCTCACTCATCAGGCGGAAAGATTCTTCGTTGGCTTTTACTGCCACTTCACTGGAGTTGTATTTACTTTCTGCTGCCAGAGCATTGTACCAGGCTTGCTGAATTTCTTTATAGAGTATTTTTTTACTGTTATCCAACTTCAAGGATAAATCTATTTGTTGCAAACGAGCGGTGCGTACCCGGTTTCTTGTGGCAAAACGGTTGAAGATTGGCACGCTCAAATTAAATCCTATATATTTATTCAGATTGTTTTTCATCTGACTGCCGAAGCTGCTCTCTGATCTTCCGCTAACCGTATAATAATTACTTCCCAGACCGGCACTGAAAGAGAGTTGTGGATAAAACGCACTTTGGGCAATACGAATACTATTAAGACTACCTTGTAAACGATATTCTGCAGCCTTAATGCTTGGTTTGTAAGTAAGTGCCTGTGTATATATGTCATCCGGCGGAGTGAGAGATTCGAACTCTAATTCTTCCTTAGGGTTTTCGAGTACAAATCCTTCAGGCGTGGGTAATTCCAAAAGTTGGGTGAGATCCAGTAAGGACAGTTTGTACGTATTGTCTGATTGTACAGCAGTCATTTCATCCTGTGCAACACGGGCTTGTGCTTCGGCCACTTCAGAAGAGGATGCCTTACCCACTCCCTGAAGACCTTGAATACGTTTTAACTGGTCTTTGCTTAAATCGACCTGATTATGAGCAATCTTACTTAATTCTTGATTGAATAAAACCTGTAAATAAGCCGAAGTGACATTGATTGCAATATCCTCTCTGGCTTTATTCAAATCTTCTATGGCAGCTTTTAAATCCAGTTTGGCAAGTGAATATTGGTTGGACAGTTGCAAACCGGTAAATATAGGTACGTTTGTTCCCAAGCTGAAACTGGTATTGGCGCTGTTGATGTCACTATACGAGTTGTCTATCGGAGAAGCAGTACGGCCCCAACTCCAGTTTTGGCTGGCACTACCGCTCAAATTCGGAAGGCGTGCCCATTTAGTAGTGTTTACACTCACTTTGCCTGCTTCGACATTATTGGCCGATTGACGGATTTCTATATTATGCTCAATGGCATAGTCGATACATTGCCGCAGCGTCCACGCTTGCGAAGAGTTGTTCTGTGCCTGGATGGAGGTGATTCCGACTCCGGCAAGCAGAAGGGCTGATATGGTTTTACGAATTATTTTCATCGGATTCAATTATTTATCTTTTTTCTCTGCACCACGTATTTTGTCCTGAACGGTTACCCCTTTCTTAATTTCTATCTTGATTCCATCACTCATACCGGCAGTCACCTGTGTACGCTGGAACTTTTGTTCGGGCACTGAATCTGTCATGATGTACACAAATGTAGAGTCACCACTAAATTCAACAGTGCTTTCGGGCACTGCCAATACCTGATTGGCTTTTTGTAATACGATTTCCGCATTAGCCGAATATCCGGAACGAATCTGAACAGAATCCGGAATGGTAATCGCAGCCTTGATTTCAAACTGGTTGGCTCCATTGGTTTCTACCCCTTTCGGAGAGATATATTCCAGAATGGCATTGAAAGTCAGATTTTGTAAAGCTCCGATGGTCAGCTTGATTGGCATTTGTTCGTGGATACGTCCCACTTCTGTTTCATCAATATTACCGCGGAAAATCATATCGTTCATGTTGGCTACCGTAGCAATCGTGGTTCCATCATTGAACGTATTACTCATAATCACCGAATTACCAGCTTTTACAGGTACGTCCAGGATTAACCCGTCAATGGTAGAGCGAATCATCGTGCTACTGAAAGAGGCACTGTTTTTGGTAATTCCTTCTTTTACGATTTCCAGATTGTCTTTGGCCGTCTGTCTCTCTTCGCGAGCCTGTTTCAAAGCCACTTCACTTTTCTCGTATTCCTCCCGGCTAATTAACTGACCGTCATACAACTTCTTCACACGGGCGAAATCCGTTTCTGCCTGGGTTGCATTAATTTCTGCCAGGCGCACACGGCTTTCTGCAGAATTCAGTTGTCCGAGTTCAGGGATTACTTTTACTTTGGCAATAACTTCCCCTTTTCTTACAGCTTGTCCGGCTTCTTTATATACTTCGTCGATAATACCCGAAATTTGCGGTTTGATTAAAATTTCGTCTCTCGGTTCCACCTTTCCGGTAGCTACTGTAGTTTTTTGGAGGTCAGTCATTTCCGGTCTAACTGTTTCGTAAGTGATTACCTTAGGCTTGGATTTCTGATAAAGGAATACGAATGTTCCGACAAGAATGATAGCAATGACTACCAATAATGTGATTTTCAGATACTTTTTCATGATTTTATTTATAATTTTATTATTTACGATTGATGATTGAAACTAAACTCCTCACATATCCAGATAACTGTTCCACTTCCTTATTCATCCCGAATCGCCTCAATCGGTTTGATAGCCATGGCCCGGTAAGCAGGTGCCAGACCTGCCAACATTCCCAGTGCGATTAGAAGGGCACAAGTACCGATTGCCAGTCCGAAAGTAACTTGAAAACGGGTGTCCCCTCCGTCAGCGTTGGCTCCCATCTCTACAAGTTGCAACACCATGACGGCAAAGGATATTCCACACATTCCTGCAATGGTGGTAAGTACCATACTCTCTGATAGAATTTGTTGCAGAATATCTTTCGGTCGTGCACCGATCGCCCGGCGGATACCGATTTCTGTGGTACGTTCTTTAACGGTCACCATCATAATATTGGATACTCCGATGGCACCTGCCAGCAAAGTTCCCAATCCTACCATCCAAACAAGTATGTTGATACCGGTAAACAGGTTATCGACCATAGAGAACATAGCTTCGGCATTCAGGCACATAACAGCCTGTTTGTCATCCGGGGAGATATAATGTGCGGCTTTAATGACCTGTTCCATTTTGGGTTGTATTTCAGACACTTTGACTCCATGCTTCGCAGTGAAACAGATCACATCAATTCGTCCTCCCAGATTATATGTTTGCTGCATCGTAGTAAAAGGAAGAGTGACGGCCTCCGAAGCCCGTCCCTGTATATTCATGTCCCCTTCGGAAGAAGACATGCCAATCACTTGATAATAAATGCCATCTACTCTTACATATTTGCCACACGGGTCTTCTCCCGGTTTGAAAAGACTTTCATAAATTCGTTTTCCGATGACACATACTTTGCGTGCTTCCTTTATATCCACCTCATTGATGAACCTGCCGTATGCCATTTCCTGTGATTCAATGTGGAGATAATCCGGATACAATCCTTTCACGCTACAATCATATTTCTTATCTTCGTATACGGCTTTGGAACCCCAACGGGCTACGGACGGAGTAATGATCTCCACCTCTTTCACTTGGGAGCGAAGACGGTCGATGTCGGTAGATTCCAGATTCCACCATCTTCCTTTGCGGAAGCCTTTGTAAGCCTCGCCCGTTCTTTGCGAGACAAGGAAACCGGAATTGGTGGCAAATCCTTCAAAGTTTTTTTTCATCATGTCCTCCAATCCTTGCCCGCCGCCGATAAGGGCTACGAGCATAAAGATTCCCCAGAAAACACCGAATGCAGTCAGCAGGCTTCTCGTTTTATTTCTTGTAATGGTAATGAGGATTTCCTCACAGGTATCCATGTCTATTCTCATAGTCTTAATCTGCTCTAAGTGCTTCGATCGGTCGGATGCTAACTGCTTTTCGGGCAGGGAATAATCCGGCTAACGTACCAGCTATTATTAATGTGAGTGTAGCCTGTATGGCGATTCTTATATCTACTGTCGGATTCAGGAAAACGGTTTCCGTCCACATTCCGGTGTCCATGGTCTGATTGCCGAAAGCGCTGTTCATCCATTCGGTCACTCCGATACCGGCTACCATGCCGATATATCCGAATATGGTGGTGATGGTGACGCTCTCTACGATAATCAACCAGAGAATGGAAAGCGGTTTGGCTCCCAAAGCCTTACGAATACCAAACTCGCGGGTACGTTCTTTGACGGTAATCAGCATGATGTTGGAAACTCCAACGATTCCGCTAAGTAACGTAAAGATGCCGATTACCCAGATGGCGATACGCAGCATGCCCGAACCTTTTTGCTGTTGCAGATAGTTGGTAAACCGGTTCCATATCCAGATAGCACTGTGGTCCGTTGGGTCAAACCGATGGTTGGCTCCCAATACTTTACGGTAATGGGCTTCAAAAGCCTCATTGGCCTCTACTGTTTCCAGATTTTTGGTAGTCATGACCAGGTTATTCAGTTTGTCTCCTTTATTATAAATCGTTTGTAGAGTGGTAAAAGGAATGTAGGCATCGCTGTCTCCGCTATCTCCTTTATCATTATAAAGACCTACTACCTGATAAACCACATTTCCGGCGTTGACAAACTGTCCGATTGGCTCGGTATGAGTCTTGTTAAAAAGGATTTCTGCTGTTTTCTTATGGAGTACAATTACTTTCCGGCGTTCCTTGATATCAATTTCATTGATAAAACGTCCTTCGAAAAGCTTCACGACTTCTACCTCTGTATGATTGGGATATACGCCGGAAAGGTTCAGGCTGACGTATTCTTGCCCGAAACTAAGATTAACGCCTCCCTGCCACACGGTTGCTCCGGCCTTGATGACATGATTCGGGAAATAATGACTGGTAGCATCCATGTCTTTATTGTCCAGTTGCACCCGTCTTCCTTCTTTCAGACCGTCGTATGATTTACTGGTCCATCCCGGAAAAATCTTGATGGAGTTCATGGCACGTTCGGAAGCCGATTGCTCGAATGCGTGGATCAGTCCGTTGCCTGCACCTAGTAGGACGATAAGCATAAAGATTCCCCATGCCACGGCAAATCCTGTGAGAAAAGTCCTTAGCTTGTTGCGTTTGATGGTACTATATATTTCTTGCCAGATGTCAATCATGATAATGTTTGTATAGTGGTGGATTTTAGATTATTTCATGATACCGTCTTTTCCGAAAGGAGAAGCGTCATGGTCGATATTATCTTCAATACGTTCGATGATTCCATCTTTGATATGTATAATCTTGTCTGTCTGGTTGGCGACTCCACTTTCGTGGGTGACAACGACAATCGTCATTCCCAGTTTATGAAGATCTTTCAGAATCTGCATCACTTCCACAGAAGTTTTGCTATCTAAAGCTCCTGTTGGTTCATCTGCCAGAATGATTTGTGGTTGGGTGATTAAAGCTCGTGCAATGGCTACACGTTGTTTCTGACCGCCACTCATTTCGTTCGGCATGTGATGTGCCCAGTCTTTTAAACCCAGGCGGTCGAGATATTCCAAGGCAAGCGCATTTCGTTTTTTGCGACTTATCCCCTGGTAAAATAAAGGAAGTGCTACATTCTCTACGGCATCTTTAAAGGAAATCAGATTGAATGACTGGAAAATAAATCCGATCATACGGTTCCGGTATTCGGCAGCTTTGGTTTCGCTCAAGTTTTTGATAAGTACGTTGTTCAGGTAATAATCTCCGGTATCGTAGTTGTCGAGGATTCCCAATATGTTGAGTAAAGTTGATTTCCCAGACCCGGATGCTCCCATGATAGAAACAAATTCTCCCTGTTCGATGTTGAGATTGATACCTTTAAGTACATGGAGAGGCGCTCCGTTGTTGTAGGTCTTGTTGATATTCGTTAGTTGTATCACAATTTTCTTTATTTAGTTTCTGTTTTCTGATAATTTTCTACTATTAGACGTGCGAAAGATACGAAAAGTTGCAAACAGGTTGAACTTTTTTCAAAAAACATTTTGTAGACTCAATCTTCTTTACGTAATTTGTGTGCAGTAAACTTAATGATTAACTAACCCTTTTAAATAAAAGTATCATGAATTCAAACATGGAAAAACCCTACGTAGTAGGTATTGACATAGGCGGAACGAATACCGTCTTTGGAATTGTAGACGCACGCGGAACTATTATTGCCAGCAGTTCAATCAAAACATCTGGTTACCCTACAGTAGAAGAATACGCTGATGAAGTGTGTAAAAGTCTGCTTCCATTGATTATTGCTAATGGTGGTGTTGATAAAATCAGAGGTATTGGTATCGGTGCTCCGAATGGCAACTACTACACGGGAACGATTGAATTTGCTCCGAACCTGCCTTGGAAGGGAATTCTTCCGTTGGCTGCCATGTTTGAAGAAAGACTGGGTATCCCCACTGCTTTGACAAACGACGCAAACGCTGCTGCTATCGGTGAAATGACTTACGGTGCTGCCCGTGGTATGAAAGACTTTATCATGATTACACTGGGTACTGGTGTGGGTAGCGGTATTGTTATCAACGGTCAGATGGTGTATGGTCATGACGGTTTTGCAGGTGAATTGGGACACGTTATCGCCCGTCGCGATGGTCGTCTTTGCGGTTGTGGCCGTAAGGGATGTCTGGAAACTTACTGTTCGGCTACCGGTGTAGCTCGCACAGCCCGCGAATTCCTTGCTGCCCGTACGGATGCTAGCTTGCTTCGTAACATTCCTGCAGAAAACATCACTTCAAAAGATGTGTATGATGCAGCTGTACAAGGTGATAAACTGGCACAGGAAATCTTTAACTTTACAGGTAACATCTTGGGTGAAGCACTGGCAGATGCTATTGCATTCTCCAGCCCTGAAGCAATTGTATTGTTTGGTGGTTTGGCTAAGTCCGGTGACTATATCATGAAACCAATTCAGAAATCAATTGATGATAATATCCTGAATATCTATAAAGGCAAGACTAAACTGCTCGTTTCCGAATTGAAGGATTCTGATGCTGCTGTACTGGGCGCCAGTGCATTGGCTTGGGAACTGAAAGATTTGAAAGAATAACATTTCATTATTATAATAAAGGTAATGAAGCCTCGGGAGTTTATGACTTTCGGGGCTTTGTTTTATTTAGTCTTTTCTGACGTGTACGGCTTATTCAGACAAAGGGTTATTCTCACCGGAGTGAGAAAATATTCTCATACCTTTGAGGAATTATTCTCATGCCTATGAGAATTTTTTCTCATAGGCATGAGAATGTTTGAGAAAATATACAATAAAAAAGGGAACCTCATAATGAAGTTCCCTTTTTTATTTCGAATCGAAAAGTTCGGCTTATTAGTTAGCTCTTTTTTCTTTGATTCTAGCTTTCTTACCAGTAAGAGCGCGCAGGTAGTACAA
>ERZ827126.318-NODE-318-length-74118-cov-6.437533_pt1 | contig 74118 bp, 59 predicted proteins | sample MGYA00519780_ERZ827126 | MGnify/ENA primary metagenome ERZ827126 (study PRJEB31778, sample SAMEA3449262) | human gut metagenome | biome: human gut; feature: human-associated habitat; material: faeces | place: United Kingdom | collected 2010/2012 ...
AGAAGTAGTACAAATACGCTCTTGAGTTCTCAAACCACCACCACTCACCCACCTCATGCCCCGGACTCCTCCGGGCCACTCGCTGAGCGGCAGCAAGAGATAAACTTACAGCACGGTCGCGATCCACGCAAATCGACTCCCGCAAGCAAGCCGTAAAACGTTGCAAAAACGCGCATCTGTCGGCGTGTCGAAAAAGGGTCAAACAAGACCCGAAACCCATCACAGGACGCCAAAACCACGGCCAGGTGAACGCGAAAACAACAACATACGGCGTGTCGGTCACCTTAAAAACATGCATTGCGCAATCGCAACAAAACCATGGAAAAGAAAAAAGCCGAACAACGGAAACCGCGCGGTGGTATGTATGGAGGTATGAGCAAAAAAATCGCAGTATTGACGGGCGCAGGCATCTCCACGTCCGCAGGCATCCCTGACTTCCGTGGACCGGACGGCGTCTGGACCAAACATCCCGAGCAAATGAACGTGTACGACATCGACGCGTTCCTAGCCAATAAGGAAGACCGCGAGTATTCCTGGCGCTGGCAAAAGGAATCGCCAGTATGGAACGCACAGCCGGGCACCGCACACAAAGCGCTCGTCAAGCTGGAACAGGCAGGGCTGCTGACGCTGCTCGCCACGCAGAATTTCGACGCACTCCATGAAAAAGCAGGCAACAGCAGCAACGTCATCGTCAACCTGCACGGCACCATCGGCACTTCGCATTGCATGAAATGCCATGCGAAATACAACACGGCGGACATTATGGCGAATCTCGACAACGAGCCGGATCCGCACTGTCATCGCAAGCTGCCATACAGCGGCAATATGCCATGCAATGGGCTGATCAAAACCGACGTCGTCTACTTTGGCGAAGCGCTGCCGGATGGTGCGATTGAAAAGTCATACCGTCTGGCGGCGCAGGCCGACGAATTGTGGGTGATCGGCTCCACGCTGGAAGTGATGCCGGCGGCGAGCATTGTGCCGGTCGCGGCACAGGCGGGCGTGCCGATCACCATCATGAACATGGGACGCACGCAATACGATCGCTTGGCCACACGGCTTATCCGCGACGATATTGCGATTGCGCTGCCGCAGTTGGTCGACGAGACAATCGCCGCGGAACAGGGCAAATAACACCGAATGAACAAGCAAGGCTCCTCAACCTGATTGGGTTTGAGGAGCCTTCTTTGATGCGGAAGATATGCGAGAATCCGCGCTTATCCACCGTGGGAAATCAGTAGATGCGCTTGGGCCGGAAACCGGCCGCGCGCATCGCGTCAAGGATGCGGTCGATGTGCTCAGGGCCGTTGGTTTCAACGGTGACGCCCAAGGAAACCGAATCAGTGTAATGGCTGGAAGCCTTGAACTGGTCGTGATCGAGTGCGATGACGTTAGCGCGCTGTTCGGCCAGGATCGTGGCCACCTTGACCAGCTGGCCCGGAGTATCCGGAAGCTCCACCTCGAAGTTCATGATGCGGCCGCGCGCGATCATGCCCTTCTGAATCACCGCGCTGATGGAGACCGTGTCCTCGTTGCCGCCGGAAAGAATCGGCACCACCACATGCGGGCCCTGCGCCTCAGCGAACTTGCGAGAACGCAGATTCAGATGCTCGAGCGCAGCCAAGGACACGGCACCAGCAGCCTCAACCACCAGCTTGTGCTTCTCCAGCATGAGCAGAATCATCTCGTTGATGTCACGCTCGGTGACGGTGACCAGGTCATCAAGGAATTCGTTGAGCAGCGCGAACGTGAGATCGCCCGGGCGCTTCACGGCAACGCCTTCGGCCGACGTGCGCACCTGATCCGCAGCCACCACATGACCTGCGGCCAGCGAGTTCTTCCAAGCGGGGCTTCCCTCCGGAATGGCGCCGATCACACGCACTTCCGGCTTGAATGTCTTGATGGCGAGCGCCACGCCGGCGCCCAGACCACCACCGCCGAGCGGCACGACCACGTCGGTGACGTTAGGCACATCTTCGAGAATCTCAAGACCGATGGTGCCTTGTCCGCACAGCACCTCGTAATCGTCGAACGGCGGAACATAGATCATGCCTTCGTTGTCGCTCAGCTCCTGCGCGTGAGCGGCCGCTTCGTCGAACACCTCACCACACAGCACCACGTCGGCGCCATAGGCCTTGGTGGCATCCACCTTCAGCGGCGGAGTGATCTGCGGCATGCAGATGGTGGCCTTCGCGCCACGTTCGCGGGCCGCGTATGCCACACCCTGCGCATGGTTGCCTGCGGATGCGGTGACGATGCCGTGCGAGAGCTGTTCGTCGGTCAGCGATGCGATCTTGTTGTATGCGCCACGGATCTTGAACGATCCGGTGACCTGGAGATTTTCCGGCTTGAGCAGAATCTCATGTCCGGTCATCTCGGACAGCACTGGGGACGGAATAATCTCCGTGTGGCGTGCGGTGCCCTTCAGTCGTTCGGCGGCCAGTTTCAATTCAGCGGCATGATCACGCCGCAATGCTTTGAGCACCTCGTTTTGTTCCATGGACGTTATTGTAAGCGCACGTCTGCCGAAAATGCCGTGCGATTGCCGAATCGCAATCGAATCCCGGCCGTGCCTCAGAATCGCACGGAAAAAGAAACGTCCGACAGGTTTCGTGATGAACCTGCCGGACGTTCCGCAGAGAGTTATAGGGAAAGATCGATCAGAGCTGAATCACGACTCCCTCCCAGCGAGCGAGCTCGCCACGAGCGATCGATTTAACACTATGCATAGCATCATAGGTGCTGAGCAGTACTTGCGGATCGGACACGCCGTCGGAAAGCAGCTCCGCCACGTCCGAAGGCAGCGCCGCGGACCTGTCGGTGAGGTTGACCACGACAAGAATCGTGTCGTCGCCATTGGTGCGCGTGAAAGCATACACCTGATCGCTGTCGGCGGCGAGCAGATGCCATTCGCCAGTGGAGATGGTGGCGCTGTTGTGCCGCATGGCGATGAGCTTCTTGTAGAACGTGTACACGGAATCCGGATCGTCGAATTCCTCGGCCGCGTTGATTTCCACATGATTCGGGTTGACGCTGATCCATGGTTCGACGGGCGCGTCTGGCGCGGTGAAGCCGGCGTATTTGGAGGCGTCCCACTGCATGGGGGTGCGCGCGTTGTCGCGGCCGATGAGGGCGAGGGCGGCCATCATGGATTCGGATGACTGGCACTTGGCTTCCTCCACGCGCTGGCGATAGCCGTTGAGGGCCTCCAAATCGCGGTATTGTTCCAGCTTGGTGAAGTGGGCGTTGGTCATACCCAGTTCCTCGCCTTCGTAAATGTACGGGGTGCCGCGGTGCATGTGCAGCACCATGCCGAACGCCTTGGCGCTCAGCTCGCGCGAATCGCGGTCGGAGTCGTTGCCCCAACGGGAGACCACGCGCGGCTGGTCATGATTGCAGAAGAACAGGCTGGCCCAACCGGCCTTCCTCACGGCCTCCTGCTGCTCGGTCATACGGTCGCGCAGGTTTTTGACCTCGAACGGCACGGTATTCCACTTGGAGCCTTCCTGGTCGATGCCGACATGGTCGAACAGGAATAGCATGTCAAGTTCCTTGTTGGCCGGATCGGTGACGTGCTCGTTACGGGCCGGGGTGATGCCCGGAGCCTCGCCGACATTCATGTAGCCTTCACGGCCTTCGAATACCTCACGGCGCATTTCGGCGAGGAACTCGTCGATGCGCGGGCCGTCGGAGCAGAACGGGAACGGGCTGGAATAGCCTTCCTCGCCGACCGGCAGATCGGCGATTTCGGAACCGTCCTCGCCCGGCAGCCTGCCGTTCTTGTCGACGGTCTTGGAGATCTGGGTGATGACGTCCATGCGGAAGCCGTCGATGCCGCGATCCATCCACCAATTCATCATCTTGTAGACGGCCTTGCGCACCTCGGGATTCTCCCAGTTGAGGTCGGGCTGCTTCTTGGAGTACTGGTGGAAGAAGTATTCGCCGCGCTTCGGGTCATACTCCCATGCGGAGCCGCCGAAGTAGGAGCCCCACTGGTTCGGCTCGGCGCCCGGAGTGCCCGGCTCATGGCCCGGCTTGGCGGGACGCCACCAATACCAATCCGCATGAGGATCGTTCTTGTCGCGGGAGGCCTGGAACCAGGCGTGCTCGTCGGACGTGTGGTTGACGACCAGGTCCATCACGATCCTCAGGCCGCGCTTGTGCGCCTCGGCGAGCAGTTCGTCCATGTCCTCGAGGGTGCCGAACAGCGGGTCGATGTCCTGGTAATCGGAGATGTCGTAGCCGTTGTCGTCCTGCGGGGACCTGTAGACCGGGGACAGCCACAGCACGTCCACGCCGAGGTCGGCGAGGTAGTCGAGGCGGCTGGTGATGCCCTTCAGGTCGCCGATGCCGTCGCCGTTGGAATCCTGGAAGGAACGCGGGTAGATCTGGTAGACCACCGCGTTCGCCCACCATGGATTCGGGGTGGCGCCGTTCGAACGGACGGTGTCAGGAAGAGTGGAACGATTGAAATTCGTCATCGCGATTGAGCTCCTTTGCCTAAGTGGAATGGATGAACTTTGCTATATCCCATGGTACGTAAAGCGTTTTTTCTTTCTTGCCTGCGGCGCGTTTTGCAAAGCAGGAAATGAAAGATATATTGCAAGCGGGATGCGCCCTTCGGAATCACATCAATGCATACGAAAAGCAGGAATCCTCGAAAAAGGGGAAACGAGGATTCCCGCTCGGCGCTGTGAAGAAGTTTTACTTCACAAGCAGACGGCCTACGGCCGCGTTGTTCCTGCCTTCGCTCGCCTATCGGCTCGCTCAGGAGGAACCTATGAACAGTCCACAGGACTGTTCACTTCACGGCTCCTCTCATCACACCACCGACGACCCACTTTTGGGCGAAGATGTAGACGATGAGGACCGGGGCCATGGCCATCAGGTAGGAGGCGAAGGCCATCGGGTAGTTCGACGTGAACTGGCTCTGGAACACGTACTGCGCCAGCGGAATCGTCTGATTGCTCTGGTCGGTCAGCGTGATCAGCGGCAGCAGGAAGTCGTTCCACGCCCACAGTGCGGTCAGGATGGCGATCGTGGCGTTGATCGGTCCCATCAGCGGGAAGATGATCGTCCAGAAGATGCGCCAGGTCGAAGCGCCGTCGATGCGCGCCGCCTCTTCCAACGAAATCGGAATCGAACGGATGAAGCCGATCGCGATGAACAGGTTCGTGCCGATGCCGAGAATCGTGTACAGAATGATCAGACCGAGCTGGTTGTCCAGGTGCAGGGTGCCCATTTCCTTAGCGATCGGCAGCATGACGACGGTGAACGGCACGAACATCATGGCCAGGAAGAAGTAGTACAGGAAGCGGAAGAACCGCTTATCCATGTTCCTTGCCACGGCGTACGCGACGAACGTGTTCGTCAGCAGCGTCAGCACCACAGCGCACACGGTGATGATCGCGGAATTGAGCGCGGCCTTCGGATAGTTCACCTTGTTCCACGCGTCCGCGAAATTATGCCATTCCCACGTGGTCGGCAGGCTGAACGTGCCCGCTTCGCCCGGCGTCTTCAGCGCGGTGACGACGGCGAAGTACAGCGGCACGAGCACCGTCAGGCTCAGCACGGCGACGGCCGCCGTCAGCCACCAGTTGATGCTGTGGTCCTTGCGGATCTTCTCCGGCTTCGCTTGCGATTGTCCGCTTTGCGCGGCAGCCGGCTTGGTTGCAACAGTTGCGCTAGTCATGATTTCTTCCCCTTACTCTCAGACCTTTTCCTTGCCGCTGAAGAACTTCAGCTGCACGAATGCGAGGATTGCCAGCACGATGAAGAACGTGACCGCGTTCGCCATCTGGTAGGAGTATTCGCCGTTGCCCAGGCCGTTCTGGAAGATCAGGTAGGAGACGGTTTCGGTCTTGGAATCCGGACCGCCCTTGGTCAATGCCATGACCTGGTCGAACGCGCCGAGCGAGTTCTTGAGGCTCAGCACCATGTTGATGGTGAAGAACGGGCCAATCAGCGGGAACGTGATCTGCCAGAAGTTCTGCCAGGCGTTCACGCCGTCGATGGACGCGGCCTCATAGATTTCGTTGTCGATGGTCTGCAGACCCGCCAAGTACAGCAGCGTGGAGTAGGCCACACCCTGCCAGATGGACAGGAACACGATCGGGAACCATGCCAGATCCGGATTGGAGATCATGGATGTGGACAGCCAATCGATGTGCAGCGCCTGGCCGAGGGCCGGCAGCGGGGTCATGAAGATGTACTTGAACACGTAGCCGATGACCAGCACCGACAGGGTGTACGGAATGAAGAAGATGGCTCGGAAGCCGTTCTTGAAGGCGATTTTGGAGTTCAGCAGCACCGCCAGGAACATGCCGAGGATGTTCGTGCCGAGCGTGATCAGAATCGCGATGAAAATCGTGAACAGATACGCGTGGCCGACGCGTGCGTCCTGGAACATCGCGATGTAGTTCTTGAAGCCGATGAACTTGTAATCGCCGTAACCCTGCGAATTGGTGAACGAGTACATCGCGCCCTGCAGGAACGGCAGGTACAGGAAGATGCACACGAGAATCATCGCGGGAATGGTCATCCAGTAGAACGCCGGATCGACCTTGCGCTTGGAGTATTTCGAAACCTTCTTCGGCTTCTTTGCGGCGGCCTTGTCGGCCTTGGCCGAGATATTGCCAGTCATTGTCGTTCCTCCCCTCACCTAAAGTTCCTGGCTTCGATCTTGTCGTATTCCGACTGCATGCTGTTCAGGAATCGTTTAGTATTGCCCGACTGCACCAACGTCTGCAGGAAACCGGCGAGGTTGATGCTTGCCGGCACGTAGTGGTCACAGAAATCAGCCAGCTTGCCGGCCTTGTAGAAGTCGAGCACGCCATTCAACGCTTCATCGCCGACGTACGTATCCTTGTACGGGGTGAACGCAGACTGCTGCTTGGAGTAATCCTGCACGTTCTCCTCGCTCATCAGGAAGTCGACGAATTCGCGAGCCTCGGTGTAATGCTTCGTATGCGCGCCGATCGTCAGCATCACGTCGTCGCCGGCGGTCAGCTGCTGTTCCTTGACGTTGTCGGTGGCCGGCATCTGCGCGAACCGCAGATTGGCGTCCTTGTTGATCAGACGGATCTGCGGAATCGCGTACGTGCCGAGCGGCAGAATCGCGGCCTTGCCGGAAGCGATGTCCTGCGTAGCCTGCTGGTAGGTGACGGCCGGATTCTTCTGCGTGTAGTTCTGGTAAATTTCAATCAGCTTGCCGCTGACGGGCGTCCACAAGTCGGAGAAGGTCTTGCTGCCGTCCTTGAGATACGCGTATTCCGATTCCGGCACCAGCGTCGAATTCAGCGATGCAAGCGGCGCCTGCAACGTCCACGGATCGGCGGTGCTCGCCTCAACCGGCGTGACGCCCTTGGCCTTGAGCCGCTTGAGCAGCGCGATGAATTCGCTCCACGTCTGCGGCGGATTGTCCGGATCCTCGCCGGCCTGCTTCCACACATCGGCGTTGATGATGTAGCCGCTTGCGTTGCCCGCGTACGGAATACCGTACAGACGCTTCTTGGACTTGTCGGTGGTCTGCACGAGGCTCTTCGCGATGTTCACCATGCCCGGATTGAGCTCGTCGACGATCTCGTCGTCGGTGAAATCGTGGAAGACGCCCGCTTCGGCGAGCATGCCGTAATTGATGTCGCCGTTGATGGTGATGACGTCGGGTTCGCGGTTCTTCACCAGTCGCGTGCGCAGATCGGTGGTGGCGTCCGACGAATTGTTGACATTGACTTTGATGTTGGAATGGGTTTTCTCGAATTCACGCGCCTTGGCGGTGAACCAATCCGCCGCCTCGGACTTGAATTGGAAGAAATCCAAGGTGACCGTGCCGGCGGTGCTGTTGCCGCAGCCCGCGAGCCCAACCGTCAGCACAATCGCGCATGCAGCCGTAATAGCACGGCCCGCGATCCGCCTGAAGGTGCCTGTGTTGGCATTGGAATCAGGTTTCATTCTCTCGACTCCTTTGTATTTTCCTTTTTCACGGCAGGCCGGCTTCATTACCAGCCTCCGTTGCTTTTTAATTGTAGAATCGGCTTGTTTTCATTCCCAGTTTCCGCGCGCCCGCACTGTACGGAAATAAAAAACGGTTATTTTGTTATTCTTGGAAAGAAAATAGACGGTAAGGACGGTCCGATATGGCGATTTCCCCGATTCCACACTGGTTTGAAGGCTCGGAGTACACGCATAAGGTTGCGGCCTGCATTATGAAGTACGGTCCGATTTCGCGCATCACGCTGGCACAGATCCTTGGCCTTTCGCAAGGCGCGGTATCGCGCATCACCAGTGATTTGATTTACGCTGGCGTGATCGAAGAGACGCCAATGGCAGCGGGGCATGGCGGCAAGTTACCGAAAGATTTCTTGCGGAAATCGGCACAAAAGTCAATCCAGAAAGAAAATACGGAACGTCGCGGCCGTCCGCAGACCGGACTGCGCATCATCGCCAATGCGCGCACGTTCGTCGGCATGAAAATCAACACCACCCATATCACTGCCGTAACAGTAAACGCGCTTGGGCAGATTGTGACCGGCTGCCATGACCTGCCGCTCGACGACGATTCGCCGGAATCGGTGGTCGACGTTATTCGGCAGCTGACCATGGACTGCGCCGACGAGGCGATAATGGCGGGATTGCCTTCGCCATGCGCGGTCGGCGTCTCGTTGGGCGGACATATCACGGACGATTCGGTGACGACGTTCGCACCGTTCCTGCACTGGTCGAAGCCGGTGGAATTTTCGGCGATGATTCGCAAGGCGACCGGCCTGCCGACCGGCATCTACAACGACATCGACTCATTGGTGGTGGACGCGTGCATGTTCGGCTCGGGCGTCGGATTGAACAGTTTCGCCGTGGTGACGATCGGCATCGGCGTGGGATATTCGCTCACCGTCAACGGCGAGCCGATCGACAATCCCGACAAAAGCTATGGCCTGGTCGGGCATATTCTGGTCGACCCCGACGGGCCGCGCTGCATTTCCGGACATAAAGGTTGCGCGACGTGCCTAACTGACAATTCAATCGCAACAGAATATTCGGAAATGATCGGACATCCGGCGACGTTCGACGAATTTGCGGCCGCAGCGCGCGCCAGCAAAACGCAGGCCACGAATCTGGTGAACCGCACCTGTTTCCGTTTGGGTACATTGATCGCGACCATCGCCAATCTTGCCATGCCCGACAAAATCATGATCGCTGGCGAATCGTCGTTCATTGCGAAACTCGGCATAGACAACCTGCGTAACGGCATCAATATGTATCGGCATAGTCAAGCCGCGCCGGTCGATTTCGAAATCGCCGAGCACGACTGGTCGCTGTGGAGCAAAGCGGCCGCAGCGCAAGCCATTCGCCAGTATGTAGGGTAAGTCGTTCGGAATCGCTGTCGCAGTGTGAGGCCGGTACGCGAAAGTACCAGCCTCACCATACAAAACAGATACTCAGATGCGGACTACTTTGAAAAGGACGGCCTGCGCAGGATGCAGCGCCGGCGGGCGGATGCCATAGGCGGCGAGCGCACGGCCGGTCATCTTCACACCATCGGCGGTCCACCAGCCGAGCGGGCTTTGGCCGTTGCCGATGTCCTGCTTGGCCAGGTCGAGGCTCACGTCGAGCGGGGACACCACGTATACGGCGTCCGGATCGAGGCCGGGCAGCTTCACGGGGGCGGACGGATAGGTCTGCGATGTGGTCAGCTGTGTGAAGCGGTAGATCGCGGCGGCCTTGTTCGGCATGACGCAACCGTCCACGCGCACGGCCGGATCAGCCGCGTCGGAATGCACGACGGTGTCGACAGCGAACCATTCACGATGCTTCTTGAATTCGGCAGTCCATTCGGAGAGCTTGTCGATATCCTCCTGCGGTTCCTTGAGCAGATTCCATTCGATGCCCATGTGTCCGAAGAAGGCCGTGGCCATGCGCATTTCCTGCGAAGTGGCGCGATGCGTGGAATGCGCCGGGGAAGCGCCCACGTGCTCGCCGATCATTTCCGGCGGTACCAGCAGCGACGTGTAGCGCTGGATGTCGGCACGTTCCACCGGGTCGACGCAGTCAGACGCCCAAACGCGATCGGCTACTTCAAGAATGCCCAAATCGATACGGCCGCCGCCGGAGGAGCAGCTTTCGATTTCCAGGCCGGGGTGCGCTGCCTTCAGATCGGTGAAGATGCGGTATACGGCGAGCGTCTGCGCGTGCGCTGCCGGACGGCCGGTCAGCGGCGAGACTTCTTCGGTAACGAGCTTGTTGTGGTCCCACTTGATGTAGTCGATGCCCAGCTCGCTGACGAGCTTGTCCATCGCACCGTAAATATAGTCGTACGCGTCCGGGTTGGTCAGGTCGACGACCTGCTGGGTGCGGCCCTGCATCGGCAGACGACCGGCGGTGGGCTTCAGCACCCAGTCCGGATGGTTGCGGAACATGTCGGAATCGGGGTTGACCATTTCCGGCTCGAACCACAGGCCGAATTCGAGGCCCTTGCCGTGCACGTAGTCGGCGAGCGCCTTCAGGGACTTGTCTCCGTCGGGCCAGACGTCCTGCGAAATCTGCCAGTCGCCGAGGCCGGCGGTGTCGTCACGGCGGGCGCCGAACCAGCCATCGTCCACGACGAATCGTTCGACGCCGCTTTCCACGGCTTTGTCGGCGAGGGCGGTCAGGGTGTCGTAATCGTGGTTGAAGTAGACGGCTTCCCACGTGTTGAGGATGACCGGACGCGGCTTGGGCGCGATGCCATGGTCCACGAGCCAGTCGCGGTGCACGCGGCGGATGTAACCGTGGAAGCGTGAGGCGACTTCGTTGAGCCCCTCGCCGTAGGAGCCGACGAGCCATGGCGTGGTGTAGCTTTCACCGTGTTCCAGACCGACTTCGCCGCCGAAGAGCACTTCGCCGCCACCGATCACGCCAGTGGTGTAGGGCAGTCGTTCCGCGGACAGCACGCTGTTGCCGCTCCATGCCACGTGCGCGGAGTAGACGTTGCCGTGGGTGAAACCGAAGCCGTGTTCGCCAACGCTGAGCAGCAGGGTGGCGTCGAAGTCGGGGCGGCCGATCATGGAGGATTTGGCGAAGCGCCCGATGGTGAAGTCCTGGCGCTGTGGGGAACGCTCACGCAGATGGTGACCGGTGGTGGTGAGGATCTCGTTGGCGTCGGCGGGCACGCTGAATGCAAGTTCGATCTTGCCGATCTCGAGTCGTCCCTCGCCGGTGTTCGTCACCTCCGCATGCTGGCGGATGAGGCCGGTTTCATCGAGCTCACAGGTCCACGTAAGTTTCACGCATTGTTCCACGTCCTCGGCAGTGACGGTGACGGTAGGCGTCTGCTTGGGCTCGGAGGCCACGCTCCAGCTGGGGTAGCCGTCTTTTTCGGCCATGGTGTAGGTTTTGCCGGCGGCCACGGTTTCGGCTTTGATGTCGGTGACCTGGAACTTGCAGAACAGTTCCACGCCGTCACGGCGCACGTCGAAACGGTCAGAGCCGGACCACGCTTCGGACTGTGTCGGCAGCACGCTCGGCCATGCGGTGTAGTCGAGGGCTCCGGAAACACGCTGCGGAGCGAGCGCGTCGAACGTGTTGATCACGGTTTCCGGTGCGGTGAGCGGGCGACCCCAATGCACGAATCTCGGCAAATCGCTGCCGGGGAACACCAGAGCAAAAGCTGCGGCGGCAGCCGGCTGCTCGGCATACACGGCGGTAAGGGGTGTGCCGTTGGAAGCGGTGCCGTGGAAAGTCTGAATGAGCGTCATTGCAGCATCCTTTTCTTGCGATTCTTGGTTGGTATGACGCTTTGATGATACTGCATACCGCTTTTCTTCCCATCGCCCTGCGTGTTTGTTTCTTTCGGAAAGTAATTAGCGTCGGCGCGCGAAGAAATCGGTCATCAATCGCCCGCATTCTGCTTCGCGCACACCGCCAATCACTTCCGGTACAAGTCCGACGTGCGGATCGCGGGGAATATCCCATACCGAACCGCATGCACCCAACTTGGCATCCCACGCACCGAACACAATACGTCCGATATGCGTCTGCAGGCAGGCACCGGCGCACATAGGGCACGGCTCCAACGTAACGACAAGCGTGCAATCAGCGAGATTCCAAGTGCCAAGCGAGGCGGCCGCTTCAGCCATCGCCTTGACTTCAGCGTGGGCAAGCGGATCGGCATGCGTCTCACGCAGGTTCCGCCCGCGGCCAATCACCCGGCCGTCAGCGGCAAGCACGACAGCACCGACCGGCACCTCGCCATCCGCGGCGGCTTCGCGGGCCAGCGCGACCGCCGGTTCCATATCATCGTCCCATCGCATACGCCACAGTGTAGCGGCGGCCATACGACCGCTCCGCACGACTGGTCCGCACGTCCGACCTGCATGCCCGACCTGCGCGCCCAACCGAAGCGGCACGAACGTCAGCCCATAGCGAAACACGCTCATAACCGCCTCTTGGTAGGCTGGAAAAGGTTGGAAATACGCGCAAAGGAGGCACGTTGGCGGTATTCGAGTTGATTCTATGCATCATCGCTGCCGTCGTACTGTCCTCGTTCCTGAGCCGATTCATACCCAAGGTCTCCACGCCGCTCGTGCAGATCGCGTTGGGCGCGCTGGCATCACAACTGCCGTTCTTTCCGGACGTAACGCTCAGCCCTGAACTGTTCATGGTGCTGTTCATCGCGCCGCTGCTGTATTTGGAAGCGCACGAAATCGATAAATCGGAACTGCTCAAATCGGTGAAACTGTCATTGTCATTGGCAATCGGTTTGGCGATCGCGACGATGGCGGCGGTCGGTTTCGCGTTGCATGCCGTATGGCCGGCGATTCCGCTCGCCGCGGCTTTGGCGCTCGGCGCCGCGCTTGGGCCGACGGATGCGGTCGCAGTGTCGTCGCTCGGCAAGGAAGCGGCGCTGACGCAACGGCAGACGAGCGTGCTGAAAGGCGAATCGCTGTTCAACGACGCGTCCGGCATCGTCGGCTTCCAGTTCGCCATCGCGGCGGCCGTCAGCGGCGTATTCGAAGTGGGCGAATCGACCATGCAATTCGTGGTGTCCTTCTTCGGTGGCGCTTTCTTCGGCATCGTCGTGGGCATGGTGGCCGACGTGGTGTTCGAAACGATGCGTTCCCTCGGCTGGGAAACGATGACCACACGTATTCTGATGGAGCTGTTCCTGCCGTTCATCCTGTATTTGGGCGCGGAGGCGGTGCACGTTTCCGGCATTCTTTCGGTGGTGGCCGCCGGCCTGCTTATCCGCTTCGACCGCACCGGCATCGGCCCGAATGTGGCACGTACGAATATCGTCTCATCCAGCGTATGGGGGGTGCTGTCGTTCTCGCTGAACGGCACCGTGTTCATTCTGCTCGGCATGCTGCTGCCAAGCGCGATGACCACCAGCTGGGACGATCCGCACGTCAGCAATTGGCTGCTGCTCACTGCGATTCTCGTGGTTTCCGCAGTGGTGATCGTCATGCGCTTCCTGTGGATTTCGCTGATGCTGCGATTGGCGCGCGACACCACCACCGGCAAGCGGCGCAAGATGACGGCGAAACGCTGGCGGTCCGCCGCGGTGATGACGTTCGGTGGACCGAAGGGCACCATCACGCTGTCTCTGATGTTCACCATTCCGTACACGCTTGCGGCAGGCGCGAATTTCCCGATGCGTAACGAGCTGATCTTCATCGCCGGCGGTGTGATAGTAGTGACGTTGCTGCTGGCGAATTTCCTGCTGCCGTTGCTCGCGCCGAATCGCAATAAAGACAATTCGACGGAAATGACGGAAATCACCATCGAAGTGCTGCGCCGGACCGTCGAGGAACTGTCGGGACGCGTCACGCAGGAAAATCGACGTGCGGTGCTCATGATCATCGATTCGTATACGAAACGTATTACACGGCTGAAGCAACGCACCGGCGAAATCGATCCGCAAGGGTACATGAGACTGCAGATCGATGCGCTCAATTGGGAGAAGGAATACGTCAAGAATCGACTGGCGGGCGTGCGCGCTGCGATCAAGGCGAATCCGACCGGGAACCGCGCCGCGAACGATCTGGAAGCCGAAGCTTGCGAGCGCCTGCTCGACCAGATCATGAGCTCGTTGCGTCACATCGAAACGGAGCATAATTCCGGTCGTACGATCTGGCGATTGAAGGGCCGTCTGCGCGCATTGCAGCGTCGTACAGGTACGCTGGTGAGACGCGTGAACAGCCGCATCCGGCGCACGACCCCGCTGTTCAGCGACGATGAGCTGTTCGCGCATACGCGTGTGGTGCAGGTGGATGCGATCGAACATGTGATCGACCGACTGTATGAGGAGATGGGCGGCGACACGTACAACACCGAGCACTGCTCCGGCCTGCTGTTGGACTACCGACGCAGCGAATCCGCGTTGAGGGCGCGTCCGAATATGGGCATCAGCGCCGAAGCGCAGGAACAGGCCGAGGAGGTCAAGCGTGAAAGCTACGGCATCGAGCTGGGCGTGATCCAGGACATGTATGAGGCCGGCGACATCACGCGTGCGCAAAGCAAGCAGCTGCGACGCAACGTGTATGTGATGAGCGTGGATGCGGACGCGCAGATCTGACGTTTTTTCGATTTCCGGCGTTCGGATCGCGTGGCGACGGACGATTGCGCAATGGCGGACGATCGGCTGGAATCGCATCCAGCCGAAATCGTGTTCGTCGGGAACTGTGCCAAATTGCGCCTGAACGAAATCGCCATCGGATTTTCAGGAAGTTTTCAGAAAACACCAGACATGTGCTCAGCATCGAATGGTTATATATGAACTGTCAGCACAACGAGCCGACCAGGAACACAAGAGTTCCCGACAATTGAACCCTTTCTTCTTCTCTCTCCTTTCTCTCCCCGGTGGCCGATCCCACCGGGGTCTTCTTTTTTCACGACCACCTTCTCACGCTATCGACGCACGCTATATTGGGAAGGTATGAGCGACGCAATCGAACATGAAATTCCGCAAACCGCAGACAACAGCAACAAAACGGAGCTGATCGGACGCGAATCGGATGTGGTGCCGGGCCGTTTCGGCGAACCGCTGCAGGTGACGCACGTCCAGTATTCGCGCGGCGGCGGCAACGCGACACCGAAACGGCCGCTGTTCCTGTGCCTGCATGGCTGGGGATCGAATGAGGCTGACCTTGCCGATATGATGCGATACATCGCACCATACAACGATTACGCTTCACTGCGCGCGCCGCTGACGCTGCAGGCGGCCGGCACGTTCACTCCAGGCGCGTACTCCTGGTTCCATGATTGCGTGCCGTCCGGCGAAGACCTCGACCGCGACGCGTTCGCCGCATCCATGGCTATCGACGATTGGGTGTCGCAGAACGTTCCCGAAGACCGTGCCGTCGTGCCGATCGGCTTTTCCCAAGGTGGCTTGCTGGCGATCCATCTGCTGCGCATGCATCCGGAACGCTACCGTGCGTCGATTTCATTGTCCGGATTCCTTGCGCCTGGGCTCGTCCGCGGCACCGCGCCTGCCGACGACCGTATCGCGCCGCTCAATATTCCCACGTTCTTCGGTTACGGCAACAGCGATACGGTGATCGCCAAGCCGGAGCTTTTCGCCATGAGCGCCTGGCTGGACGAGCACACGTTCCTCACCGCGAAAAGCTACCGTGGGCTCGACCACTCCGTCAGCCTCGACGAGTTCAGCGACCTACGCGGATGGCTCGCCGTGCATGACATCGCGCCGGGGATTCTGTGATGCATCAGTCAGTGATATCGGCCTTGTAGAAGTTCACGTAGGAGCGGCTCGGGGTCGGGCCACGCTGGCCCTGGTAGTGCGAGCCGGTGCCGGCGGAGCCGTACGGATGCTCGGCGGGCGAGCTCAGCTGGAAGAAGCACATCTGTCCGATTTTCATGCCCGGCCACAGCTTCACCGGCAGCGTCGACACATTGGACAGCTCCAGCGTGATATGCCCTTCGAAACCCGGGTCGATGAATCCCGCGGTGGAGTGAGTGAGGATGCCGAGTCGTCCAAGCGAACTCTTGCCTTCGAGTCGTGCCGCAACCGTCGAATCAAGCTTCACATACTCCCACGTGGAGCCGAGCGCGAACTCGCCCGGATGCAAGATCCACGGCTCATCAGACCGGACTTCGAACTGCTCGGTCAGCTCGCCCTGGTTCTCCGCCGGATCCACATACGTATACGCATGGTTGTTGAACAGACGGAAGAAGCGGTCCAGACGGACGTCGATCGACGCCGGCTGCACCATTTCCGGGGTCCACGGATCGAGCGAAATATGGCCGTCAGCCTGTGCGGCGAGAATGTCGCGATCGGACAGCAGCATCGAAATTCCTCCAAACATCACCGGAACAATCGTCATATGAGCGGGCGCGCAGCCAACGCGCGCCCACCAACTGTCGTCCAGTCTAGCCCGTCGACGCTATAAGCCAGCATCACCGCCGATGCATCGCACGCAGCACGCACTTGCGCAGCTCGGAGGCGACGAGCACAATCATCGCCAGGCCGAGGCATTCGACCCACGCACCCGCGGACAGCGGCACGGTACCGAACGCGGTGTTGAGGAACGGCACGTAGACCACCGCAAGCTGCAGCAGCGTGGACAGTGCGATCGCACCCCACAGCCACTTGTTGGCGAACAGCCCCACGAACACCGACTGGTCATGCGAGCGCGAGCACAACGCGTTAAGCATCTGCGCGAAGACCAGGATGGTGAAGCCCATCGTGCGCGCCTCCGTCATCTGCGCGTCATGTCCGACAGCATCCACGGAACGGTCGGTGAACAAGCCTCCGGCGAGGTGCATGTCCATGCCGATCAGCGTGACGGCGGCCATGATGATGCCGATGAAGATGATGTCTCCCCACATCTGCCCGTCGATCACGCGGTCGGTGAGTTTGCGCGGCTTGCGTGCCATCACGTCGTCGGTGGAGGGATCGACGCCCATCGCCAAGGCCGGTGCCGCGTCGGTAAGCAGGTTGATCCACAGCAGCTGCGTGGCGAGCAGCGGCACGGTCACGCCTTGGCTGCCCGGCTGCGTGATGCCGAGGAAGCCGGCCAGCATCACACCGCCGAAGACCGTGAAGACCTCACCGACGTTGGAGCTCAGCAGATAGCGCAGGAACTTACGGATGTTGTCGAAAATGCCACGGCCTTCGCGTACCGCCTCGACGATGGTGCTGAAGTTGTCGTCGGCGAGGATCATCTTGGCGCTCTGCTTGGTAACTTCGGTACCGGTGATGCCCATCGCGACGCCGATGTCCGCGGTTTTGACGGCGGGAGCATCGTTTACGCCGTCGCCGGTCATAGCCACGATATTGCCTTGCCGTTGCAGCGATTCGACGATTTTCAGCTTGTGTTCCGGCGCAACGCGCGCGTACACGGAGATTTCGCGGGTGGCCTTGTCGAACGCTTGCTCGTCCGGCAGCTCGTCGAGTTGAACGCCGGTGAGCACTTTGCTACTAAGGTCGGCGCTGCCGACCGAGCTGCCGTCTCCGTCCGTTTCAATAATGCCCAGATCGCTGGCGATGCGTGCCGCGGTAAGCGGATGGTCACCGGTAATCATGACGGTGCGGATGCCGGCGCGATGCGCTTCGGCGACGGAATCGCGCACTTCGGTACGCGGCGGATCGATGATGCCGACCATGCCGACCCAGATCAAGTCGCTTTCCAGCACATCGCTTTGGTCGGCGATGTCGGCGACGTGACCGGCGGCGTTGATGCGCACGCCCGGCACTGCGGCGAGCGACGCGGTGCCGAGTGGCCGGTACGCCTGGCCCAGCGTGCGGTACGCTTCGGCGGACAGGCGTTCCACGGCGGCGAGGATCTGCTGGCGATCGCCTTGCGTCATCGGTCGTACGGCACCGTTGACCGCGATGCGGCTGCAGTAGCCGAGCAGTACATCGGGGGCACCCTTGGCGAAGACGGTGAGACGCCCGGCATCGGCGTTGTCCTGCGCGACGACGGCCATGCGTTTGCGGTCGGAGGTGAATGGAATCTCGCCGATGCGCGTGTAGTTGGCGTATTTGCGATCGGCCTTCACCTTGCGTGCGGCGACGATAAGCGACACTTCGGTCGGGTCGCCGACGGCTTCCCACGTTATGTCGGAAGCAGCGGAACCATCGCCGGCACCTGTGTTTTCGCGCAGTTCGCCGTCGTTGGCCAGCGCGCCCACTGCGAGCGTGGCGACGGCTTCAAGCTGTGCCGCTTCCTGCGCGAGCGACGGGGTGGATGTAAGCCCGGCATCGGAAATCGCAACCATTCTGCCTTCTGGCGCATAGCCGGTGCCGGTCAGCTGCACCTCGCCGCTCGGGGTGACCACACGCTCCACCGTCATCTCGTTGCGGGTGAGCGTGCCGGTCTTGTCGGAGCAGATCACCGACGCGGAACCGAGCGTTTCCACGGAATGCAGTTTCTTGACGATCGCATGATGTTCGGCCATGCGGCGCACGCCGAGCGCGAGCACGACTGTCAGAATCGCGGCGAGCCCTTCCGGCACGGCCGCGACGGCCAGCGAAACGGATAGCAGCAGCGAATCGATTACGTCGTGGATGTCGTTGAAGCCTTCGGTCAGTGCAAGCGCCACCAGCACGACCGCCGCGATAATGCACACCGCGATGCCGAGAATCTTGGAAACGTAGTTCATTTCCTTCTGCAGCGGACTGTCATCATCATCCGTGGCCTGCAGAAGGTCCGCGATTTTACCGACCTGCGTGCGCATTCCGGTGCTGGTGACGATGGCACGGCCGGTGCCTTGCGTCACGGACGTGCCGTTGAACACCATATTGGCGCGATCACCCAAGGCCTTGGCTTCGGCAAGTGTGTCAACGTTCTTGCCGACCGGTACGCTTTCGCCGGTCAGGCTCGCTTCCGCCACGCGCAGGCTGGCGGCGGCGAGCAGACGTCCGTCGGCGGGAATGGAGTCGCCTTCACCGAGCACGACCATGTCTCCCGGCACCACGTCGACGGTGTTGATGCGTGCGATTTTGCCGTCGCGCAGCACGTTGGTTTGCGGCGCGGTCATTTGGGAGAGCGCTTCGACGGCTTCTTCCGCTTTCGATTCCTGAATGTAGCCGAGTACCGCGTTGACGATAAGGATAAGCACAATGACGATGGCGTCGAACGGCAGTATTTCGCCGCCTTCCGCGCCTGGCGCAGCGTTGGCTTTTTCGATGAACCATGCGATGAGCGAGATGCCGGTGGCAGCGAGCAGCAGGTAGACGAGGGGGTCTTTGAACTGCGCCAGGAACTTCTTCCATTTTGGCACGGGTGGTGCGGATGCGAGCTCGTTCGGCCCGTATTGCGCGAGTCGGCGTTCAGCTTCGGCTTGGCTCAGACCGGTGTTCGGATCGACGCCGAGCGATGCGGCCACGGCTTGCGCGTCGGCAAGCGACGGGTCGATTTGTGGCGGCTGCTGGTTTTGCTGATCCTGCCGAATCTGCGTGCGATCGCCCGTAGCGGAATCGCCGTCAAAATTGGCATGGGACTGGATGGACTGATCTTTCTTGCGATCATCCATGGTGATCTCCTTGGGAGCGCCGCGGAGTAGTCAGCTCTCCCCCGTCTTACGTATGCCTCGAATCGCGGAAATCGAAAATCCGCGGAATCGCAAGCATTTTGCAAAGGCGAGGCAACGCTGCGCGGTTGTGGGCACCGGGCGGACGCCATCGGTGCATCCTGTTATTATCGCACATCCTCGGCGTGTGAAAAATGGACATGTGGCGGAACGATGCATGGCACGCGACGGATGCACGATACCATGAAGTGTGATATATTATCGGTAGTTAGTAAAATTCATTACTAAACGGTCGTGCAACATCGCACGGCGCAACCGCAACGATGCAGTGACACCAAGTAATACAGGGGGATGCAAGATGGCAGATACAGCCGAACTCGCAATCGTACATGCAACCACGGCAAGTGCAAGCTGGCTCACCGATCCGACGGTGTTCGCAGCGAACCGCAAGCCGGCACATTCCAGCCACCGATATGTCATCGGCGAGACGAGCGAGCCGAAGCAGAGCCTCGACGGCGAATGGAAGGTTCGTATCGAACAAGCGCGCAACGTGGACGTGGAAAGCGCTCCGTTCGCGGCCGTCGATTTCGAGGATGGCGATTTCGGCGCGATCGAGGTGCCGGGCCACTTGCAGATGGCCGGCTATCTCAAGAACAAGTACGTCAACATCCAATATCCGTGGGACGGTCACGAGGATCCGCAGGCGCCAAATATTCCGGAAAACAACCATGTGGCGATCTACCGCCGTCGATTCGCGCTCGACGCGCAGCTTGCGCGCACGCTGGAAAACGACGGCACGGTCAGCCTCACCTTCCACGGTGCCGCCACCGCGATCTACGTATGGCTTGACGGCACGTTCGTGGGTTACGGCGAGGACGGATTCACGCCGAGCGAATTCGATGTGACGGAAGCGCTGCGAAACGGCAATGGCAACGCCGCCGATTCCCCCGAAGCCGAGCATACGCTCACCGTCGCCTGCTACGAATATTCGAGCGCCTCTTGGCTGGAAGACCAGGATTTCTGGCGACTGCACGGCCTGTTCCGCACCGTCGAGCTCGCCGCCCAGCCGCATACGCACGTCGAAACCGTGCAGCTTGAAGCCGACTACACCGCAGCCGACACCGCCGGTACGGCCGACACCGCCGAACTCAACGCGGCACTCACCTTGCGCAACCCCGCCGACGCGATGACTATCGAAAGCACGCTGCGCGACGGCGACGGAAATGTCGTATGGGAATCAACGCAGGCCTGCAACGGCGAAATCGCCCTTAATTCCGGCAAAATGACGAACATCGCGCCGTGGAGCGCGGAATCGCCGACGCTGTACACGCTGACCGTACGCGTCGTCGGACATGACGGCGCCATCATCGAAACCGTGACGCAGAAGATCGGCTTCCGCACATTCCGCATCGAAAACGGCATTATGACGCTCAATGGCAAGCGTATCGTGTTCAAGGGCGCGGACCGCCACGAATTCGACGCGAAGCGCGGGCGTGCGATCACCCGCGAGGACATGCTTTCCGACGTGGTCTTCTGCAAGCGCCACAACATCAACGCCATCCGCACCTCCCACTACCCCAACCAGGAGTATTGGTACGACCTGTGCGACGAGTACGGTCTGTATCTGATCGACGAGACGAATATGGAGACGCACGGCACGTGGGTGGCAAACAATGTCGAGCGTCCTGAAGACGGCATCCCCGGCAGCCGCCCCGAATGGGAGGGCGCGTGCGTGGACCGCATCAACAGCATGATGCGCCGCGATTACAACCATCCGAGCGTGCTGATCTGGTCGCTTGGCAACGAGTCGAGCGCGGGCGAGGTTTTTCGTGCGATGTATCGCCACGCGCACACGATTGATCCGAATCGTCCGGTACATTACGAGGGTTCCGTGCACATGCGCGAATTCGAGGATGTGACGGACATCGAAAGCCGTATGTACGCGCATGCTGACGAAATCGAACGCTATCTGAACGACGGCAGCCCGGCACATACGGACGGTCCAAAGAAGCCGTACATTTCCTGCGAATACATGCACGCAATGGGCAATTCGTGCGGCAATATGGACGAATACACGGCGTTGGAACGCTACCCGATGTACCAGGGCGGTTTCATTTGGGATTTCATCGACCAGGCAATCGAGACCAAGCTGCCCGACGGCACGACACGCATGTGCTACGGCGGCGATTTCGGCGATCGTCCAAGCGATTACGAATTCTCCGGCGACGGCCTGCTGTTCGCAGACCGCACCCCCTCGCCGAAAGCGCAGGAAGTCAAGCAGCTGTATGCGAACGTGAAAATTGTGGTTTCGGTCGATGAAGCGCGTATTACGAACGACAATCTGTTCGTGTCTACGGGCGATTATCGCTTCGTGCTGCGGATTTTGGCCGACGGCAAGCCGGTATGGTCGACTACGCGCCGTTTCGACGTGGCCGCCGGCGAGAGCGCTTCATTCGAAGTCGATTGGCCGGTTGATGACTACCGCAGCAACGCCGAAGAGCTGGTTTTAGAGGTATCGCAGCAGCTTGGCAACGCTTGCGATTGGGCACCGGCCGGCTACGAGCTGGCGTTCGGCCAGTGCGTGGTGGCAGGTGCGAAGACCACTGCAGATGCCGTTGACGCGGCCGGAGCTCCGGCCGACGGCACCGTCACCCTTGGCCGCTGGAACGCCGGCGTGCGCGGACAGGGTCGTGAAGCACTGTTCTCCCGCACACAAGGGGGTATGGTTTCATATACGTTCGGCGAGCGCGAATTCGTGCTGCGCCGCCCGTCGATCACCACGTTCCGTCCGCTGACGGACAACGATCGCGGTGCTGGACACGCTTTCGAACGTGCCGCGTGGGCGGTCGCAGGAAAGTATGCGCGTTGCGTCGACTGCGCGATCGCAAATCGTGGAGAAAATGCCGTGGAAGCCACGTATACGTACGAATTGGCGATTCCGCAGCGCACGAAAGTGACGGTCCGTTACGTTGCCGACACGGCCGGCCTCGTTTCGCTCGACGTCGAGTATCCAGGCGAGAAGAACGGCGATCTGCCAACGATTCCGGCGTTCGGTATCGAATGGGCGCTGCCTGTGGAATATGCGAACCTGCGATTCTACGGCGCCGGTCCGGAAGAGACGTACGCCGACCGCAGGCACGCGAAGCTGGGTGTATGGAGCACGACGGCTGGCGATGATTGCGCGCCGTACCTGCTGCCGCAGGAAACCGGCAATCATGAGGATGTGCGTTGGGCGGAGATCACGGACGATTCCGGCCACGGTGTGCGCGTGAAGCGCGGTGCCGGCGCAAAGCCGTTCGCGATGAGCCTACTGCCGTATTCGAGCACGATGCTGGAAGAGGCGCTGCATCAGGATGAGCTGCCGAAGCCGCGTCACATGTTCCTGCGTCTGCTGGCCGCGCAAATGGGCGTCGGCGGCGACGATTCGTGGATGTCGCCGGTGCATGAGCAGTACCAGCTGCCCGCCGACCAGCCGCTCAGCCTCAACGTTCAGCTCAAGCTGTTCTAGGTTCGCGCGGATGTTGTGGAAGCGTATTCGCACATCAGCAACATCCGCACTTACGCAACGTGGCGCGGCCTGCGAGACAATCGCCGGTCGCGCCACGTCCTTCTTCCCCGCTGCCTTACGTCGCGCAGTGCAGTGCGTCCTGCGCCTTGCCGTACAGTTTTCGGCGTTTTGTTGAAAGCTGAAATTGGACATGATGACTAAAATATGAGACACGACTTTAAAACAACAGTGGTTTTAAGGCGCATCTCAAAGAAAAAAGGGGGACATTATGAGCAACCCGAACATGAATCCGAACCCGCAAAGCGGCGGACAGGACGACGCGCAAACCTCGCGTTATTTCGATAATCCTTACGGCTATCCGTATGGCTATCCATACGGTCCCGGCCAACCCAATCCGAACGATTCCAACGGCGAATGGAAGCCCGTAAGCCCCTTCAAACTGATGGAATCGTGGCTGCCGCAGCGTGCGAAGAACGCGATTCGCGGCGCGTACGGCATCATCGGCGTGATCGCCATCGTACTCGGCTTGGCGCTGTTTATTTGGCCGGGTGCGACGCTTAAAATCGCAGCGATCGCGTTGGGCGCGTATTTCGTGGTTTCCGGCGTGGTTCGTATCGTCACGGCGATCGTGGAACTCGGTCTGCCGGGCGGCTGGCGTGTGCTGGATATTCTGGTCGGCCTGCTGTTGTCCGTCGGCGGCGTGGTCATGCTGAAGAATTCGGCGCTGTCCGGCGCGACGCTGGCAGTGGTCGTCACCATGGTGGTGGGCGTCGGCTGGATGATGGAAGGCGTGATGGCGCTGGTGGAATCGTGGCGTATGCCCAGTTCCGCATGGGCTGTGATTTACGCGCTGATTTCGATTATCGCTGGCTGCGTGATGCTGTTCTGCCCGGTGGCGTCCACCGGCTGGATGATCATCTTCGGCGGCTGCGCGCTGGTGGTGCTCGGCATTGTGGCGATCGTCCGCGCGTTCACGTTCGGCAAGGTGGGCAAGAAGGGCTGATTTCCCGCAATCGCAACGCCGGCCACACCACCGGTCGCATTGCCTTTTTCTGTCGCACGATTCGGCGTTTCGATACAGACGCCGAATCGTGCGACTTTTTCTTTATGCCGCCCCGCATCGCCGGCAAAATACGATACGAAACCAAAGACGCAACGGAAGATTGACAGCAATCGTAACGCTGCGTTATGCTAGGTGAAACGTTTCGACGAAACGATTCGACGCACAGACGCGCACAGTACGGAACAACCACAGAAAGCGAGCTGAATGACAGGCATCAAAGACGTCGCCCGCGAAGCCGGAGTATCCGCCAGCACCGTTTCCTACGTGCTGTCCGGCAAGCGTTCAATTTCCGCGAAAACCACCGAAAAAGTCATGGCTGCCGTAGACAAGCTCGGCTACACTCCGGACGCCAGCGCCCGCAAGATGCGCGGCATGCGCAACCAGCTCATCGTGCTGAGCTCCCCGATTCGCGGCGACATCAACAAAGCCCGCTACAACGCCTACTTTCTGCACACCGCATGGGCCGCAAGGAATGCAGGGTATGACGTGATGTTGCTGACCGGTCCGGATGCAGTGAAGGATATCCGCCGCGTGACGCAAAGCAATCTTGCGGATGGCATCGTGCTGCTCGACGTGGAGCAGGATGACGAGCGCGCCGCTCAATCCGGCACTTTTTCCAAGCCGTGCGTGGCTATCGGCTATCCGTCGTCGCACGCCGGCTGCGCCTGCGTGGACATCGATTTCGCGCTGATGGGCCGCAAGGCCGTCGACTTCCTGTACGAGAAGGGACACCGCACCGTCGTGTTCCTGCGCAACAACGAATCCGACTACAACCGCCATTCCGGTTACGTCGTCATCTTCCGCGAAAGCCTGCTGGCGCACGCGAAGGAGCTCGGCATGACGGTCATCGAATCCGAGCATTACGAGGAAGATAGTTTCGATGCGAAGCGGTTCGTCCGCACCATTTTCGCGCGGCCCGACCGCCCATCCGCCATCATCAACCAGGCGAATGCGGGCGTGCTCAGCCAAGTGTTGGTGGAGCTGCACGACAATGGAATGACGATTCCGCAGGACGTTTCGGTGCTGTCGTGCGGCACGTATTTCGAGGGCGAGCCTACGCGCTTCCCCATCACCGAAATGCCGGTCATGCCGGAGGAACTGTGCGCCGAAGCCGTGAATCTGCTGACTTCCGCCATCGAGGAACGCGCCGATATCAACGGTTCCGTCAAGCTCATCGAACCCGCGCTGAAGCGCCGCGGATCCGTTGCGGAAGCGGGGTCCGGCGGCACACAATAAATTTTCTTGCGATTGCCAGCACCGCAGTCGGACACCAATCGCAAGGCCAAGCAATATCGGCAGCATAATTTCATACGGATAATCGAAACGTTTCAACATCGGCCGGCCCCGTTCGGCCGATTGCCAAGATTTTCAGATTTCCAAGTAAGGAGAACAAATATGAATACTATGGCGACTTCCGGTTTCGGCAACGGTGCCCTCGATTCGCTAGCAATCGCGACGGACCACGGCCGTACACGTTGCGTCAACGCCGAAAACCCGACCGGCGGCAAGGGCACTGCAGCCACCGCTGCCAGCGCGCTCGGCCCGTCACGTAAGGGCAGCCCTTGCATCCAGACGATCAAGGCGGGCGATTCGGTCACGCTGATGGACGTCGATGGCCCGGGCGTGATTCGCCACATTTGGATGACGGTCACCGACCGCACTTCCCCGACCGGTCCGAACGTACTGCGCAATCTCATCCTCGAATTCTATTGGGATGGCGAGGAGACGCCGTCCGTGCAGTGCCCGATCGGCGATTTCTTCTGCTGCGGTCACGCACAGGCCTGCCGTATCAATTCCATCCCGATCATGGTGGTGCCAAATCGAGGTTTCAACTGCTATTTCGCCATGCCGTTCGAGCACGCGCGCATTGTGCTGCGCAACGATCACAACGAGGACGTGCCGGCCTTCTTCTACCAAATCGACTACACGGAATACGACGCGCTGCCAGCCGATGCGATGCGCTTCCATGCGCAGTGGCGCCGCGAACGCGTCACCGAAATTGCCCGTGACTACACGATTCTCGACAATGTGCACGGCCATGGCGCGTACATCGGCACCTACCTTGCGCTGACCGCGCTGGAAAGCCGCTGGTGGGGCGAAGGCGAAGTCAAGATGTACATCGACGGCGATGAACAGTACCCGACGTGGTGCAGCACCGGAGCGGAGGACTACTTCGGCGGCGCGTGGAGTTTCGCCGACTTCGACGAGCATGGCCGCATGCGCGAGAACACGTTCACCGGACCGTACCTGGGATTCCCGTTCTATTCGCAGCGTCTTGCCGCGCACCGCGAAAGCGACTACTGGGATGTGGCCACACCCGTCATGCGCGGCCTGTACCGCTGGCACATTCCGGATCCGATTTATTTCGATTCTGACCTGCGCGTCACCTGGCAGCAGATCGGCACCGAGGAAGCCGGCAATTTCGAGCGGCAGGATGACGTCGCGTCGGTGGCATACTGGTACCAGCTTGAACCGCACACGCCGTTCGATCCAATCGGTGACCGTCACTTCCGTCAGCCCCGCTGATTTACGATTATTCCGCTGATTTACGCCGATATCGCCGTATCGTGCGTTGACATGGGAATGGATATGTTCCGTCTCGTGTCAGCGTACGATACGGCGATTGTGTTGTTATGCGGGCACAGTAATCACATTTTCTTCAAGATAACCCGATGATTTTACAATAGAAATGACGATTGCGGCATGCCAGACGCATACCGACGTGCGTATAGTAAAGGCACAACAGAAAAACAACAGAAGAACGAAGAACAAGAAAAACAACACAATAGCGACGCACCGCACGATGTAGAGAAGAAAAAAAGAAGCAAGAAACCAGGCGGTCGTCCGAAAGGAAACATCATGAAGAACAACGACACTTTCAACCAGATCCTCAACTCCAACCTCGCTTCCATCGATCCGGGCTTCGGCCAGTTCGCACTTGCCAAGGCTTCCGCTGATCTGATGAAGAAGGTCCTCAACAAGTAAGACCTTCAAGCAGGAAGGCAAGCCGAACCGCGTGAGGCAAGGCACCGCCGCAGCGAACGCTGCGGCACCGATTCTCTTCTTTCCGATTTTTTTAAATCGCATAGCGGGAGGCCGCGATTCCAACCGAATCGCGGCCTCCCGCTTTTTCATACGCGCACATGCACCCCTGTCTTGCCGGCAATGTCCATTATTTGTGCCACACAATCACGCCAATACATCGCTTTCCGTCAACTTCGCACGAACTTAACAGCAACTTACCAGCGAACTTAACAGATGCGAAGTTGCCGTTAAGTCATGTTAAGTTGTCTGGCAAGTTCGGTGGCGTATCTACCGCACGCCACCTGCGCAGCGCAACCGCTACAGTTCCTCCATCGCGAGATTGCGGGCTGCGGCGCGTTCGCGGGGGCCGCGCGTCACGTAGAAACCAATCGCCACGATGACGAACATCACCGTGCAGCAGGTCCACAGCACGTGACTGCCGAACGCGTTCAAAATCCAGCCTCCGACAAGCGGCGAAAACGCATTCGACAGCGACCACACCAGGTTGTACAACCCCTGATACGTGCCGCGCACGTCCTTCGGCGCGATGTTCGCCACCGTCGTGGCGGCGATGGGGAACGTGCCTAGCTCGCCGAGCGTCCATAGCACGGTCGCAATCGCGAACGTCGCCCACGAATTCGCACCAATCTGGAACGCGTAGCCAACCGCGGTAATGGACATGCCCAGCACCAGCACACGGGTGTTGCTCATGCGCTGGAACAGTGCGATCGCAGGAATCTGCAGCAGGCACAGAATGCCGCCGTTAATGGTCAGCAGGCTGGAATATTCGTCCGTGCCGAGACCGATCTGCGTCATGGAAATCGGCAAGCCGCTGACAATCTGGTAATACGCCAGCGTGTACAGGAACATCAGCACCACCATCGACATGAGCGCTTTGTCGGTGCAGGCGCGACGGTAGCTACGCCAGATGGAGAATTGTTGCGATCGCTGCGATTCCGCCGCTTCCGCAGGCTGTTCCACAACTTGTTTCACAGACGATTTCGCAGCACGCCCGCCAATTCCAGCTTCCTTGAAAAACACAATCATCAGCAACGTCGCGAACACCAGCACCGCCGCTTCCGCATAAAACATCAGCGAATAGGAGATTTTGACCAGCTGGTTGGCGATGATCGGGCCGATCGCAAAACCAAAATTCGCGGCCCACGTCTGCAGCGAATACGCGCGCTTTTGCTTGCGGAACGGCACCACGTCGGAAACGTAGGCCGCGACCGCGGGCGTTGGCATGGAGGAAATCGCGCCGTAAATCAGCAGCGCAATCGCCATAATCCATGGATTGCCGATAAACGCCAGCAACACCAGCATCACGGCGGAACCGAGGTTGCCGATGACGATCATCGCCGGCCGGCCGAACCGATCGGACAGCGCACCCCCGTACAGGCAGCCGAAAATGCCGCCGAAGCCATACATGGAGACGATCGTGCCGGCAACGCCCGCACTCACGTGCATGTCGGACACGAGATACATGGAAAGAAACGAGGTGACGAAACGGCCCATCCACAAAATAAGCAGCGTGACCCACAGGCCCCAGAACATGATGGGCAGTCCGAAAAACTCTCTCTTCTTTTCCATTCTTTTCATCATACTTGGCCGACCGCCTGCAGCCGAGCCGCTTTTCTGAAGCGCTTTTCCCGAGGCACTTTTCCCGGGGTGCTGGGACAATAGACGGTTATGGGAGCAATGAAAAAAGGACCGACCAAGGGGTCGGGCGGAAAGCATCGTAACGCGCTGAAGGGCAAGGGGCCGACCCCCAAGGCCGAAGATCGCGTATATCACAAGGCTTACAAGGCGAAGAAGGCGGCGGATCGCCGCAAGATGGCCGATCCACGACTGGCCGCACGCCGTCGAGCGGCGAAGTTCACGTCGGAATCCGACGATCTGGTCATCGGTCGTAACGCGGTGCTTGAGGCGCTGCGTTGTGGCGTGCCGGCAACCACGCTGTATGTGGCGGCACGTATCGAGCATGACGATCGCACGCGCGAAATCGTGCGTCTCGCCGGCATCCACGGACTGCATCTGCTGGAAGCCGACAGGCTCGAAATGGACCGTATCGCACGCTCGTCGAACCATCAGGGCGTGGTGCTGAAGGCGCAACCGTTCCAGTATTCCTCGCTGGCAGAGCTCGTGGACCGCGCCGATAAGAAGGCGCGTGCCATGGAAGCAGCCGATTCGGAAAGCGCGCGCATCGCGGCACGTCCGCTGTTCATCGCGCTCGACGGCGTCACCGATCCGCAGAACCTCGGCGCGGTCATCCGTTCCGCGGCCGCATTCGGCGCGAATGGTGTGATTCTGCCGGAGCGCCGTTCCGCTTCGGTCACGGCCGCCGCATGGAAGGTGTCCGCGGGCGCCGCCGCGCACATGCCGGTGGCACGCGTGGTGAATCTGACCAAGGCGATCGAAAGCCTGAAGGAACGTGGCTACTACAGCGTCGGCCTTGACGGCGGCGGTGACGCGCTCGTCGGCGAAACCGGCTTCGAAACCGATCCGCTGGTGGTTGTGCTCGGCTCGGAAGGCAACGGCCTGAGCCGTCTGGTACGAGAGGCGTGCGATTCCATCGCCGGCATTCCGATGTCGAATATGGTCGAATCGCTGAACGCCTCCGTGGCAGCGGGCATCACGTTGTATGCCGTGGCACGCGCCCGTCGCGAGGCCGCAGCAGCCAAGTAATCGTTTATTACGATATTTATGAAAAAGCTCAAGCCTTGTGGCTTGAGCTTTTTCATATGCCATTAACGGCTAATGGCTCCACACCGCAGCGTCCGGATCATCGTCCGGGTTGTAGCCGTCCTCGTCGGTGCCGTAAGTGTATTCGTCATCGATCACGCCGGAATCGGCCTCGGCGTTCAGCGCGTCGACATCCTTCGAATCGAGCTTGTACTGCGGCAGCACGTTCTCCACATAGCTCTTCACGGCTTCGGTCATGGACACGTCGTGGCCGGCCTTCTCCGCAAGGAACCAACGATGGTCGAGTACCTCATGGAAGAACTGCGCCGGCTCGATCTGGGAGCGGTATTCGCGCGGAATCATGCGCACGGTCGGCTCGAACACCTCGCGCATCCAGTCGGTGGCCACGATTTCGAGATCCTCGCCATCACGCCACGTGGAGGTGCGGTAGGCGTCCAGATCGTTGAGCAGACGGCGGGCCTGGTTCTCCTGCACGTCAAGACCGGTCAGTCGCAGCAGCTTGCGGTTGGCGTAGCCGGCGTCCACCACGCGCGGACGCACCAGCACGCGCTTGCCGTCCTCGGCGGTCTTCATTTCCAGCTCGTCCACGTCGAAGCCCAGTTCGTTGAGCTTATTGACGCGCTTTTCGATCTTCCACATCTCGTCCGGGCTGAACTTGTCGGTGTCGGTCAGCGCGCTCCACAGCGAATGGTAGCGGTCCACCAGGCGGTTTCCGATTTCGATTTCGTCCACGTTGCTCGGCAGCAATGCGCCGGAAGACAGATCCATCAGTTCGCCGATGATGTTCGTACGGGCCAAATCCACATCGTATTCACGCTGGCCTTCGGTGAGGTTCACCTGCAGATCGCCGGTTTCGGCGTCCACCAGGAACGCGGAGAAAGCGTCGGCGTCACGCAGGAACAGCACGTTAGACAGGGACACATCGCCCCAATAGAAGCCGGCCAGGTGCAGACGCACCATCAGCACGGCAAGCGCGTCGATGAGTCGTTCGGCGGTGTCGGGACGCAGGTTGCGGGCGAACAGCGCGCGGTACGGCAGCGAGAATTTCAGATGCTTGGTGACCAGGATGGCTTCCAGCGGCTCACCTTGCGCATTATGGCGGCCGGTGACCACGGCGATCGGCTGCACGGTAGGCAGTTCCAGCTTCTGCAGTCGGCGCAGCAGCTCGTATTCGCGTTCCGCCACGTTGCGTGTGATTTCCTTCATGGCGTAGACTTCGTCGCCCACGTGCACGAAACGCACCACGTGCCTGGAGATGCCTCGCGGCAGGTTGACCAGCAGGTCCTCAGGCCATGTTGCCAGCGGCTTCTCCCACGGCAGCGTGAACATCTTCGGATTCGAACTCGCGGCGGTGATCTTCAACGCCTGCGGCTCCGGGCTCTGCGCTGCGGGGTCCTCGGCCTTCACGGAAGTGGCCTTAAGCACACGGGGATCCATCTGTGGCAATTCATGTGATTCCATAGCTCTTCAATTTACCCGCTGACCTACCCACGGCAGGCGGCAAAGGGACTACGAGTGTCACGATGAGAACAGCGGGAAAAGAAAAGCCCCGCACCAACGCGGGGCTTTTCCAACGAGACAATAAGAGAGGAAAGAGAATGTCTCGTTTAATGGTTGACGGACGTTTGCACATCCGCCAAGTATTGGTTCAACCACCCGCCAAGCGTTCCATAAGGAACGCCCGACGGTTGGTTACTCGTTATCGTCTCAGTTCAGACGCAGCTCGGTGGACGGAGCGAACAGGTGCATCTTGGACGGGTCGATCTTGATCTTGACGGTATCGCCGACCTTCGGAAGAGCACGCGGGTTCACGCGGATCGTGGTGAGCTTGTTCTGATCGGACATCATGGTGGACGCCTCAGCAGCGGAGCCATCGGTGATGATGTTGCCGTAGATGTAGCCGTCGGAGCCCAGATCCTCAACGTTCATGACCTTGAGGGAGAAGGCGTTGGCCTCATCCGGGGCAGCCAAGGAGGCGTCTTCCGGACGGAAGCCGACCACAATCTGGCCGTTGTCTTCGGCGGTGAGCTTGTTGACGGCCTCAGTCGGCAGATCCACGGTGTCCTCGCCGATCTTTGCCTTGCCGTTGACCACCGGGTGGGTGTTGATGTTCATCGACGGAGAGCCGATGAAGCCAGCGACGAAGACGTTGGCCGGACGATCGTACAGCTCGGTCGGAGCGCCGACCTGCTGCAGGACGCCGAGCTTGATGACGGCGATGCGGTCGCCCATGGTCAGAGCTTCGGTCTGATCGTGGGTCACGTACAGGGTGGTGACACCCAGCTGACGCTGCAGAGCGGCGATCTGGGTACGGGTCTGCACGCGGAGCTTGGCGTCGAGGTTGGACAGAGGCTCATCCATGAGGAAGACCTTCGGCTCACGGACGATTGCACGGCCCATAGCCACGCGCTGACGCTGGCCACCGGACAGAGCCTTCGGCTTACGATCGAGGTACTCGGTCAGGTCGAGGATCTCAGCGGCCTTCTCGACGCGCTTGCGGATCTCTTCCTTCGGGGTGCCGGCGATCTTCAGGGCGAAGCCCATGTTGTCGGCGACGGTCATGTGCGGGTACAGAGCGTAGTTCTGGAACACCATTGCGATGTCGCGGTCCTTCGGCTGCATCGTGGTGACGTCCTTGCCACCGATGAGGATGCGGCCCTTGTTGACCTCTTCGAGGCCTGCGAGCATACGCAGGGTCGTAGACTTACCGCAACCAGACGGGCCGACCAGCACCAGGAATTCGCCATCCTTGATGTCGAGGTTCAGATCATCCACAGACGGCTTGTCATTGCCCGGGTAGATACGAGTAACATGGTCGAATACGACTTCTGCCATGATTTGTCATCCTTTCAGAGGCAGGTACGTGCCTCACGATCCGTTGTAAAGGGATTTTTGTTCGGTGCCCATCCTCGCGGCTTACTACTTTGACAAAGCCACAATTCAAAGCGTTAATTTATTTCTTTGGTTTAGCGAAGGTTCTCTTCGTTGAGCCACGTTCCATGATACATACAACGCTAAAACTGTCAATGCGTGTCGCGAGTCGCGCTGTTTGCCTCCGCTGGCAAAAGGGGATTAACAGCGTAGTAAATACACGCATTTATCGCCATCATGCAAGACAATGGTACGGAGCGAAAGACAGAACAGGGAGGTTGCAATGCGCAATATTCGAATCGGCGTGGTCGAGGACGATCCCGCAAGCTGCCAACTGGTACTTGACTATCTCAACCGATATCAACAGGAAAATGGCGAGCAATTTACCGTTTCCGTATTCGACGACGGCGCACGAATCGTAGAAAAATATACCCCCGTTTACGATATCTTACTGCTCGACATCGAGATGAGCGAAATGGACGGCATGGCCGCCGCGAGACGCATCCGCGAGCGCGACGACAAAGTCGTGATCGTGTTCATCACCGCTGCCCCGCAATATGCAATCAGCGGGTATGAGGTGCGTGCGTTGTCGTACTTGCTTAAACCTCTACCGTGGTTCGCGTTTTCGCAGGAACTCAAGAAATCGATCGACATGGTGCGACGCAATGGCGACGATTCCATGCTCATCGAAACCGGCAACGGACAGATGCGCCTGAATCTTGCCGACATTCTGTATCTTGAGTCGATCCGGCACACCATCGTCATCCACACGCTTGACGGCAAATACTCTATCAACGGCACACTCAAAGACATGGAAGCCAAGCTCGCCGACCGGCACTTCTTCCGCTCGAACTCCTGCTATCTGGTCAATCTCAAGCATGTGACGGGCGTTGCCGACCAGGATTGCATCATGTCCGACGACGAGCGGCTGCGCGTGAGCAGACCACGGAAGAAAGCGTTCCTCGCCGCCTTGGCCGACTACATGGGCGGCGGCCGATGATCACCAACGCGCTGCCCGACATCCCCCGTTCGTACACCGCCATCTGCGAATGGGCGGCATGCGTGGTGTATATCGCGGTACTGTTCCGCCGCGTGCCGCCGCGCCGCTCCGTCGTTGTGAGCGCAATCGGACTGGCGGCGCTCATCGCCGTGCAGTATTTCGACGGCAGTATGCCGATCTGGTTTTGGATCGTCGGCATGCTGCTCGCCTTCGGCTGCATGTACCTGACGATTCTGTTCGGTGCCGGCACCGGCAAGCGCGAAGGGCTGTACATCACGGCACGCGCGTTCGTGCTGGCGGAACTGGTGGCGTCGCTGCATTGGCAGATCGTCGCGTTCATCGGCACACATGACGCTCAAGCCACTTCATACGGTGTGCAGGCCATCGTCATGCTCATCGTCATCTACGCGCTGTGTTTCGGCCTGGCATGGCTGGTGGAACGCGGCAATTTCAGCCAAAACACACCCACGCTACCGACCGCCTCCGCGGCAACCGCGACGGTGGCCATCACCATCGTCACCTTCGCCATGAGCAATCTGAGCTTCGTTTCGACCAATACGCCATTCTCCGGTTCGATGGGCCAGGAAATCTTCTATATCCGCACACTGGTGGATTTCTGCGGATTCGCGATTCTATACGCGCAACAGGAGCAGGCTCGGCGCATTGAAGCGAGCGCGGAAATCGCGTCAATCAACGCGCAGCTGGAAAGCCAGCATCAGGAGTACCTGCAGTCGAAGGAGAACATCGAATCGCTTGGTCGGCTTGCGCACGATTTGAAACATCAGATCGCGGCATTGCGTGCCGAAGTCGATCCGGAGCATGCGGCGGCAGGATTCGAGCAGTTGGAGAAGTCGGTGCAGCGCTACAGCGCCCAGCAGCATACCGGCAATCCCGTGCTCGACGTCATTCTGACCACGAAGGAACGCACTTGCAACGAGCGCGGCATCACGTTCACCGCCGTGGCGGACGGCTCGCTGCTGGACGGCATGTCGTCGATGGACATCGCATCGCTATTCGGCAACGCGCTCGACAATGCGATTGAAGCGACGTTGAAACTGCCGAATCCGGAACAGCGACTTATCAAACTGGCTTTGTTCGAACAAAATCACTTTATTGTGATTCGCGTTGAGAATTATTACGATTCCCGACTAAGCAAAGACGCCGACGGCAACCTGCGTACCACGAAGCGCGACGACCAGCATCGGCATGGTTTCGGCGTGAAGTCGATTCGGCACATCGCGCAGCAGTATGGCGGCGAAGTGACGATCCGCACCGACAACCACTGGTTCGTGCTGACCGCGCTCATCCCCCGCCGCACCGGCCTCATGGCCATGTAGGAGGGGTACGCAGATTACCGCTTGACGGGGGTACTTGGACGTGGCAAATGCAGGGCGGCTAAGGGGGCGGCCAGGCGGGAGGCGGTGAAGGCGCTGACGGCTACGGCGAAGCCGATGGGGACGAACAGGTTGATCGGGGCATCGGCCAATTCCATCACTAGGCAGATCGCCATCAGCGGAGCCTGCTGCGAGGCGGCGAGCAGCGCGCACGCACCCAGCAGCGCGTACATGCCGATCGAATTCGTATGGAACATCTGCATCCACAGAATGCCCAGCATCGCACCACCGGACGCGCCCAACGCGATGCCCGGCTGCAGCACGCCGCCGGACGCGCCGGAACGGATCGTCAGCAAGGTGACGATCGCCTTGGCCACAAAAGACAGCAGCAGCAGCACCGGGATGACGGCCAGATCGGCCTTCGAGGAGAAGCTCAGCTGCGCGGTGGCGCGGCCATTGCCCATCACCTGCGGCACGGCGATCGCCACAACGCCCGTCAGCAGGCCGGCAAGCGGCATCATCCACAGAATGCCCGCTCCGGACGGCTTGTTTTTCTCCGCCCACTGGGAGCCGCGGCGGAACAGCGCGCCGGCGACGCCAAGCATCAGGCCGGCAATCAGCGCGAACACCATGTAGTCGGGGGTAAACAGGCCATTCGCCTTGCCGATCAAATAGAACGTGTGCGTGCCCTTGACCAGGCTCGCCACCCATGAGGCGAGCGCCGAGCAGGCGAACGCGAGCGTGACCGTCTCGAGCGTCACGTCGGCGAGCAGGATCTCCACCGCGAAGAACGTGCCGGCAAGCGGCGCGTTGTAGACTCCCGCGAGACCGGCCGCGGCGGTAATGGCCACCAGCATACGCGTGTCCTTCGCGCCGAGACGCACCCAGCGGGCGAATCGCTGGCCGAACATCGCGCCAAGCTCGCGCGGAGCCACCTCGCGGCCGATCGACATGCCGGTACCGACGATGAAAATCTGCAGCAGCACATGCACGATGGTCTGCCACACCGGCATCAACGCACCGCCGACGGCTTTCTTGACGGATGGCACTGTTGTGGTACGCGTGCGCAGCAGCCACCAGATCACGGCCGCGATGGAGGCGCCGACCGTCACGGAAATGAGGCGGCGGAGAGCAGGCACGTTGAAGGGACCGGATTCATGCGCGTTCTCGATGTATCCAAGCGCGAAACGCTCGACTTGGTACAGCATGAGCGTGAGCAAACCCGCGGCCGCGCCAATGGCGATGCCGACGATGGCCACCGCCGCGATCAGCGCCGGAATACGGCCGATGTTCGGCCGCGATTCCGTCTCTTCCTGCGATTGCTTCGACACCATTGCCTCTCCCACGTTGCATGCACCTCGTCTTCAGTCCATCTCGTCATTCGTGTTGCCGCATCACCATCGTTCCATCCACGGCGGATTTATGCGCCGATATCCTTCAGCATGAATCGCAGTATCGGTCACACAGACTGCGTCTGCATAGTGAACGGCCGATCAGGCTCGTCGTCCTCGGCAACGAGGACGGCCACAGCCGCCAAGTACCATAAGGCGTACAGTGGCAGATTCATCGGCGGCAAATATATTGGAATATATAGCATTCAAGACACAAGATGCACAAAATAGACAATTTCAAAGGCTTGTTTTTGCACAAAACAGACGATTTCTGCCACAGCCAAAAGCAAGGAACCGGACCTCCACCATACCTTTCACCACCCACTGCCAGTACCGCCGTGGTGCCCGGCGAGGCATTCGGCGAGGAAGGGCAGGGATTCGTGCGATTGTCGTACGCCGGCGATGCGGATGAGTTGCGTAAGGGACTGCGTCGTATGTGCGATTTTGCGGAGAGGAATCGCTGACGCCGTCAGGTGCATGCCCGTCCTTCGTCGCGTTCACCCACTTTATTGTGTATGTTTACGATTTGTATAATCGTAAACATACACAACAAAATCATACGATGAAACGGCGGCACGTTGGACGGGGGATGGACTCCTAGCTATTCGAATGACTAGCCGTGCACAATAGCGCGTGAAGTCGGAGCCCATGACAACATCTACACTGTCATGAGCGCATAGGCAATCCGCCGTTCGACGTACTGACGAAATAGTTGGGATACTTGTCTGAATCGTAGGTTGCACATATGTGCAACTCCTAGACTGTTCGCGCTAGATACAGGCATACAGTATTCGTATCATACGCAACCAAGGTGGTGACATATGCTCAGCGAACCGGTGAAAGCATTATTTGAGTCCAACACCAACGCCCGTCATGCCGGCGACGCAGACAGACTCGCCAAAGAGCATAAGCCGAACGGAGTGCATGTACTGACGGATCTCCCATATGGCATTCCGGACCAACTGCGCAAATTGGACCTGTACCGTCCGGAAACGCAACATGAACCTCTTCCGGTCATCATCGACTTCCATGGCGGGGGCCTCTACCATGGCGACAAACAAAACACCATGTGTCGCGATATGTATTTAGCGAAGTATGGGTTCGCTGTGGTCAATGCCAACTATCGGCTGGTCCCGCAAATTGGATTCCAAGACCAACTACACGATGCGCTTGACGCAATCATCTGGACGAACGAGCACGCGCATGACTATGGCATGGATACGAATGCTCTGTTTCTGATTGGAGATTCCGCGGCCACCCTGCTTATCTTGTACCTCACCGCCGTACTCCATTCACCGGTCGTCGCGTCACAGCTTGGCATGAGGGAAGCCTACGGAACCGCCCACATCCTCGCCATTGCGGGATGCAGCGGCATGTATCGCTTCGAAGGCGGCGTGCATGGAACTGCGATGGGATACTATGCGGAAGGCTACTTTCCAACGCTGAAGGAACGAATTCGCATCTCCCCCTATCTTGATGTCGATCGCCTTGTAGTTGACGGCAATCTTCCGCCCTTCTATCTGCAGACCAGCACCGAGGATTACCTCGCGGACAACACTCTGGAATTCGCAAGAATCCTGCAATACCGCCATCATGATTATGAACTGCGATTACTCCCAAAAGGTCTTGACCACGCTCTCGTACACGACTTCGCGGTCAAGGAGGTCGGCCTGGAGCATAATGAGGAATCACAGCAAATCGTAAAAGAGGCGGCGACGTTCTTCAAACGGTACCGCCCAACGACCAGCTAGGAAAGGACGCAAAGGACGCCATGGAAGAACGGATTCGCTCCACCCACTCCTCACTGGCGGTATTCGTAGGCTGTTGCGCCATGTCCTTCATCGGCTTCGCTCTCATCACCAACACTTCAGGGCTGTATTTCGACGCCATCAGCCGTGATTTACATGTGGGTCGAGCCAAGGTCAGCCTAACCGTATCGATTCGATTGATTTGCAGTGCCATCTCCATGGCCGTGTTCAGTCGCTTTTCACATCGCATTCGCTTGCGCCCCACACTTATCGGCTGCATTGGTATCTGCGCCGTGGGATTCCTGCTTTGCAGTCGGGCGTATGCCCTCTGGCAGTTCTATCTCGCATTCGCCGTGATGGGACTCGCCTATGTTATTCCGATAACGCTGATGCCACCCATTCTGCTTGCGGCATGGTTTCCCACTCATTTCGGCACGGTCCTTGGCATAACCGGCTGTTTGTCAGGATTGGGAGGAGCCATATTCAATCCTCTGATTTCGCACGTCATCGCGTCATATGGATGGCGATCGGCATATCTACTGACCGGTGTGATGCTGATGGTGCTGCTACTCCCCTGCTCCTACCTGCTTAAACCATATCCACATGGCAAGCTCGACACTGCGTCTGCCCCAAACGCCAAACCTGCGCATAATACACGGACGAAAAGCGGGCATCTCATCGGTATGCTTCGTTCACCGGCGTTTCTGCTGCTGTCAGCCGCCATGATTTTGCTGCAAATCGTATCCGGCATCAATCAGCATATTCCCGCGTACGGGATTTCCATCGGACTCACGCTCACACAGGCCGCTTGGGTGGTCACGGCCCGCATGATTGGAGCCAGCGTCGGCAAACTTGCCATAGGTTCGACGCTGGACCGTGTCAGACCGCAATTCGCAATCACGCTGTTTGCCGCCATCGGAACCACAGGATGGTTCAGTCTGCTTTTCGGAGCCAATCTGGAAGTTGCGATCACTGCAAGTTTTCTGGCGGGAATCGGCCAATGCCTGCTCATGATTGCACTTCCCTGGAGCATACGCCGCGTATTCCCGGGAGATGATTATGCCCGCGCGCTGTCCGTCATCAACGCCACCGGCCAGCTGACCGTAGCCATCGCTACCACAGTTCATGGATTGATTTTCGACATGACCGGCGGATATGGAGCGTCATTGACGCTCAACGTGCTGTTGTACGTGCTGGCAGCAATTGCAATCATCACGGTGGCGCACGGGCATACCCAATCTTTCCGGCACCCTAACGGTGATTAGTCCATATCCAATAACAACTCAGCCATTCCCTGATTGGTAGCGAGTGCCGACATCAGTCCACCGACCAGGCATGCGTGCAGTGCCCGCGCACGCCACGTCTCCCAAGCGACTCCAATGACCAATGGAATGTCACGAAACCGTTCGAAACCGATGCTGATGGTGCGCTCACACAGACTGGTTCGCACATGATTGCCATCCATATCGATATGATGTCCGCAAATATGCCCGACCACTCCCTTTTCCTGCAACTCCCGTGCTACTGCAGCGTCTTCGAACGAATGGAAGATTTTTCCGGAATGCCCCTGCCGAATCGCTCCCACACCGACAATGGCGATATCGGCTCGGTTACCCAAAGCCAAAGTCATGGCGATCAGTTTCTCCGAACGCACAGCCTGAGCAACTTCCGCGGATCCCATGATCAGTGGCGCAGGAAGCAACGAGTAGGCGCATCCCAGACGTTCTGCCATCATTCGGCAGATTTCCGGAGAATCAGTCAACGAGTTGGCGGAAGACAACGAACCCAGCATCTGAGTCACATGCGCACGAGGGTAGTCAAGGGGAGGCAAGGCTCTGATTGTCGCCGCCATCGGCGTCCCGGTCGATGTAACGATCAACGAATCCGGTTTGAGGTTTTCCATCAGCAGCTGCGCCGCACATTGAGGCACTAGCATCGATGCGATGTTGTCATCGTATGAATATGCGACGCGTACCGTTTTCAATCCGTATTTGTCCCGAAGATTCTCCTCAAGGGATTGCAATCGTTGCAATGGGTGCCCGATGGTAATCTGTACGATTCCGGTTTCCCGTGCTTCAGTGAGCATGCGTGACACCGATGAGCGCGAATAGCCGACCTCTCCGGCAATCTGTGATTGATTGAGTCCCTCGTCATAATACATCTGCGATACACGAATCAGCTCTTCGATATGCTGTCTGGTTTGCATCGACGCAAGCGCGGAATCTTTGAACATATGTGCATATTATCTCCAACACCCATACGAACATGCGCGATAAGCATACGTTTTGAGCCCATCATCAGCCGATACTCCGGTAAACCAGCAGTGTGACGTGCACATATTCTCATTCATATCCCAATGCCATTTCACCCTCAAATTAGTCTATAACCGGCTCAAGGAAGAACCGGGCCCCGCGTTACCGAAGGGCGATCTTCGGGTGATGCGGAAGGAACAGAGGGAGAAAAAATACCATGTCGAAAGTATGGCAATACTTGAAGCAGCATGCGTATGGCGCACTCACCATAGTTACGGTGTTGTTGTGCATTCTGGGCAGCTGCATCGCGAATCTGGCACAGACGGATTTCGGCAACGTCACCAAAGAGAATCTGACCATCGAAACATCATCCGGCCATAGGCTCGGCGTCAACATGCTCAAGCCCAAGACCGCCACCAACGACAAGCCGGCACCCACCATCGTGTTCGCGCATGGCGGCAACGGTCTCAAGGAAAAGTGGGATCTGTACCAGATCGAATGGGCACGTCGAGGCTTCGTCGTGTTCTCCTTCGATCTTTACGGACACGGCGACTCCGAGATTCTGAACAACACCGAATGGCTGGTCAACGGCCGTGGCCTGTATGACACGGTAAAGTACGCGGCCACACTTCCATTCGTGGACAAGGACCAGATCGCCGTATCCGGCCAGTCCCGCGGAGGCAACACCATTCACGAGACGATCCTTCTTGACAACAAGGCCAAGAAGCAGCTGATCAAGGCCGTGCTGTACGTCAGCCGCGACGCCGTCTACAAAGACAACGAAACTCAGTCGTTCGGCTATGTGCCAGGCAAGACCACTTCAGCCCAGGCCGCCTCCAAGAATAACGGCGAGTACTTTAATTATTACGGCAATCGCAATGTAGGCATCATCGCCGGTAAATTCGACCAGTACTCCTTCAAGGAGACCGACAAGACGACCGGCAAGATGCTGCCGAATCCGGACTATCTCAAGCACAATAACGCCAAATCGTTCCTGAACTTCGGTATCACGCCTGACTCTTCGACTGCCGACGGCGTCAGTGGCAAGTATTATACGAAGAAGGTCGATGGCAAGGAAGCATTCCGTGTCATCTATCTGGAAAACGGCTTCCACACTTCGCAGCTCTTCCAGTCGTCTTCTACCGCAGCTGCCATGGAGTTCATGGTCAAAGCCTTCAATGTGAACACCTCGTTGCAGTCGGGCGACCAGATCTACCAGTGGCGTATGATCGGTAGCACCATCGGTTTCATCGGCATGTTCATGTTCGCCGTGTTCTTCGCTCTGTGGCTCTCCCAGATGCCGCTCTTCAGGGGAACTTCTCGTGGCAATGCCATCATGCGTGTCGCGGAATCGCATCCGGGAACCAAGGCTTGGGCATGGGGCTGCCTTATCGTCAACACCCTGTTCGCCACCGTCAGCACGTTGTTCCTGTACTACAACGGCGTCGACACCCATATCGGCACGTTCTTCAGGCAGGGGCAGGCACTGTTTGCAGGCTCCATGCTGGCGATTTCCTCCGTGTTCACCGCCATTGTCACCTACATCTGGTACCGCTGCTTCGCTAAGAAGAATGGTATGAACATCGATGAAATCGATTTGAAGACATCTGCTTTCAGCGTGTTCAAGACCATCATGCTGGCTCTCACCGTCACCGGCGGCACTCTGCTGTTGGTCTGGGGAGCGCAGTACTTCTTCAAGACGAACTTCTCGTTCCTGTACTGGGGCATCATGCCATTCGGCTCCTTCAAGATCGTGGACATGCTTAAGGTACTCCCGATCTTCCTGATTGGCTACGTGATTTCCTCCATCTTCATCAACTGCATGAACTACAACACTTCCTATGGCAAGAACAAGATCGTGAACATCCTGGTACTCGCTCTCGTCACCGCCGCCGTGCCGGCACTGGTGTCTGGCGCAGGCTGGGCCAAGTTCATGCTCACCGGTGTCAATGACCTGTTCGGCGCGGCCTACACCCGCATTCCGGACAGCATGTTCCTCACCGTATTCCTGCTGTTTATTACTCCGCTGACGGCTCGCGGCATCTATTCCAAGACCCGCAATCCGTACCTCGGTGGCATCATCAACGCGATTTTGGCCATGGTAATCACCTGCGTGAATTGCCAGGTCGTTTTCCCGGCCTGATCGCTAGATAGCACGGCATGACAAAGGGTGGTGGCTCATCGACTGAGTCACCACCCTTCTTATTTGCAAGGTACGCTACGCCTTCCAACGACATCAGGCGCGAAGCAGGCATGGAAAACCCGCCCGGAAAATCCGGGCGGGCAGGAAGAAAGGAATTCAGAATAGGGCTACTTGGCGGCCTCCTCGCTCTTGGCCGTCTCCTTGGACCCGCTCTTCGGCATGACCCAGAACTTGAGCAGCGGATAGCTGACGATCACGGCAAGCAAGGTGTTGACCACGGATGCGATCGTGCCTGCGATGCCGGCGTTCATGCCCCATCCCTGGCACAGACCGGTCACGTAGCCCGGCAGCACAAGGTTCACCACCACGATGATCACGGCGAGGATCACATACTTCCAAGCGGCGTCCTTGAAGCTGGAGTCGGACTTGAACACCCACTTCATCTGCACGAAGAAGTTCACCACCTGCGCAAGCACCTCGGCAAGCAGGAAGGTGAGGAATCCACCCAGACCGTTGCCCTTGGTGTCATAGTTGAAGATCAGGAAGTGGAACGGCTGCGTGAGCCCCAAGCCGGAGATGAAGATGGCGGTGCCGATCCACGTCACCACGAAGCGGGTGATGGTGGAGATGTTCGACAGCACGTTGAACAGGATGAACTCCCAGATGTTCGGATGATCCTTGATCCACTGGCGGATCGGGCCGACCTTCTTCTCGCCGGCAGCGGTTTCGGCCGGCTTCGCAGCATTGTTGTCAGTCATGGTTCAGCTCCTTTGCGGTGTGCTTGTTTGCGGATTGGTTGCGGAAGAAGCCGGCGATCACGCCGCCCAATCCGCGGAAAGTATGCCCGTTGGCGATGTTCACGATGGCGTCGACCATCGCCGAGTCGACCATGCCTTGGGTCATCTTGCTCATGGCGCGAGGCGGCATGTTCAGGATGAACAGGGTGTTCAGATCCGGCGAGCCGGTCTTCTGGCGGATCTTCGCTTCGCGCTTGGTCAGTGTCTTGGCGACGGTACGCGCCACGAAGCCCTTGGAATCCACCCACGACATGATCGGATCGTTGACGCCGAACGTCGTCGGCTTGCCGGGGGCAAGCACCTCATGGCCGAACAGCACGGCCATTTCGGCATCGGTCACGTCCTTGACCTGTCCGGTCAGATAGTGGCCGAGCGCGGGGTCTGCGGCGCATTCAGCGGGCGTGCAATCGCCGGCAACGGTGTGCGGAATCGAAAGCGGCAGATGCTCCGCATTGTCGCCGACCAGCAGCGTCCATTCGCCGCTTTCCGTCTTCCATGCATTGGCGGCAACATCGAAATGACGGAACGTGTAGCGGTCGAAATCGATATGCACACTCTTGCTTTCATGCGCGGCCAACTCTACCTTGACGAAGCCCTTCAGCTCACGGTCGGGATGGAGCACGCCACCCTGCGGCGCGCGCACATACAACTGGGCCACGGTGGAGCCGGCGACATCGGAATCATTGGTGACGACGAAATCCACACCGGTCGCGGTGGCGGTGATCGCGCTGTACGTGAACGTGGAGTAGCTCAGACCGTAGCCGAACGGGAAGCGTACGGGCACGCCCACGGTCTCGTAATAGCGGTAGCCGACGAACGGGCCCTCGCGGTAGATCGCGTCACGCCCGATGGCCGGATACCAGCCGGAGCTTGGGCAATCCTCGTATTGCATCGGCCAGGTTTCGGCCAAATGTCCGGATGGGTTGACTTCGCCGGTCAGCGCGCGCACGGTGGCGGAAGCGCCTGCCTGGCCGGACAATCCTACGTACAGCATGGCCGCAACATCGTCGAACCACGGCAATTCCACCGGGGAACCGGCGACGAGCACGATCACCACCGGTTTGCCGGTCTTCGCCAACGCCGTTACGAGATCGTTCTGCGCCTGCGGAATCGCCATGGTGGACCGGTCGAGGCCTTCGGATTCGCTGCGTTCGTCGAGACCGACGACGGCCAGCACCACATCCACGGCGTCCTTCTTGGCGAGCGCGACGGCGTCGTTCAGCAGCACCTTATCCGGCTTGCCTTGGCGGTCGTAGCCCTGCTCGTAGCCGGCCAATACCAGTCCTTCGGCGTTCTTGACCTCGTCGAGGATGTTCTCCTCCTTGGTGGCGTTCACCTTGGATGAGCCGGAACCCTGATAGCGTGCGGTCGCGGCCATATCTCCGATGACGGCCACGCGAGTGCCCGGCTTGAGCGGCAGCGTGGCGGCGTTATTCTTCAGCAGCACGCTGGAATGTTCCGCGACCGTTCTGGCGATATCGTGGTGCGCCTTCGCGATGTCGTCCGACAGCAGATCGTCGCGGCCGACGCCGACGAGCTTGGTCGCCGCCGCGATTTTGGCGACTTCCGCGGCACGCTTGTTGATGTCCGCTTCGGCGAGCGTGCCCGCTTTGACCGCGCCTTCCAGCTCGCGCACGGAGGTGAAACCTGGCGACGGCATTTCCAGCGAGCCGCCGGCTTTGACGGCTGCGACGGCGGAGTTGGAGCCGCCCCAATCGGAGACGACCATGCCGTCGAAGCCCCATTCGTCGCGCAGGATCTCCTGCAGCAGATGCTTGTTTTCGTGGGCGTAGACGCCGTTGACCTCGTTGTAGGAGGTCATGATGCTCATCGGCTTGGCCTCGCGCACGGCGATTTCAAAACCGGTCAGATACAATTCGCGCATGGTACGTTCGTCCACCACGGAGTTGCTGGCCTGGCGGCGCAGCTCCTGGCTGTTGACCGCGAAATGCTTCGGGCATGCGGAGACGCCGTTGCTCTGGATGCCGCGAATGAGGCCGGCGGCCATACGGCCGGCGACGATCGGATCTTCCGAATAGTACTCGAAGTTGCGTCCGCACAGCGGGTTGCGTTTGATGTTCATGCCCGGTCCAAGCAACACGTTCACGTCGAGATCGTGAGCTTCCTTGCCGAGCGCCTCGCCCATCTCTTCGGCGAGCGCCGGATCCCAGGTGTTGGCCACGGTGCAGGCGGTCGGGAAGCAGGTGGCCGGCTTGGATGCGCCGATGCCGAGGTGGTCGCCTTCGCCAAGCTGCCTGCGCACGCCGTGTGGGCCGTCGCTCATGACGAAGCCGGGAATGTCGGCGCGATCGTTGCCGCGCGAATCCCATTCGGATCCGCCGGACAGCATCGCCGCCTTTTCAACGATCGAAAGATCTTCAAGTTCCATGGGTTCTCCCTCGCACTAGGTGTTGCCAAAACCTGCTTTGCCGAGCCTGCCCTGTCCGCTCCGCCCGACTGCGCTGTTTTCTTGCGATTTCCCGCTGCCGTACCGCGCTGCATCGCACCGTGCCGCACGCGGGATTTCGCCGCTAGTTTGATTGAACCAGCTTTTGCGATGCCATCACCGCCGTATTACACAACCTGTCGTTTTGCTCGCACAATCGGCATATGGGCGCGGTGAAGAGGGTATGCGGTGGCGCAGAACGCGCATAAAATCGCATCGTTCCATTTTGCAATTGATGGCAAGCGTTTCGATATGCGTATATCGTTGCAATTTCAAGCGACTCGCCGATATTGATACCTTTTTGCGCAAGCGCTATCATACTTAACGAAAGTAAGTTTTGCTAACTTTTCTTCAATGCGGAACATGCTTTGATCACTCAACGCGGAGAGCGATGTTTCGCAGCGCACAGAAAGGATAACGAGATGCGCGACCAGCAAAGCAGCGACACGAGCATCGCCCTGGACGCCAATACGGACGTCCAGCAGGAGGCCGATAAACCGGCAGTCAAGTGGAGGTACCTCTTCGGCTTCCTCGCCTGGACCGTGCTTAACGCCATCGCCTTCTACATGACCGCCTCCATCATGATTCCGCAGAGGCTCAAGGACATCGGCGTGGCCAACCCTGACGCCACCCTCGGCGCCATCAACGCGGCCGGCGCCGGCCAGGCCATCGGCTCGTTCGTCACGTCCAGCATCGTCACGATGACCCACAACTACAATCTCGTGTTCCCCACCGCCATCGTCATCGCACTGTGCGCTGGCGCGTCGGTCTTGACCATCAAGCGCATCAAGTAATTCAAACGGGACCATGCCGTCGCATATGATGACACGGTCCCAATCCAGTTCTCCCGATTTTTCCCACACTCAAAGGAGCCCCACATGGTAGACAGCACACTGTTCTCGCTGGCCACGCTCAACGCCCATCCGGCAATGAATCCGGATTCGGTGATCCAGGGCGATCATTGGCGCATCGGCCTCATCACGGACGCGCTCGTCCGTTTCGAATGGTCCGACAGCGGCCGTTTCGTGGATGACGCCACGCAGATGGCGATGGTCCGTGATTTTGGCGAAAAGCCTGAATTCACCGTCACCGAACGTAATGGCTGGCTGGAAATCGACACCCCGTCGCTGCATATCTCCTACAACCAGCGCAAGTTCTCTCCGGAAGGCCTGTACGCAACCGTCAAGCACGTCAACGCCATCGAAAACACTTGGCATTACGGCGACGTGCAGCGCAGGAACCTCGGCGGCACCTACCGTACGCTCGACGAGGCGAACGGCCGCATCCCCGTCGATCCGGGCGTCAACAGCACCGACGGTTGGGCGATCATCGACGATTCCAAGTCGAACGTCATCCGCGAAACCGCCGAAGTGAACGGCAACCACAACGATTTCGGCACGTGGGTGACCCCGAAGGAAGAGCCGACCACCGACCTGTACCTGTTCGGCTACGGCCACCGCTACCGTGAGGCCGTGCACGCCCTGTACCGCCTGACCGGCCCGACCCCGCTGCTGCCGCGCTTCGTGCTGGGCAACTGGTGGAGCCGCTACCACCGCTATACCGAAACCGAATACCGTCAGCTCGTCGAACGTTTCGAAAAGGAAGGCATCCCGTTCACCACGGCCGTCATCGATATGGACTGGCACCTGGTTGACGACGTCGACCCGAAGTACGGCTCCGGCTGGACCGGCTACACGTGGAACAAGGACTTCTTCCCGGATCCGAAGCGCTTCCTCAACTGGCTGCACGAGCATGGCATGAAGGCCACGCTCAACGTCCACCCGAGGGACGGCGTGCGCGCGTTCGAAGAGCTGTATCCGCAGGTCGCCAAGGCCATGAACATCGATCCGGAAAGCGGCGAGGCCGTGCAGTTCGACCTGACCGATCCGAAGTTCATGGAGGTCTACTTCGACCAGCTCCACCACCCGATGGAGGAAGATGGCGTCGACTTCTGGTGGATTGACTGGCAGCAGGGCGGCTTGACGCGGCAGCCGGGACTCGACCCGCTGTGGGGCCTGAACCACCTGCATTACCTCGATTCCGCCCGCAACGACGGCAGCGACTACAGCGAACGCAACCCGCGCCCGCTCACCTTCTCGCGTTACGCCGGCCCGGGCTCGCACCGCTACCCGATCGGCTTCTCCGGCGACACCGTCGTGACGTGGGAGTCGCTGAAGTTCCAGCCGGAATTCACCGCCTGCGCTTCCAACATCGGCTACGGCTGGTGGAGCCACGACATCGGCGGCCACATGTTCGGCTACCGTGACGAGGAGCTGGAGGTCCGCTGGTACCAGCTGGGCGCGTTCAGCCCGATCAACCGTCTGCATTCCACCGATTCGCCGTTCAACGGCAAGGAGCCGTGGAACTTCCACGGCGATGCGGAACGTGCGATGACGTCCGCGCTGCGCCTGCGCCATGCGATGATCCCGTACCTGTACACGATGAACCGTCGCGCCGCATTCGACAACGAGCCGCTCGTGCAGCCGCTGTACTGGGACTATCCGGAAATCGAAGCCGCATACAAGCTCACCGACGAATTCCGTTTCGGCACCGAGCTGCTGGTCGCGCCGATCGTCGATCCAGCCGAGCGTTCCGTGCAGCGCGCGAAGGCCGACGTGTGGCTGCCGCAGGGCGAATGGTTCGATTTCTTCGACGGTCGCCATTACACGTCTCGTCCGGCCGAAGGCCGCCGTCTGGAGGCTTGGCGCGATCTCGACCGCATGCCGGTGTTCGCTAAGTCCGGCGCGATCGTGCCGCTGCAGATGCCCGCCGAGGGTGAGGCGCTCAACTCCGTGGCCAACCCGCGCGCACTGCAGGTAGTGGTGTTCCCGGGTGCCGAAAACAGCTTCACGCTGTGGGAGGATGACGGTGCCGCACAGAGCAAGGATCGTTGGGCATCCACCGAAATGGCGCTGCGTTTTGAGGGCGATTCCGCACAGTTCTCGATCGCCCCTGCGGAAGGTGCGACGGACGTCATTCCGGCTTCCCGCGATTGGACGGTCACGTTCCGTGGCATCGCTCCGGAAGCGATGCACGCCGTCCGCGCGACCGTCGACGGCTCTGCCGCCGCTCCGGAAGTCGCGTACGATGCGGAAACGCTGAGCCTGACCGTCACGCTGCGTGACGTGCCGACGAGCGCCGCAATCGCCATCGATTTCGCCGACGGCCTTGCCGTTGCGGACGATCCGGTTGAAGCCGACGCGTTCGCCGTGATGAAGGATGCGCAGATGCTGTACATGACCAAGGAGCACGCATACCGCGCGATCCGCGAGCTGGGCAAGGATGCGCTGCCGGCACTGAGCACGCTGGAGGATCTGCACGGCGTTGGCGCGCAGACCAAATACCAGTCCCACATGCCGCAGCCGGTCATCCAGGCCCTGGCCGAAGTGCTGACCCGCAACTGACCTCATCGCAATAATTCAAAATAAAACGCGTGTGCGTCCGGATGGTTTCCGCCCGGACGCACACGCGTTTTGTTTTATGTACGAAATTAGTATGACTCGACATTCCGCATAGATTCGAAGAAGAATCAATGACACGCCCATCGCAAATGCGATAATTCCATAATCACAACAGGCATGTTGCAGCTTCTCTCGCTTGAGAAAGGTAAAGCATTAAAACCCTAAAGTGGATCGGCGGTGTTCCACAACGTGGATATCTGGCGCAGGGCCTTGCCTGCGAACGGCGATCCGATGTGGTCGTTCTGGCCTTTCGGACAGGCGTGGATGTGCCGGAACCTGTTCGACGAGTACCTGTTCGACCGGGACAAGTCGTACCTCGCGCGCATCTGGCCGATTCTGAGGGAGAGCGCCCGGTTCTGCATGGATTTCCTGTCGGACACCGAACAGGGCCTCGCCCCTTCGCCGGCCACTTCTCCGGAAAACTGCTTCCTGGTCAACGGGAAGCCAACGTCCGTCGCGCAGGTAAGCGAGAACGCCACCGCCATCGTCCGCAACCTGCTCGACGACCTCATCCTTGCCGCGCAGGATATGGACGACCTCGATGGCGATGACGAAAGTCTGGTCCAGGAGGCAAGGATAGTCGTCAGGCAGTTGGCCGAACCGCAGATCGGTACGGACGGAAGGATCCTCGAATGGAACGACGAGTTCATCGAGGAGGATCCGCTCCACCGCCATCTGTCGCATCTATACGAGTTGCATCCAGGCACCGGCATCACCGCGAGAAGTTCGCGCTTGGAGAACGCGGCCCGCAAATCGCTTGAGACCAGGGGCGACGACGGCTCCGGCTGGAGCATCGTGTGGCGCATGATCATGTGGGCCAGGCTGCGTGACGCGGAACATGCCGAACGAATCATAGGCATGTTCCTGCGCCCGGTCGACGCCGACGCCGCGACCGGTCTGGTAGGAGGAGGCGTATACGACAGCGGCATGTGCGCGCATCCGCCATTCCAGATCGACGGCAACCTTGGATTCCCGGCCGCGCTGGCGGAAATGCTCCTGCAAAGCCACGACGGTCTGATCCGGATTCTTCCCGCCTTGCCGAAAGACTGGCATGAGGGACGTTTCCGTGGATTGAGGGCGAGAGGGGGCGTTTGCGTCGATGCGTCATGGACGGACGATGAGGTGAAATATACTTTGCGTTCGTCGGAGCCGACGGAAGTCACGGTGATTGTAGAAGGCGTCAATATGGCGCACGTCGTGGTATCTCCGGATAAGCCCCTTGATGGCACGGTACGGCGGAGATGATCGGATTCGCACAATATGAAGCGATCCCGCTCGCAGACTGTCATTTTTGTTTGCGGATGGGTCGTTTTCATGGAAAACGAAATTTCCGACATTGATGGCAATTACGCTTCCAAACATGATAAACTCGTTACTAAACACGTTTAGTTACTGAATTTCCAAGGAGGGAGGTTTCCATGGCCACGATCAGGGAGATCGCGGAAAAGGCGGGCTTCTCCCAGGCGACCGTATCGAGAATACTCAATGACGACCCCTCGTTCTCGGTGAAGGAGGCCACCCGTCAGAAGATTCTGAGCACCAGCATTGAGATGGGGTACGAGAACGTCCCCCGCTACCAACGTGTCACCATTCCGCAAGACATCGCGTTGCTGAACAACTCCATCCACGACAAGGGGCTTCAGGACGCCTATTTTGACGAGCTTGAAGTTTCATTACGTCGCCATGCCAAGGACGAGCGCATGAAAGTGACGGAATACAACGATGTCAAATCCCTGATGAAGGACGCGTCCAAATACGCCGGATTCATCTCAATAGGTCCGGCGCCGTTCAAAAGGAACACGTTGAAGCGTCTGCACGCGGTCCTTCCGCATGGAGTGTTCATCGACATCAATCCCGCGCCGAACCTGTTCGATTCGGTGCAGCCGGATCTGGAGCAGACCATTCTGGACGCCTTGGACGAATTGATGGACGCCGGCAACAAGCGAATCGGGTTCATCGGAGGGTTCGGCAACATCATGGGCGACCATGAGTATCCCGAGGATCCGCGTGCGTTCGCGTTCCGCAACTGGACCGTCCGTCTCGGTCTTGACGTCGACGGCCTGGTGTTCGATGAGGGGCCTTTCACCGTGGAGAACGGCCGTGCCTTGGGAGAGAGGTTCGTGGCCGAATGTGGCGACAGGCTCCCGGATGCTCTGATTGTGGCGGCGGACCCCATCGCCGTAGGCGTCTTGCAGGCGTTCGCGGCGTCCGGCATTCTGGTTCCACGCGACATGCGACTGGTGAGCATCAACAACCAGAAGATCGCGAATTACACTTCGCCGACGCTTTCGTCGTATGACATCAACAAGGACGAATTGGCCAAGGCCGCGGTATTCATGCTGTCGGAGGCCATTTCCATGGGGCGCTCCGTCAACCAGCATATGAGGATTTCAACCAAGCTGGTCGCCCGGGACAGTTTCACCCCGAAAGCTAGGTAGGGTTTAAGAAGAAAGGGTTCGGTCCTCGTTGACACGCTTAATACGTGCCAACGTGGACCGAACCCTTTTGCATCTGTGAGGTGTTTTCGAAGGAAAGTCTGTCAAGCCCTGTTCCCGATATGGAAACGAGGGCACGGCACGGGGAAAACATGGAAGACGTGCCGTACCCTTTCAAGGCGCCGTCTCCGGTTTGATGTCAAGGTCCGCCCTTGACGACGGCACCGTCCTTTCGCCATACGTTTCCGCGTATGGCGAAAGGAAAGCCAAGTCCCGGTTTTCGCCGGGGCGCGCCGGTCAGATCAGGTCGAGGTCGACGTCGAGGCTGATCGGCTGGTCCGCCGGGATATGGTACTGGGGGTGGACCGGGGACATCCAGGAGTCATCTCCTCCGACACCCATCTGCTCGGCAAGCACACGCAGGAACATGTGCTTCGGGGCGGGGAGCTCGTCCTGATGCTGGGCTTCCTCAAGCATGAAGCTGGAGTACGGCTGCAGGCTCATCGCGAACGGTTCGGCGCCTTCGGCGCGGCTTATGCGAAGGCCATGGCCCTTCTCGTCCGTGATCTCGGCCCAACGCACGTCCTCATGGTTGCCGGTTTCCTGCGGCATGAGATACGGGGCGTGGTCCTTGAACGCGTCGGTGCTCCACACACCGAGCTTGGCATGCTTGCGATCCTGGTAGGTCTCCTCCGGACCAGCGCCGAAGAAACGCAGGTTCGAGTACTGGACCGGAAGGGTCCATTCGATGCCGAACGCGGGGATGGTGGGCAGGTCGCCCGGCTCGCCCGGGTATTCGACGTGCAGATTCACTCGTCCGGTGGTGTCGGCGGTGTAGCTGACGGTCACCTTGGTGCGCTGCGGGGTGGCGAGCTCGTACGTGTAGGAGGCCTTGACGGTGTCCTCGTCGATCTGTTCGATCTCGTTGCCGATGCAGCGGGCGTAACGGCCTGCTCCCAGCCACTGGGCGCGTTCGAAGCCGTGGCCTGCGCCGCGATCGTTGTCGGTCAGCGCGCGGAACGTGGTGACCGCCGGACGGCGCAGCACGAATTCTCGATTGTTGAACGTGTAGGAGACCAGTCCGCCTTGGGTGCGGGAAAGCAGTACCTCGCGGCCGGATCCCTGCACGCCGACGTTCCAACGGCCAACGGTGACGATGCCGTCGACCGGCTTCACCGGAGCAGAGGCCTTCTTGGAGCCGGCGACGACGGTCTGGCCGAATGCCAACTCATAGCCGGCTACCGCCCAATTGGTCGCCTTGGCGAGACGCTGGGATACCTCCAGCACCAGTTCGGACGCGCCGTCGCGGTACAGATCCAACGGCCAGTCGACATCGAGCTTCTCCGTCGAACCGGCCGGCACGTCGAAACGGCGTTCGGACTGCCATACCGGTTCGCCATCCGCAAGGACACGCAACACGAACGTGTATTCGCCAGTGGAGGTGAACAGATTATCGTTCTTGATGGTCACGGAATCCTCGGCGACATCGATATGCACGTTGGAATACAGCTGCTTGACCTCCTGGGCCTTCGGCGTGGGCTTACGGTCCGCAAACACCAGGCCGTTGCCGGAGAACTCGTAGTCGCTCGGCCTGTCGCCGAAGTCGCCGCCATAGCGAAGGCTCGTGGTTCCATCGGGCTGGGTGGCGTAGATCGCCTGGTCGATGAAGTCCCAGATGAAGCCGCCCTGGTACTTCGGATAGCGTTCGAGCGCGGTGTATTCGTCCATGTTGCCGCACGAATTGCCCATGGCGTGCATGTACTCGCAGGAGATGTAAGGCTTCTGCGGATCATTCTTCAGGTATTCCTCGATGGCGTCGGCGTGCGCATACATGCGGGTCTCGATGTCGGTCACGTCGTCGTAGTCGCGGTTGTGGGTCACGCCCTCATAGTGCACGGGACGGTTCGGGTCGATGTCGTGCACGCGCTTGTACATGGCGCGGAACACGTCGCCCGTGTAGGATTCGTTGCCGAGAGACCAGATCAGGACGCTCGGATGGTTGTAGTCGCGGCGCACCATGCTGTTGACACGGTCGACGCACGCGCCCTCCCAATGCGCCTTGCTTCCCGGGACGGCGGTCTCCTCGGTGAGGACGTCACCGGGCAGGCACCAGCTGCCATGGGTTTCGAGGTTGGTCTCGTCGATCAGGTAGATGCCGTACTCGTCGCACAGCTCGTACCAGCGCTCCTGGTTCGGATAGTGGGAGGTCCTGATGGCGTTGAGGTTGTGCCTCTTGCAGAAGACCACATCGTCGATCATGTCCTGCTCGGTGATCGCGCGGCCGCGCTTGGGATCGAACTCGTGGCGGTCGGCGCCCTTGAATACGATGCGCTTGCCATTAATCGTCATGATGCCGTCCTCGATGCGGAAGCGGCGGAATCCAACCTTCTGGACGGCGACCTCGGCGATGTTGCCGGCATGGTCGATGACCGTGACCTCGAACTCGTAGAGGACCGGATCCTCCGCGCTCCACGGGCGGATGCCGTTCAACGATCCGGTGGAGATGGAGGTATCGGGGTCAGCGCAGTTCGCGGTCTCCCAGACGACGTTACCATCGGAATTCTTCAACGTCGCCGAGATCGTGGCCGCGTCGGCTGCGTTGCGCACGGTGAGCGCCGCGTCCAAAGAGGCGCTGCCGGACTCCGGATCCCAATCGGATTCGATCTGCATGTTCTCGATATGCACATGCGGCTGCGCGGCCAGCTCGACCGAGCGGAACAGTCCGTGCAGACGCCAGAAGTCCTGGTCCTCGAGCCATGAGGCGCTGGAGTATTCGTAGCATGCGACGGCAACGACGTTCTCGCCGTCGTGCAGCATCTCGGTGATGTCGAATTCGTTGGGGGTGAAGCCGTCCTCGCCATAGCCGACGAACATGCCGTTGACCCACACGTAGATTGCGGTGGCCATGCCGTGGAACACGATGGAGACGGTTCCGCCGGCGTTCTTGGTGTCGGCCAGACGGTTCGCCATCGTGAAGGTCTTACGGTAGAGGGCGACATGGTTGTTCTCCGGAATATTCGGTTCCGCCGGATTCTCGTGGCCATCCCACGGGTATTGAATGTTCACGTACTTGTTGTTCATCAATCCCGCCATCTGCAGGTGTCCGGGAACCTGGATGCGTTCGAAGACGGAATCGTCGAAGTTCTCCCTTACGAAGGGCTCCTCGTTGAATTCGATGTCGGATGCCTGAACGACCTCGACCCTCCATTCGCCGTCGAGGCTCTGCCTCAGATCGGACCATTCGTTGGTCTGCGGATCATGCGCGTAGCATTTGTGGTCGGAATGCGCCGGGACGCGGTTGACCTCGAATACGGTCGAATCGGCGAGCCAGGTCTCGGATGCGTGTTCGATGCGGGTTTCGTTTGCCATGTTTTCCTGCTTTCGTTCATTACATCTTTGTGAATGATGGAGGGAAGATGAACTTCCTTTACCAGATAATAAACGTTGTTTACAAAAAAAGCAAATCGGTTTTACTTGACGTCTTAATTCCTTCGTATCAGCGGTATATGTTGTAACGTATCAGGCATCTGATTGATACCGATATGACAGTGCTGGTACACGGTTTACCTAATTCAACACGCCGCCAAACCCTATATTTTGCTAATGGTTTTTACTTTTTCTTGTAAAGAGCGTATACTCGACATGCAAGATCAATGGGTGATCTTCAACTCCGGAATCTTAAGGAGAAGAAAAAATGAGCAACGAAACGACAACCGCGGACGGTGGCGTCCGCAAGAAGGGCAAGCTCGGCCAGCGTATCGCCTACGCCTGCGGCAACCTCGGTCAGGCCGCCTTCTACAACGCGATGAGCACATATTTCATCGTCTATGTCACCGGCTGCCTGTTCTCGGGCGTCGACAAGGCGCTTGCGGCCAAGCTTATCGGTGTCATCACCAGCCTCGTGGTGATCATCCGTATCGCCGAGATCTTCATCGACCCGCTGCTGGGCAACCTCATCGACAACACCAACACCAAGTGGGGACGCTTCCGCCCATGGCAGTTCTTCGGCGGCCTGATCTCCGCCGTCCTGCTCGCCGTGATCTTCAGCGGCATGTTCGGCCTGGTGAACGTCAACACCACGCTGTTCATCGTGCTGTTCGTCATCACCTTCGTCGTGCTCGACGTGTTCTACTCCCTGCGTGACATCTCCTACTGGGGCATGATCCCGGCGCTGTCCTCCGACTCCCACGAGCGCTCCACCTACACCGCCCTCGGCTCCTTCACCGGCTCCATCGGCTACAACGGCATCACCGTCGTGGTCATCCCGATCGTCAGCTACTTCACTTGGACGCTCACCGGTGCCAAGGGCGAAGGACAGGCCGGCTGGACCTCCTTCGGCATCATCGTCGGACTCCTCGGCATCCTGACCGCATGGACCGTCGCGTTCGGCACCAAGGAAAGCACCAACGCACTGCGCGCCAAGGCCCAGAAGAACGGCAACCCGCTCGAGGCATTCAAGGCCCTGTTCCAGAACGACCAGCTCCTGTGGGTCGCCCTGTCCTACCTGCTGTACGCCATCGCCAACGTGGCCACCACCGGCGTACTCCTCTTCCTGTTCAAGTTCGTGCTCGACAACCAGGCCGCCTACTCCATGACCGGCGTCATCGCCTTGGTGGCAGGCCTCATCATGGCTCCGCTGTACCCGATCCTGAACAAGCGCATCCCACGCCGAGTCCTGTACATCGTCGGCATGACCTCCATGATCGTGGCCTACATCCTGCTGGGTCTCTTCTCCACCAACATGACCGTGGTGCTCATCGCCCTCGTGCTCTTCTACATCCCGGGCACCCTCATCCAGATGACCGCCATCCTCTCCCTGACCGACTCCATCGAATACGGCCAGCTGAAGAACGGCAAGCGCAACGAGGCCGTCACCCTGTCCGTACGTCCGATGCTTGATAAGATTGGCGGCGCGCTGTCCAACGGCATCACCGGCTTCATCGCCGTCGCTGCTGGCATGACCGGCAACGCCACCGCGGCCGATATGACCCCCTCCAACATCCACACCTTCGAAATCTGCGCCTTCTATGTGCCGCTTATTCTGATCGTGCTCAGCCTGCTGGTGTTCATGTTCAAGGTCAAGATCGACGAGAAGATGCATGCTAAGATTGTCAAAGAGCTCGAAGCCAAGCTTGCCTCCGGCGAAATCGTCGATGACGAAGCTCAGACCGCCGAGACCGTCGAAGCCATCGATGAGGAGACCAAAACCCTGACCGAATAAATACCAATACTTGCCACTCCTTCCCTTTTTCACCAAGAAGGCCCCGACCATGTCGGGGCCTTCTTGGTTTATGTGATGGTAATGGTGCGGTAAGTTATTTCAAAAATCTTCTGGCAAACCGATGAATATACAAAAGAATCAATCGGAATGACATGCGGCGACGGGGATGACATGCCTACAATCAAGGCATAACGAAACAAGAGAAAAAAGAATAGCGGCGAACGGAAGACAAAGCGCCGCGGAAAAGGAATGAACATGCAGAACGACACTTTCAACCAGATCCTCAACTCCAACCTCGCCTCCATGGATCCGGGCTTCGGCCAGTTCGCCCTCGCCAAGGCATCCTCCGACCTGTTCAAGAAGGTCATCAACAAGTAAGGCGCAAAGACTTCTTCTGTTTCCTTTCAAAAGAAAAGGTGCCGCACCAGATTCCGTGGGAATAATGGTGCGGCACCTTTTTTCTTTTCAACCCCGGCGTTTTGACTTGGACTACAACGGCATTCCAATGGATGCGCTTCGGGATTAGCCCCTTCCAATCAAAGTCGCGTTCAAACTCTTGATATCTCAACCTCCACACTACGCAACGATCCCACAATCACCTTCATCCATTCTCCACGCATATTTCCGTTTCGTCAAAAACAGCGGCTTACCCCCCCATTCACACTTTCGAGTGCACTCCACACGCACCGCACGACATAAGAAATGAGAGGGCAGATTGTAACCGAAAGATTACATCGGTCAGGTAATGTGAACTAAGTAGTGATTGCGAGCGAACGAGTGCCATAGAACCACGTGCCGCTAACACTCCCCTTCGGTCGATTCGTTTTATGCCAAAACACGCGCAGCAAACACTATCATAACCAACATTCGCGGCTTCCGTATGCACAACACTTGGAAAGCTTGAATCACCAAATAACAGTTCGCCGCCAATGAATGCAATCAGTCGCAGCCGATCATCTAGACCCCAGCTGAAGTGCTGAACCGCAACTGACCTCATCACGCATAAAACAAAATTTTTCATTTTGTGCAAATAGCTCAGTCTCAAATCTTCCATTTTGTGCAATTTTATCCTTTTCAAATCTTCTATTTTGTGCAACAAACGCTTCCTATGCTATGCTTTTCAAGGATTCATCGCACTAAAGGGGCTGCCGATGCTGAAACGTAAGATCACACAGCAACTTATCGACTGGAAAACATCATCCGAAAAGGCAATGCTCGTCACTGGAGCACGGCAAATCGGAAAAAGCTACGCAATACGCGAATTCGCCAAACAGGAATACCAGACGTACGTTGAAATCAATCTATATGACAACAAAGCGGCCACAAAAGCACTGCTGACAGCCTCCAGTATGGATGATTTCCTCTCCCGACTTTCCTTATTCGCCCAAACCGACATGATCCCCGGCAACACCCTCATCTTCATCGACGAGGTGCAGGAAGCACCGGATATCATGACGATGGTCAAATTCCTGGTGCAGGACGGTCGGTTCGACTACATCTTCTCCGGTTCCATGCTCGGAACAGAATTCAAAGGCGTACGTTCATATCCGGTAGGATATGTGACGAAACGAACTATGCGCCCTATGGATTTTGAAGAATTTTGTTGGGCGATCGGCATACGTGAAGCAACATTGGAAACCATACGTCAATGTTGCAAAAACAAAAGCCCCATTGATGAAGCCGTGCATGATGCGATGATGCGCAATTTCCGCACTTATCTTGTTGTAGGCGGTATGCCGGACGCAGTGAACGCTTTTCTGAACTCCAATGGCGATCTGTCGGCCGTAAGACGTGTCCAATCTGATTTGAATCGTCAATATCGACATGATATTTCCCAATACGCTGGCTCCCGCACATTGCAGGTGAGAGAAGTGTTCGAGCAGCTGCCAGCACAGTTGACGGAAGGCAATGGCCGTTTCTCCGTGACCGCGATTGGCGAAAACGCAAGGTATTCCCGCAATCAGAAAGATTTCGTATGGCTGTCGGACGCTGGCGTGGCACTGAAAACCGATTGCGTGGCCGAACCGAAATCGCCACTGAAACGTGGCGCGCAATCCCCGAAATTTAAGCTGTACCAGTCTGACACAGGCATGCTGATGGCAAGGTATCCCACCACCACGGCACAAGCGGCATATTTGGATGATCGCAATCCCAACCTTGGGGCCATTTACGAGAACTTTGCAGCCCAAGAACTGACGGCACAGAGGATTCCACTGTATTACTACATGTCAAAAAAGAAGGGCGAAGTCGATTTCATTGCAGACACCCAAGACGATTCCGTAATGCCGATAGAAGTGAAATCTGGCAGGAGTTACATGACCCATGCGGCCATCGACGCATTGCTTGCCAACCCGGAATACCAATTGAAACAAGGCATTGTGGTCTCCCGGTCGAACGTGCTGCTTCAAGGGAACGTGCTGAATTTGCCGTTATATGCCCTATGGTGTCTAGCGGATGTGACCGGGCTTGTCGCTGAAGACGACGAGCCCGATCAGCCATTCACCATGCTGACGCAGACTGTGTGAAATCCCTTGCCGACGCTCCAAACGCCTATGTAACGCCCTATATAGCGTCTACGCAACGCCTATATAACGCCTATAATTTCGCTGACAGCGCGCGATTTTTACCACTCCTCCGCGCTTTCGCATGCGTTCCACACGCACCAGACGGCGTAGGAGATGAGCGGGCAGATGGTGGCGGAAATGATCACGTCTGTTGGATAGTGCAGGCCGAGCAGCAATCGCGAGCAGGCGACCGCCACGACAAGCGCGACAGCGCCGATAATCGCCCTGCGAAGGAACACTCGTCTTCTGTTTGCGCGCTCGTCATCTTCGCCGTCGGGGAAGCGACTGCGCGCGAAATTACGCACGATGAGAATCATCATGACCGATACGATCACCGCGGCTGCAGTATGTCCGCTGGGAAAGCTTGGATCGCCCGGCAGCAAACCGCTACCGACGGACGTAATCGGACGGGGACGTTCAACCAGCCATTTGACGCCGGTCACATACAGTATCGGTGCCACCGAAACGATAACATCGCGGATGACGACGCGTCCGCTGCCGGTAATACGCGAATCGACAACGGCGAGCGCAGAGACGATAGCGACGCACCCAACCGTCGAGAACAGGTACGCAAGTACCGTGGAGCAGTCGCGCAATCCTTCTGGCAACACTGTTAAAGCCTGCAAAATATTGGTTTCACGTATTGTTGCGACTGTCGAATTGCGCAACGCAACACCAATCATCGGCACAATGCCGCACAGTACCGCAGTTGCGATCACAACAGCCGCCGTTCTTGCGACACTTCTGTTCTTCATGCGCATGATTCCAGTTAAGCACAGTTCACCGTGCCGTTACCGTATATTCGCATCCGGCGTATCCCCGGAAAACGGCAAATCGTCAGTTAAGACGTCCCCAATCCAGCAGAGTCATGCAGGACGGGAGCAGGCCCGCCCACAGAACCTCGTCACGGAGGCGGGCCGCATCGACCCGGGATCGTTCAAGAAGGTTTATGTACTTGCCGATTTTCTAGGCAAAATGGCGAGCGCAGTAGCATTGTTCGTGTACCTCGCTGCATTCGGGATTCGCACAGTATGATTCGATATAGTATTCCGCACGGCAATCGCAATGCAGACGGGAATGCGCGAAGATACAGGCCCCATCTTGTTCGACGACTTCCCGAACGTCGTTGCCACCATCGCTATTGCCCTCGCCACTGCCATTGCCATCGTTCCAGACGACATCCTGCGCGTCTCCTTCACCCAGCCTGCGCCGAAGAAGATAAACGGCTTCGCGTAGCTTTCTGTAGTCGTCGTCGCTCCCCCTGCGTTCGACGAGTTCGCGTAGTACGCCGTCGTTTTGTTCGATGTACTGCGCCACGTCCTTATCGTCCGCTCCCCCATTCTTTTCCAGGAAACGGCGGAACGAGACGTCACCACTATCACTGCTGTCTTCGTCGAAAACCTCGTTCCTGCATTTTCTGACAGACCGTACGGCAATATCGACGATCATGCCGTCGTCCGGCGTGCCCGTGAAGCGGCCGTACAACTGCGTTCTTCCCGCCAGTATGGGCAGTGCCACGCCGGTTGAAGGCTCGACGAGGAAGAACATGTGTCACCTTCCGTGGCGCTTCCTTCACGTCTCGGACGTATTTGAGATCCATCGCCGTTTGAAAATCGCTGGGCGAAATCACATTTCTAGATGTCACCACCTCGACGGACATCGGCGAACCAGCGTTCCCGCTGGAGGCTCTCTGCGCACGCAGCCTCAGCCGAGGCAACGCGTAGCCGCAAGTCATGCGACCGTCCACGTAGCGCGAATCGTACCAAGCGGCATGCTGGCGGAGGCTGCCTCCCGCACCATGAGAAAGGGGGATGCGAATAATCGGCCACCTTTCGCAGAATCGTCCGGAAACACGAAAATAATGAGAGAAAAATGCGGAAGATATGTAGGGGTAAACCGACTTTATAGCTGGGGAGAAGATGCGGAATCCCATTTCGTGCAGAACGGATTCCGGGCTAAGGTGCCATTTTCCGGACTCATATTCCACGGTGCAGGAAAATTTTTCCCACGTTCGCCCTTCGAGACTCTTCATCGTTCCCACCTTCCATATTTTCCAAAAGGACCACCCGCATCGGCAATCCAATCCGCATGAAGACGCAAGCAGCCGACTAGTCGGAGCTAACAGAAAACCGAACGTCTTTATTCCCGAAACAAGCCGCTCATCAAAATATCTATTTAAAAAAGTTGTCGATTGCTTTCTTTAAAAACTGAGCGTTTGTTGCGTCAACGGATTAGCGGGCTTCCTCGGCGCGGTCATGCAGTTCCTCGGCGATGTGATACCAATGCTGCACGGTATTCTCCAAGAAGAAGTAGTGGCGCAGATAAAAGATCAAAAGCACAAGAAGAATAAGATAAACCACCAGCGACACGGGCAGCGTGGACGGTACCAGTACCACAAAAGCGAGCGAAGTCAGGAATAGCGCGATGGTGATGAACAGGACGATGAGATGGATCAGCCGTTCATGCTGCAACCACTGCAGTTTACGCAAATGCCAATCGAGAAGCCGCTGCGGGGCCTCCCCTTGCATCAATGCGGTGTCGATATACGATTCGTGCTGCGCCGCCCAACGTCTCATATTCAACCCGAACCGGTCCGTCTTCCGCCGGCCGCCTTGCGCTTCCCTGCGATCCGCCACATTGCCATCAGCCTTCATACCATCCAGTGTATGCGCCATCGCAACGAAGCGTTCAACTCATCAACCAATCGAACACAACAACAAGCAGAGTCATCGTCAGAGGCTTTCCGCAACGCGATACAGTCAAAATCAAGAATCACTTTTCTTCCCCTTGATTTCGCTATGTTTCTCACACCCCGTTGTTTAAGTCACTTATGTCGAAGACGGGCGGTAGGCAAATCGCTCGGGAATCGCCTACCGCCCGTCCGTGGCCCATATCGTCCGATATCAGAGCTTCGCGTATGCGAAATCTCGCATCAGGCGGAGGACCTTCTGGCTTTCATCCAGCCAAGACATGCACACCGGGAACACGTGGCCGAGGGTCTGGCCCTTATCCGTATGCCAATCGTGCAGTTCGACGTCTCGCCCGGCCGCCACCAGAGCGGTGGCCAGCTTCAACGATTCAACATGGATGAAATCGTCGCTGCTGGTGTTGATAAACACCGACGGGAAATCCACTTCTTCGGCCATTGTCTTGAGATCGGCCAGTTCTGCACCCCTGTCGAACAGTCGAGTGAAGAACATCGGCGCAATACAGTCAATAATCGGAACCAACCTCGCATCCCCGAACTCACACTTCGCATCGAAACCACACAACGCCAGATACGAAGTCAGATCAGTCAACGGCGAAATCAACGCGCTTCCCGCAACGGAAAGACCGGACTGGCCGATGCCAATCTTTTCGGCGAATTCGGAGGAACGCTCAACGGCCGTCATATACAAGGCAAGGGTGCCACCCGCCGAATCTCCCGTAAGAAACACCTGATCCTGCGCGACGGGATAATCGTCCCGATGCTCCCGAATCCACCGGAACGCCGCCGCAGTATCCTCCAGCTGTCCGAGGAAGTCGGTTTCCGGAGCGGGACGGTAGCTTATGGAAAACACGGCAAATCCCTGCTTGGCAAGGTTCGTGCAGAAGTTGCGGTTGAGGTCCTTGTAACCGTAAACGAATCCGCCACCATGAATGTCGATGTACACAGGAGTGGTTTTGCTGCCCCTGACCACACTGTCGTGCGGCAGGTACAGGTCGAGCCTGTGGGCGCGGGTTCCGTCGTCTACGTACTGGATGTCGGCGATGACGTCGATTCCTTCAGGATCATGCCAGTAGTCGGTTCGAGAGATGTCTCCCCTGGAGAACTCGAGTCGCGATTCAAGCACCTGCTCGGCAAGAACGGGATCAACGTCGGCGAGGTCCTCGTCAAGCACGGTCCACTTGGGGAACATCTGACGCTCTTCGTCGGTGATCAGCACTTTTTCAAACATGTCACTCCGCCTTCATGTCTTCGAGCTCAACACCCGCCGTCTCCGGCATGCTTTCGTCGATACGGCGTTTGTTGGCCAAGGCAATAGTTCCGACGGAATCATTTGTCTGCTTCGAATTGTTCGAAGATGACATTCTGACTCCTTCGTCTTCTAATCAATAGACATATCAACGCTACGAGTTCAAACAGGCCAAAATAGTGCAATATGTGACATTGGAATACATGCTTGTGATTTACCGTTCGGTAATAGCAGAAAAAGACATCACATTTTGCCATAATAGAACCACATGTTACATGCCCTATATCCGTTGACGATGAAGTGGAGGGATTCGTGGCCATCGCATCCGCGCCAATGCCATACAACACATTGATTGGCCCTGATTATCGCGAAGAGAACGTCTATCCGGAGGAGCACCCCGGACTGGTAATCATTCACGATTCGCCGGATGAGAAAGCCAAGGCACATTGGCACCCCGGCCTGGAATTCGTCTACTCATCACATGGCAGCTGCCCGTTTATCGTGGACGGGCAGGAAATGCCCCTCAATACCGGCGATCTGCTGCTCATCAATCCATATTCGATTCATTACGGCATACCGACGAACACAGACGGAACGACACCGCTCGTGCTCTCGGTCACATTCAATGACGAGGTTTTGGAACGGCTGTACCCCTTCGCCGACAGGTACATGTTTTCCCTGCGAGCGCCCCGCGCCACCAAAGACGATTTAGCGCAGCTCGCACGATTAGGCGAGGACATCATCCGATGGCAGCAGTCCGATGAGGCCATTCGTGGATTCAAGCTCAATATGCTGCTGTACGAACTGCTATCGCTGCTGTATTCGAGGTTCGTTTCCGGGGTACGGCGGCCGGAATTGGTCAGATCCGGAAGAAACATCACCATGCAGATCATCGGATACATGACATCGCACCGCAAACAGCATCTCGAAGCGACCGACGTCGCACGGGAATTTGGATACGGCAGGGAACATTTCTGCCGCCTATTCCGCAAGGCGACCGGCAAAACGTTCAAAGAATTTCTGACCGACCTGCGATTGGACGACGCCTGCAGAAAACTGTCAGGTTCCTCTGCGTCGATAGCCAGCATCGCAAGGGAATGCGGTTTCCCGATACGCGCGCGCTGCAGACGGCCGTGCAACGCAAATACGGCATACGCGCGCAGGAATATCGTGAACGATACGAAAATCGAAACTAACGTTCAACGAGAGAAGGAGGAAATATGACTGGGCCTGCACCAACCATCCGTCGTATGAAAATTGAAGATTATCCGCTGGTATACGGGTTGTGGACGCGATGCACCGGTTTCACCATGAGGGACATCGACGATTCCGAGGATGCGATAAAAACGTTCCTCAAACGCAATCCCGACACCTGTTTCGTAGCCGAAGACGATGGCGGAAGGATTATTGGAGCGATTCTTGCCGGTCACGATAGCAGACGGTCGCGCATCTACCACACGGCGGTCGATCCCGACGCGCGCGGTATGGGCATTGGCTCGCTTTTGGTGGGCCGCGTGGTTGAAGCGCTTCGTGCGATCGGCCTGCCAAAAGTCGCCGTCGGTGTGCCCGCAGACAACGATGCCGGCAACGATTTCTGGGAGCATCAGGGGTTTGCTGTCCGTGACGATTTGGTCTATCGGGAACTACCTCTCTAATACGACCCGTCCGACAACGAACCGTCCAATACGCTCGCACTTTGTCTCTATAAGCCCGGTTCCGCACTTGCAGTCCGCAACAAATATGTTCTGTATATCAAACGTGTTCAAAGACCATGCAGTGGAATATCAGACGGAGGAAGACCCGTTCGGAGCGCTTAAGAGAGACGAGCTGCTGTGACGAATGGCGATACGGCGATGTGGTCATCGCTGACCTTGCCATCGTTTTCTCTGAAACATCCGGCATCCTCATCTCACACTTTTATGAGCGAGTTTTTGCCCTTCCGTCACATTTCATGAGGGAGAGCCGCCCTTCCATGGCCACCTGTGCACCCTATGCACCCCTTAAAAACGGCGCCATTCCGCCATGAAATCACCCCCTTCATCCGAGCATGGCATTGCGCACCCCGTCAAAACATGGCCGTCATCCCTGGTTTCCCGATTTCCGCACTTTTTGAAAACCCGTTTTACCCGATTTCCGCACTTTTCCGGATACCGAGCGGCACTGTTCCGACCGCGCGACTGCATCAAACGCCGATTCCGACGATTCTACAGATTAACGGTAAAACGTCGCGCGGCGACCCGGCCGGCTTGCGGAATGGAGGTCAGGCTTATTCCGCGGCGCCCTTCAGCAGCATCGCGCCAATGCCCTCACCTTGGTGACGCAGGTCTATGGCGAGCCTGCCGTTCCCATCCATGGTCACAATGGTCCGCACGGCCGATCCTTCGCCAAACGCCGGCGACATATGAACATATTTTTAGGAAACGACTGTTCAGCGCTTGCCATCTGCTTCATTCAGATACCGATATACAGTGGATTGCCCAACGCCCATCATCACCGCAATTTGACCGACCGTACCATTACCCGTCAAAGGCATGGAGTTTCGGAACGTTGATTACGGGACGGGTTTTGAGACACTTTCCGCCGGAGTGTCGGAGACAACTCCCCCAGTCCGGTTTACGCTCCGAAAACGTCCGTTTTCGAAATGGTCCAAGACGCATTCCGATGGTCCTAGTCGGATTCACCAAGTGTTGCATGTTGCATTCGGTACAACATTTAAGAATTCACAGGACCACACTCATCCAACAACGAACCGATTTCGCGACATGGCGACATGACAACAGATAACGCCCAGACACCGCGCGACCGGTCTCATTCCCATCACTCGGCCACGTCAAACCGTCGTCGTTCCACGAAGACAGCCGGACCCGCAACCCTTCGTCGGACTCCACGTCCACCTGGCAAGGAGCCAGCCGGTTCCATAATCCTCATCATCAAGACGCTAGACTGTCTTACAAACCGGAAAATCATACCGTCCGGCGGCAATCGGGAATGGAAAGGCGATGGCAATGACGCGCATCGAAGACGGAATCCAGGATACGGAACCGATCCGGTTCCTCGAACTATTGGGACTCGACGAAGAGGACCTAGCCGGCTATAGCATTCGTCTGAATGGCAGCAACCCGGAATGGGGCAAATGGAGTGATCTTCCCGACGCCTACTATTCCTCCTATGATGACCTGATGAAGTGGATTTTCACGAAGAAATGGCCAGATAAGGATAAGGCAACAGCGCAGATTCACACACGTAAAGTCCTCCAGTTCATTCAGCTCAAGCCAGAGAATCCCCACCCCACACAATGGCTGTTCGTCGGAGCCTACGACGTCCTCGACGAGTACACGGAGAACGACGGCAAGATTCTATACCGTTACAATGAGATCCCGGAATACGCCTCGCTAAAGGCCAGGGCGGTAGTGTACTACAAAAGAGATCCGGGTTACACGGGAGTCGTCTTTAACCTGTCCAACAATGAAGAACGACGCCGGGATTTTCTCAAGACGATGACCCTTGAGAAAATCGCTCAATCCCCCGTATCCGCGTTACCGTTCCCCGGATACGAGAACGTTCGGTTGACGCACCGGCAGCTCGTGGCGGCCGTGAACAACGAGGAATGGCGGGCGGCCCTCGGCAGCGTCCAGGCGGTCTATCTGCAGACCGATAGACGAACGGGATGGCATTACGTGGGGTCCGCCTACTCACGGAAAGGAGCCTCGCACGGTCTGCTGTCGCGTTGGAAGGAATACGCGTCCGGAGACCACTCCGGGGGAAACAAGCAGCTCAGAAACCTCGGCGCCGGATACATCGAGAAGAACTTCCAGTACTCGATCCTGGAGATCTTCGACATGAACAAGTCACCCAAAGAGATCATCGACCGCGAACACTGGTGGATGGACACCCTCGGATCCGTCCGTAGAAACAACGACGAAGTACCCCACGGATACAATTCCGTCGCCGAACGAGAGAACTCCGACCAACACGAATGATCCTGTGGGTAGCTCCTACCGGCTGAGGCTCGCGGTGCCGGCCGTGACCTCGCCGAGGGTGGGAAGCGGCACGCTCGCCGAAATAGGCGACCGTGTTCTTCGAATCGTCATGTTCGAGGTCCTTCCCGCACCACGGCCCGTATTTATCGCCCGCGGCGCATCCAAGGGATTCCTGTCTAAATTCCGACATATCCGAAATGATTACGGACTGTCAATCTGAAAAAGCAAAGCCCATCCCCTGGTCGAGAAACCTTCGAACGAATACGGATATCCGTTTCCAAGACGCGCAAGGACACGTTCCGCCGGACATCATTTCGGTTCGCTAAGCGTTTTATGTAACGCTGGTGCAAACACTTAAGAATTCGGCCGCCATCCGCGTGGAGATGCATTCCATCCTCCGTCCGGCTTGGAATACGCATCAAGTCATTCCATTGTGGCTAGACATCCAGCGAATCGGGTCAGACCGAGTTCGCGCAGGCGTCCAGCACGCCCCTCCCCGCCGGCCCGCCATAACCCGGCTATTTTCTCGAGTTGAAACGCACTTGGCCGACAGGGCCACTCGGGAAAGGCAAGGAATGACGAAACCGGCGTCGATACAGCAACGTATCAGGAGACGCTTGACACGTTAAGGGAGATGCGACCTTACGGGAACAGCAGTGCTGCGTTTTCGGCGTATGCCAGCCGCGAGCATCGGCCGCCGGACGGACATGTTCTTCCAGATCGAGGGCTATACCCGTTTTCTATTGAATCCGCCAAATCAAACGAAAGGGCGCACGTTTCAAAACGTGCGCCCTTTCATGTAATGGATGGAGAGGAAACGGCTTCTATCTGGCCATGACCCCCGTTCTCGCGATTGATCCCAGCCAGTCCAGGGATGGCTTCGGATGGCGTTCGAAGGTGTCCCTGTCCCAGGAGGCCAGGCCGAACGTCGGGGTGAACGAGCCCCATTCGTAGTTGTCGAGCAGGGACCAGTGGAGGTATCCCCTCACGTCGATGCCGTCGTCCATCGCGTCGTGCATGCCGGCTATGGCGCCGAAGGTGTAGTCGATCCTCCGGCGGTCATCGGCAGTGGCGATGCCATTTTCGGTGACGATTATCGGCGTGCGTTTGGCGACGTTCCAAGTATGGCGGATGGCGATGCCCAGCGCCGGCGGGAAGTACTCCCAGCCGGTGAGGGTGCGTTCCGCGTCCTCGGGGATCGGTACGGGGCCATCCTTGCCGATGAAGGTCCTCAGATAGGCCTGCACCCCAATGAAGTCATCCCCGGCCGCGGCCTCGGTGAAGTAGTCCTCGCGCGGGTACTGGTATTCCTCCATCTCCCGTTCGCATCCGGGCATGGCGTGGAACGCCTGGCAGGCGATGGTCCACCCGGACTTGATACGCGGGTTCTCGGACAGTATTTCCCTGGCTTTCCTGTGCGCTTTGACGAGCGTGGCGGAGATGTCCGGATCGGGCGCAGGCAGCGAGGCGGCCACGAAGTCGCTGCCTTCGGTTCCGCCACGGGTCAGCGCGACCATGTTCGGCTCGTTAATGGTGCAGACCCAGGTGACGTCGTGGAGGATCGGCATCACGTACCGCACGTACCGGGCGAAGTAGTCGACGGCATCGGCGTTGAGCCATCCGCCCTTGGTGGCGAGCCACAGCGGCAGTGTCATGTGGTTCAGCGTGACCATGGGCTCGACGCCGTTCTCGTGGCACGCGTCGATCATTTGGCGGTAGTGCAGCAGCTGCGCTTTGGAGAAGCAGCCCTCCGCGGGCTCGATGCGGGCCCATTCGATGGAGAAGCGGTACATGCCCAATCCGGCGTCGGCGAGCATTCTGATGTCCTCGCCGTAGCGGTGGTAGCTGTCGGCCGCGTCTCCCGACGGTTCGCTGAGATCCGTGCGTTCGGCATGCTCCCTGGCCCACCAGTCGCTCGCGACGTTGTTCCCTTCGATCTGGTGCGCGGCCGTGGACGCGCCCCAGATGAATTCCGGCGGGAACTCGTATTGTTCTTTCATGACATGTCTTTCTATTTGATGCCCGTTCCGGCGACGCCCTGGATGAAGTAGCGCTGCAGGAATACGAACAGGAGGAGGATCGGGGTGACCACCAGTACCGCTCCGGCGAGCAGGACGCTGTAGTTCGTGGCGTTCTGGCCGGTGGAGTAGAGGGACAGTGCCACGGGCAGCGTGTACTTCTCCTCGGTCTGGGCCGCGACCAACGGCCACAGGAAGTTGTTCCAGGAGGACAGGAACGTGAGGATGGACAGCGTCGCCAGCGGCGGCCCGCACTGGGGCAGGACGATCTGGAAGAATATGCGCAGCTCACCGGCGCCGTCGACCCTCGCGGCCTCCATCAGCGCGTCGGGGATTCCGGAGATGAACTGTCTCATCAGGAAGACTCCGATGGGCTGGCACAGGAACGGCAGGATGAGCGCCGCGTAGGAGTTCGCGAGTCCCATGTTCGAGATGATCACGAACAGGGGGACGAACGTGGCCACGCTCGGAACCATGAGCGTCACCATGACGGCGCCGAACAAGATGTTCTTGCCGGCGAAGTCCATCTTCGCCAGGGCGTATCCGACCATGGAGCAGAACACCATGTTCCCGAGGACGGTGATCACGGCGACGACCATGCTGTTGGTGAAGTAGGTGCCGAAGTTCAGCTCCCCGAACCATTTCGCGAAGTTTGCGAGCGAGGCGTGCTCGGGTAGGAGCTTCGGCGGTTTGGCGAGGATCTCCCTCTGGGTCTTCAACGAGCCCAGCGCCATCCACAGGAACGGGAAGATCCAGAAGACTCCGATCACCGCGAGGACGCAGTAGGAGAGTCCACGCCCCTTGACGAATCGGCGCCAGAGCGACTGCTTGTTGCTTTGCGGCCTCGAGGCCGCGACTGTCGTGGCTGTCATCTCAATCCTCCTTGAGAATGCGGAACTGGAGCACGCTGACCAGCGCGATGATGATGAACAGCACCCAGCTGGCTGCGGAGGCGATGCCGTACTGTCCGAAACCGAACTTCTGGTACACGTAGTACGCGGCGGAGAGCGTCGAATCGAGCGGTCCTCCCTGGGTCATCACGAAGGATTCCTCGAAGAACTGCAGGTAGGCGACGGAAAGAAGCACGGCACCCAGCAGCAGCGTGGGCTTGAGCAGCGGGAGCGTGATGCTACGAAAGGTGCGCCATTTGCCTGCGCCGTCGATGGCCGCAGCCTCCTTCAATTCCTCGGGGATGGCCTGCAGGCCGGCGAGGAAGATGATCATCAGCGTTCCCATGTTGCGCCAGATGGTCATGGCCATCAGCGCGGGCAGGGCGTAGCGGGTGTCGTGCAGCCAGTCCGGCCCGGCGATACCGAAGACGGCCAGGAGCGAGTTGAGCAGGCCGTCCTTCTGGAGGATGTACCTCCACACGACGGAGACCGCGACCACGCTGGCGACAACCGGCGCGTAGAACACGGCCCTGAAGAACGCGTTGAGGTGCTTGGATCCCTTGTTGAGGGCCACCGCGAATGCGAGGGCGATCGCCATGGTGATCGGCAGGCCGACAAGCACGAAGATTCCGGTGACGCCCAACGCGTGCAGGAAACGGTGGTCGTGGAACAGGGTGATGTACTGGTCCAGTCCGACGAAGTTGACGTTGAACGGGGTGCGAAGGTCCTTGGAGGTGATGTCGGTGAAGGACATCGCCATCGAGGACAGGAGGGGAATCAGCATGAATACGCAGAACACGACTGCGAAAGGCAAGGCAAATCCCCATGCGAGAATCGTACGGCGGCGGCGGAGGACGTTGCCCGAGCCCTCCGTCTTCGTCTTTCTTGTCCCGAGGCTCATGGGATCAGTTTCCCGTTCCGATGGAGTCGGCTTCGGACTGCAGGTTCTTCAAGCCCTCGTCAACGGAGACCTGTCCCTTGTTTATCTGCTCGAGGATGCGGTCGGCAGCGGAGGACACCTGCGCCCAGGTGGACAGCGCCGGCGGAGCCATGGTGTGCTTCAGCTGGTCGCCGAACGCCGCGAGCTTGTCGTTGCCGGAGAGCGCGTCCTCATCCCATGCCTTCTGAGAGGCGGGCAGGTCGGAGGACTTCTTGTACCATTCGACCTGCACCTCGGGCTTGCTTGCCCACTGGATGAACTTCCATGCGGACTGCTTGTTCTTGGAGTCCTTGAACGTCACGAGGTTGCTGCCGCCGACGAAGGACGTGGCAGGACCCGAGGATTCGTTCATCGACGGCAGAATCACGGTGGCGTACTTGGATTCGAAGCCATCGCCGCCCAATTCGTTGATCTGGCTGACGGCGGTCGGCCCCTGCAGCATCATCGGAGTGTCACCGGACACGAAGTTCGCTATGTCGGCACCGGAGCTTACGTCGGCGTTGACGTTCGCGACGCCGTCCTTGTAGAGGCTGGTGGTAAAGTTCAGCCCCTTCTTTATACCGTTATCTTCGAAAGTCCATTTCGTCTGTTCCTCATTAGTCAGGGACGCCCCTGCCGAGTAGGAGAACGGCAGAGTCCCAAGGAACGCATCAGTGCCAGATGGATTGAGGTTCATGCCATATTTAACCCCGTCGACCTTCTGCATGTCCTTGGCCATCCGCTTAAGCTCATTCCACGTCTTCGGAGCTTTGTTCCAACCAGCCATCCCGGCGATGTCGGTACGGTAGTACAGCACTCGGGTGTCGATGTACCAAGGCACGCCGAGCTGTTTCCCGTCGACCTGGCTAGCAGCCCTAGACCCGTCGGAGAAGTCGGACATGTCGAGGTTGTCAGGCACGGTGGAGAATGAGTTGGAGAAATCGGCCATCCAGGTGGTGCCCATCTGCGCAAGGTCGGGACCGTTGCCCGCGGCGATGGCGGTCTGGAGTTTGTCGTGCGCTGAGGACCATGGGATCGCGGTGACCTTGACCTTGACGTCGGGGTTCTCCTTTTCGAATCCCTTGACGAAATCACCCAGCAGGTCGCCCTCGTTGCCCATGGCCCAGATGGTCAGGTCGCCGGTGGCCTTGCTTGAATCGATGGTCTTGACCGCATCGGAATCGGAATCCGCGTTGTTCGCGGACCGTCCGCACGCGGACATACCGGCAATCATCGCCACACTGGCCATGCCGGCCACGACCGCTTTGAAAAATGGCTTCCTCATTGAAATCTCCTTTGATTCATATCAATCTAACCGCTTAGATTGATATTACAATCTAAGCGCTTAGATTTAAGGAAGTCAAGGCGACACGCCCATATGATTTATGCGCTTAGATTTTTTGATTGCATCCGCAGCTGCCGCGCACAATGAGGCGAACCGGGAATACTCGTCTTTCAGCCTTCTCCCAAGGCTCCCCGTTCCTGGAAAGCAGCATGCGAGCCGCCTCGCGCCCCATGTCCTCCATGGGCTGGCGGACGGTCGTCAGCTGCGGTTCCATCAGCCGTCCGGCGAGGATTCCGTCGAATCCGGTGACGATGACGTCGTCGGGAACCCGGACACCGGCCTCCTCGAGGAGTCTGATCACGCCGAAGGCGGTCTGGTCCGTGCCGCAGACCAAGGCCTGCGGCAGTCTGCCGGATCCTATCGCCTCGCACAAACCCACCATGTATTCATCGGACGTGGCGAAAGAGTCATCCAACAGAGCCCCTTTGGAGTCTAGCCCGCGTTCCTCGAGGTATTTTTTAAACGCGTCATAGCGCGAGACGACGTCATCAGCGTCGGTACCCCTCGCGCACGCTCCACCATTGACACCACCGACGAATGCCATATCGTTGATATGGTGGACTTCGACAAGATGGTCGACAATCTGTCTCATGCCCGATGCGTTATCGCATTGCAGGTATGCGGCAGGCAGTTTTTCATCGCCCACCCCCACCATTACAAGCGGAATGGTCTTCGCCAACATGGAAAGAGGGAGCGTATCGTTATATCCACTTGGCATCAGCGCCAGACCATCAACGCGACCGGCGATATCCGTTACAGATCTATGATCATTCTTTTTCGAGGTGGCACCCATGAGCATGCCCTTCCCGCTCTTCCAGCATTCGAGTTCGAAGCCGCGGAGCACCTCATCAACGTATAACGGATATACAAGAACGTTGGGTTCGTCACCGTCCAGAGGCTCGTCGATGGATCTGGGGGAAACATCAGGCCAATCATCCTCAAGGTTGCTTCCCTGAGGTCTTTCCAGCAGCATATCGAACGCGTACATGCCCAACGTGCCCGTCCTGCCTTTGGCAAGGCTACGTGCGTTGCCGCTGGGAACGTAGCCAAGCTCCTCGGCGACCCTGAGGACCTTGGCCTTGGTATCATCCTTCACTTTGTCGGGATGCCTGAAGGCGAAGGAGACCGTCGCGGTAGACACACCCGCCTTCTCTGCAACGTCATACACCGTAACTCTTGCCATAAGACCAGTCTAAGCGCTTTGATGCATGGGACACACACGAGGTCCCAAAACCATAGTTTTTCCGGTCTTCTAGCAGGAATCCGCGGCGCCGAAGAGAAAAAACCAGGAGTGGAAAGGATTTCCATGCCCCTGCGGGAGACCTGGGAATCAGATGGAAATCAAGGATGGAAAGACGGGGTCCCCGGAAGCCAAGCCCCACGGGAGTCCCGGAAGGAAGAAGGAAATACGGGAAATAAAAAAGCCCTTCCGGGAACCCGCATGGGGTCAGCCGGAAGAACCGGGAGGAGGAACAAAAGATTCGGGGATAAAAAAATGGGGTTCCCGGAGCGGACTGCTCGACGGGAACCCCCAACATGTGAAGCGGCGGCGTGCTACTCTCCCACACCCTCTCGAGTGCAGTAC
>ERZ827126.327-NODE-327-length-72859-cov-9.466582_pt1 | contig 72859 bp, 43 predicted proteins | sample MGYA00519780_ERZ827126 | MGnify/ENA primary metagenome ERZ827126 (study PRJEB31778, sample SAMEA3449262) | human gut metagenome | biome: human gut; feature: human-associated habitat; material: faeces | place: United Kingdom | collected 2010/2012 ...
TCATCAATATGGAATTAAAAAGAGTGGTAGTAACAGGCCTTGGCGCCATTACTCCCGTTGGCAACAGCGTTCCCGAATTTTGGGAAAACATTGTGAACGGGGTTAGTGGAGCAGGGCCTATTACTCATTTTGATGCGTCGTTATTCAAGACCCAATTCGCATGCGAAGTGAAAGACTTCGATGCAACGAAATACATAGACCGCAAAGAAGCAAGAAAGATGGACTTGTATACTCAATATGCCATCGCTGTTGCTAAAGAAGCGGTGAGTGATTCCGGTCTTGACGTCGAGAAAGAAGACTTGAACAAAATCGGTGTTATTTTCGGCGCCGGTATTGGTGGTATACATACATTTGAAGAAGAGGTAGGCAACTACTACACTCGTCAGGAAATGGGTCCGAAGTTTAATCCGTTCTTCATTCCAAAGATGATTTCGGATATTGCAGCCGGACAGATTTCTATCATGTATGGTTTCCATGGTCCTAACTACGCGACTTGTTCAGCATGTGCTACTTCAACCAACGCTATTGCAGATGCCTTCAACCTGATTCGTTTGGGTAAAGCAAATGTAATTGTATCCGGTGGTTCGGAAGCAGCAATCTTCCCGGCAGGTGTAGGCGGTTTCAACGCTATGCACGCCTTGTCAACACGCAACGACGAAGCTTCTAAAGCTTCACGTCCGTTTAGCGCAAGCCGCGATGGTTTCGTTATGGGCGAAGGTGGCGGTTGCTTGATCCTGGAAGAACTGGAACACGCTAAAGCTCGTGGTGCAAAAATCTATGCAGAAGTTGCCGGTGTAGGTATGTCTGCAGATGCACATCACTTGACTGCTTCTCATCCGGAAGGTCTGGGAGCGAAACTGGTGATGATGAATGCACTGGAAGATGCGGAAATGGATCCGAAAGAAGTAGACTATATCAATGTACACGGTACATCTACTCCGGTTGGTGATATTTCAGAAGCAAAAGCAATCAAGGAAGTATTCGGTGATCATGCGTTCGAGTTGAACATCAGTTCAACCAAATCAATGACAGGTCACTTGCTGGGAGCTGCCGGTGCGGTAGAATCTATTGCAAGCATCCTTGCCATTAAGAACGGCATTGTTCCTCCGACTATCAACCACGAAGAAGGTGACGACGACGAGAACATCGACTACAACCTTAATTTCACGTTCAATAAAGCACAGAAACGCGAAGTTAATGTTGCCTTGTCCAATACATTTGGATTTGGTGGTCACAATGCGTGCGTTATCTTCAAGAAATACGCAGAGTAATATCGTGTTACGTAACGAAATAGATAAGATAAGGCTCTTGTTCCGCAAGGATAGAGAGTCTTATCTTTGTTTTTACCGGATACTCGGGTTCTACCCGCGCAATATCCAGCTTTATGAGCAGGCTCTCCTGCACAAATCGACTTCTGTCCGCTCCGACAAGGGACGTCCTCTCAACAATGAACGGCTGGAGTTTTTAGGTGACGCCATCCTCGACGCCATCGTGGGAGATATTGTCTACAAACGTTTCGAAGGGAAACGGGAAGGTTTCCTAACCAATACACGTTCCAAGATTGTACAACGGGAGACGTTGAACAAGTTGGCCGTTGAAATCGGCCTGGATAAGCTCATCAAGTATTCTACCCGTTCTTCCTCTCACAACAGCTACATGTACGGAAATGCTTTTGAAGCGTTTATCGGAGCTATTTATCTGGATCAGGGATATGAACGTTGCAAACAGTTTATGGAACAACGGATTATCAACCGTTATTTCGATCTGGATAAAATATCCCGAAAAGAGGTTAATTTCAAATCCAAACTTATCGAATGGAGCCAAAAGAACAAAATGGAGGTTTCCTTTGAATTAATCGAGCAGTTTCTCGATCATGACAGTAACCCTGTATTCCAAACTGAAGTACGTATTGAAGGACTTCCGGCAGGAACAGGTACGGGATATTCCAAGAAGGAGTCTCAACAGAATGCCGCCCAGATGGCTATAAAGAAGGTAAAGGAACCGACATTTATGTCAACCATCGAAGAGATTAAAATACAACATTCGGCAACTGCTACTGAAATGGAAACAGAAATGGAAGTTGAATTTGCGACTAATTCTGAGACTGAATTGGCAAGCGGGCTTGAGAATGAGCCCGAAACCGAACTGAACACAAATCCCGAGATAGAACCGGAAAATGTTTCAGAAGAAAACATCCTCGTCGATGAGATTTCCACAGTGCAGGCCACAGAAGCTCCGGCAACTAGCCAAAGCAAATCCCCATGCGACGACCCTGAATCACCAAATCGTGATCTTCAGTAACCAATTTCAGTTTTCCTGCAACTTCTTCAAGAGGAATAGATGCTATATCGTCTCCTTGTAAAGTCACCATACGCCCGAATTGGCCATTGGCTATCAATTCTGTTGCATGCCCGCCCATGCGGGTAGAAAGATTGCGGTCGAAAGGAGTAGGCGAACCACCACGCTGGATATACCCCAAAACTGTTTCGCGGGTTTCTATACCGGTTTCATATTCAATTTCCTGCGCGATATATTCAGCAGCACGTTTACGCCCGTCAGTCTGAATTCCTTCCGCTACCACTACAATAGAATAGGGTTTGCCTTTCTTTAGTCTTTCCAGAATCGTATTGCCAATATTTTTAATGTTATAAGCGATTTCAGGAACGAGAATCACATCCCCTCCTCCTGCCATACCGGAATACAAAGCAATCCAGCCAGCCTTATGCCCCATCACTTCAATCACCATCACCCTTTTATGAGAGCTTGCGGTGGAATGTAGACGGTCGATGGCATCAGTAGCAATACTTACCGCCGAGTCGAAACCAAAAGAGATGTCCGTGCCCCAAATATCATTATCAATGGTTTTAGGAACAGATATGATGTTAACTCCCATTGCAGCAAACTTGGCTGCAGTCTTCTGCGTTCCATTTCCACCGATACAAACGACACAATCCAGCCCAATTTCATGGATATTCTGAAGAATTAAAGACGGTTTGTCAACATCAGAGACAACGCCTCCTTTTTTGAAAGGCTTCTCACGAGAAGTTCCTAACATCGTTCCACCCAGATTGAGCAAACCGGAGAGCGACTTGTCTGTAATAGATTCGACATCTTTAGTCAGCAAGCCCTGAAAACCGCTGTGAATACCTACCACTTCCATTCCGTAATAATTGATGGCAGTTTTGCACACGCCACGAATCGTGGCATTAATACCGGGACAGTCCCCGCCGGATGTTAAGATTCCAATTCTCATTGTCGCATTTTTTAGTCTAAAACTCGGGATTTATATGAAAGTCGTCAATTTTTAACGATTATTTCCGTCGTAAAGATAGAAAAAAAAGATAAATAAGTTACTTTTGCACGACTAAACATTATTATGTTAAAGCAGAAATGAATATTACAAAAATTATTAGTAAGACTTTCGATTCCCGTTTAAAACAGATAGACCTATATGCTAGTCAGGCTAGTGAGATACAGCATCGTGTGTTAAGCCGCTTAACACGCCAGGCCGCTCAAACTGAATGGGGAAGAAAGTACGATTATTCCTCTATCCGTAACTATGAAGATTTCCGAAAACGTGTTCCTATCCAAACATATGAAGAAATCAAACCTTATGTAGAACGTTTGCGAGCCGGGGAACAGAATCTGCTTTGGCCATCGGAGATACGCTGGTTTGCAAAATCCTCCGGAACGACTAATGATAAAAGTAAATTCCTTCCCGTCAGCAAAGAAGCGCTGGAAGACATTCATTACAGAGGAGGAAAAGACGCGGCAGCTCTTTATTTCCGCATCAATCCGGATAGCCATTTTTTCTCTGGCAAGGGACTGATCCTGGGGGGTAGCCATAGCCCGAATCTCAATTCCAATCATAGTTTAGTAGGAGATTTATCCGCTATTCTGATTCAAAACGTAAATCCGCTTATCAATTTCATTCGTGTACCCAGCAAGAAAATTGCGTTGATGAGCGAATGGGAAACCAAGATAGAAGCAATCGCCAACAGCACTATTCCGGTAAATGTGACAAGCCTGTCCGGTGTACCGTCGTGGATGCTGGTACTTATCAAACGTGTTCTTGAAAAGACAGGAAAACAGGCTTTGGAAGAAGTATGGCCCAACCTGGAAGTTTTCTTCCACGGTGGAGTGGCTTTCACTCCTTATCGTGAGCAATACAAGCAGGTGATTCAAACACCGAAGATGCATTATGTAGAGACTTATAATGCTTCGGAAGGATATTTTGGAACTCAAAACGACCTCTCCGATCCTGCCATGTTATTAATGATCGACTACGGAATCTTCTACGAATTTGTTCCGCTGGAGGAAGCAGGAAAAGAGAGTCCACGAGCTTATTGCCTTGAAGAAGTCGAGCTCAACAAGAACTATGCAATGGTTATTTCTACTTCTTGCGGCTTATGGAGATACATGATTGGGGATACAGTGAAGTTTACCAGCAAGAATCCCTATAAGTTTGTCATCACAGGAAGAACAAAGCATTTCATCAACGCATTTGGCGAAGAACTGATTGTCGATAACGCTGAAAAAGGATTGGCAAAGGCTTGTGCCGAAACCGGAGCACAAGTTAGTGAATACACCGCGGCACCTGTGTTTATGGATGAGAATGCCAAATGCAGGCACCAGTGGTTAATAGAGTTCGCTAAGATGCCGGATTCAGTAGAAAAATTTGCATCGATACTTGATGCCACACTGAAGGAAGTTAACTCCGATTATGAGGCGAAACGATGGAAAGACATAGCTTTGCAACCATTGGAAGTGATCGTTGCCCGTGAGGGATTATTCCATGATTGGCTGGCACAGAAAGGAAAGCTGGGAGGACAACACAAAGTCCCCAGATTAAGCAATACGCGCGAATATATAGAAACAATGTTAGCGCTGAATGACAGTATTCCTTCGGAAGAATAACCAAAAACCAAGACATAACCGACACAAGTTATCCTTATTACAGAGATTGCTTGTACAAGGAGAGCGTTTCGAAGCACCTCTCCAATTTCTTCCAGGCACGGATTACACGGATAAACACGGAAAGAGAATAAACCTTATCCATGTAATTCGCATAATCCGTGCCTAAATTATGTCGGCTAATTACCGGGCGTTGACTATTATCCCTCCTCCCAATAATAAGCCATCTTTATAGAATGCAGCAGCTTGTCCCGGAGCAATGGCGGTTAAAGGCTCATGAAGTTGCACATGCAGTAGATGATCTGGTGTAATGGTAATTGTAGCATGGTTTTCCTGTTTGCGATACCGTATTTTCACAATGATGTCAGAATGCCCTAAAGTACGCTCCTGATTGACAAGATTCCAGTCTTTCAACCACATTTCTGTTTTCTCCAGAGCAGAAAGAGAAGCTAATACTACTTCGTTCTTTTCAGGATTAATCTCTTTCACAAATACGGGACGGTTCAAATGAATGCCCAAGCCACGTCTCTGTCCAATGGTATAAAAAGGATAACCCTCATGCCAGGCAATAAAATCTCCCTTTTCATCGACAAACCTTCCTCGTTTCACCTTATTGAGTCCTACCTGATTGCTTCCAGTCAATCTCTGACAATCTTCAACCAATGTTTGACCCTCCTCCATCATCTGCTCTTCTTCTGCCAATGCCTCACTATTTTGAGCCAACCAGTTTTTCAGAAAAGTCCGATAGTCCATTGGGCAAAAACAAACGCCTATACTATCCTTTTTAGTTGCCACCTTCCGGAACCCATGTTCCGCAGCCCAGACACGAGCTTCCACTTTCGTAATATCCCCCATCGGCAACAGCATCCTGCAAAGAATATCTTGTTTCAATCCCCATAGAAAGAAGGTTTGATCCTTATCCGAGTCGGCAGCGTATGTTATATAAAAGGTATTATTTAGTTGTATATTCTGTGCATAATGCCCGGTAGCGATATAGAAAATACCCATTTCATCGGCAATTTTAGCAAGCAGAGGCCATTTCAGGTAATTATTGCATAATGTACAAGGGACTGGAGTCCGTCCTGCCAGATACTCCTGCACAAAATAGTCAATAATCTGTTTACTGAATATTTCACGGGCATCGTATGTTATATGCCGTATTCCTAAACGTTCTGCCAGATTACGGGCATCTTCCAGATACTCTGTCGAGCCATTCAATTCATAAAAACGGAAGGTTACTCCGATCACTTCATAACCGGCTTCCAGCAATCGCATAGCAGCAACAGAACTATCTGTACCGCCACTCATTCCAAGCAATACTCGTTTGTTTTCCTCCATCATGCTGCAAAATTAAGTATTTTCCCGTATCTTTGTTTGTTAAAGTCTAAAAGAGAATGAAAGAGAGACCAACTAACGGACAAGTTATAATCGTTTTCACAGAGCATCCGATACTCGGCATATTGCTGATTCCCTATATTGCGGAAAAGCTGGACGATGGTACCTTGCAATTGGTAGAACAAGCATTTCACGCCTCTCCCGAAGCTATGAGCAAGATGAGTGAGGCAGAAAGACAAGCTATTCATATCGCCTCTTATTATACAGAGAAGCATCTAATGAGTGTCTACTCCCGCGAAAAAACAGTATCGCGTTTTTTACATAAATTATCCGAAGATCCGGAACGAATAAAGAATGATATCCGTCCATCTATCGAAAAAAAACTGTTGGAAATGCTGGTACTGATACGGGACAACGGACTGCCTTTTTATCAGAAACAAGCCGGCAGTAAAATACTATACGCCCATCATGCCTATCACATAAATCCTCATAATGCAGAAATTCGTGTAACGTTTCATGTTGACAATAAAACGTTTCGTTATCAGTTGCAGTGCTATTATGAAGGACAGCCATTCTCTTTAAGTGAGTTGAAACCTGTGGTTGTACTGACATCCGCACCAGCCACGCTATTATTGGGAATGGAGCTATATTTCTTTCCGCACATTGAAAGCGCACGCATCTTACCTTTTACAAAGAAAAGATCGATCAGCGTAGACGCTTCCCAAATTGAAAAATACATAGATAACATTGTTATCCCGATTGCTCGTTATCATGAAATCGAGACTCACGGTTTGAGTATAATGGAAGAGAAATGCCCCTGTGAAGCAATTCTCTCATTCGAAGATACCACGTACAACGGACAAGCATTGCAGCTTGGTTTCCGTTATGGAGATCAGACATTTACATCGGATAGTGCCCTTGAAATGAAAAAAATCATTTATCGGAAAACATCCGGTGAAATCTTCTTTTTTCGCCGGAACATTACTGCTGAAGAACAAGTCGTTCAGCTCTTAACGGACGCAGGCCTGCGACAACTCAATAATACACATTTCAGCCTATCCCCTGAAGCTCCGGAGAAAACGATCGTCGAATGGATCAACAGCCATCGGGAGATGTTGCAGCAGTCCTTCCATCTCACCAGCAATATGGGAAACACACCTTATTGCCTGGACGAGATACGCATCGAGCAAAGTTGCGACGATGAGGTCGACTGGTTTGAATTGCACATCACCGTTGTTATCGGTAATCTGCGTATTCCTTTTTCACGTTTCCGCAAACATATCCTGGAGGAAAAGAGAGAATATCTGTTACCTGATGGCCGCATGATTCTCCTGCCAGAGGAATGGTTTAGCAAATATGCGAATTTACTAGAGATGGGAATTCAAACGGAAAAAGGAATCCGCTTGAAACATACGTTTGTTGGTGCTGCACAGACCGCCTTAGGTAAAGAGGAATTAAAGAAATTTCCGGTGAAGCAACAGATACAAAATGTTGCCGTACCCAAAAACCTCAAAGCAACGTTACGTCCCTATCAGCAGAAAGGATTCTCATGGATGGTACATTTGCATAAACAAGGATTTGGCGGATGCCTGGCAGATGACATGGGGCTTGGGAAGACACTCCAAACTCTTACTCTATTACAGTATATATATAAACCATCTACCCCCAGACAACCGGCTACCCTGATCGTTGTCCCCACATCGCTACTTCATAACTGGCGACGGGAAGCCAAACGCTTTACAGCACTCTCGATGGCGGAATACAACAACACCATGGCTATAGACAAGGAACAACCGGAAAAATTCTTCGGTCATTTTCACTTGATCTTTACGACGTATGGCATGATGAGGAATAACATTGATATACTCTGTTCATACCGTTTCGAATACATCGTGCTCGATGAAAGCCAGAATATCAAAAATAGCGAATCGCTCACCTTCCGGTCAGCCATTCGACTACAAAGTGAACACCGGCTTGTACTTACTGGCACTCCCATCGAAAACTCATTAAAGGACCTGTGGGCTCAATTTCACTTTATACAACCAGACTTACTGGGTACGGAAAATGCTTTCCAAAAGCAGTTTATAATGCCGATTCGTCAGGGGAATGCCCGTGCAAAAGTATTATTGCAACAACTGACAGCCCCATTTATCCTCCGTAGAAGCAAGAAAGAGGTAGCTCCAGAACTTCCGGCACTTACCGAAGAGACCATCTACTGCGACATGACTGAAGAGCAGAATACTTGTTACGAACAGGAGAAAAACAGCCTGCGCAACATCCTTCTTCAGCATCCTCAAAGTACCGACAGGCTTCATTCGTTTAGTGTATTAAATGGCATCTTACGTTTACGACAACTATCTTGCCACCCGCAACTTATCCTTCCCGACTATACCGGAACATCCGGAAAAACGGCACAGATAATCGAAACATTCGATACGCTACAGAGCGAAGGCCACAAAGTTTTAATTTTCTCCTCATTCGTCAGACATCTGGAGGTGCTCGCCGAAGCTTTCCACGAACGGGGTTGGAAATATGCCTTATTAACAGGATCGACCAACAACCGTCCTTCCGAAATCGCCCATTTCACCGATCAAAAAGATGTCCAGGCATTCCTGATTTCACTAAAAGCAGGAGGCGTGGGACTGAATCTGACCCAAGCCGACTATGTATTTATCATAGACCCCTGGTGGAATCCTGCTGCCGAATCGCAGGCGATCGCCCGCGCCCATCGTATCGGACAGGACAAGCAAGTGATTGCTTACCGCTTCATTACCCAAAACAGTATCGAAGAAAAGATTCTTCACCTACAAGATGAGAAACGGAAACTGGCAGAAACATTTGTTACTGATAGTGAGCCATTACCTATATTAAGCAACGAGCAATGGGTAGACCTGCTCTAATAATACATAAAGTCGCAATCTATCACAGAGACGTGTAAAATGTATTATTTCATCGTATTCCTGAATTTTTTTATCCATATACTCTTATTTTATCCGGTTATCTTTGCCATTGTGAAAATTATAAATAACCCGAAATAATAAACGTATGAAAAACAGGAGCATTACCTACCTATTACTATTTGGTATTTGCAGCATGTTGGCAATCATGCAATCGTGCCAGAAAACAGATGACCTGGAAGCAGACATCAATTCTCTGAAAGACCGTGTCGCTGCTTTGGAAAAAGCAACGGAAGGACTGAATACTTCATTTGCCAGTCTGCAAGCCCTTATGCAAAAAAACAAAGTCATTATCGGAATTACTCCGACTAAAGATGGTCTGGGATATTTGCTGGAACTTAGTGACGGAACAAGCATTAAAGTCATGGAAAGTGAAGCAGTACAGGCGTCTGTCCCAGAATTTTCCGTAGACGAAGAAGGCTACTGGATATATAAAACAAGTAATGATACCGATTTCAAATATCTGCCAGGAGCCGATGGAGAGAAAGTATCAGCATGGCCCCGTGATGAAGAAGGCAATGTGGTGGCAACTCCATTAATCAGCGTATCTTCCAGTGGATATTGGCAAGTGAGCTACGATAATGGACAAACGTATACAAGCTTAGGAACTAAGGCCGAAGGTGGAAGTCAGGGAGGAACCAGTATATTCAGTAAGGTAGAATATAATGACGCAAACCATACTTTCTCATTCACATTATCCGATGGAGGAAAAACATATACCTTTCCGGTAGATGACACCTTCGGACTGATAATTTATGGTCTCAATGATGCCGACAGCGAACAAACTGTGCAGGTTTTCGCCCCCAATGAGAATCATAAGGAATATAAAGTAGAACAGAATGATGTACAACAAGCCGTAGTACAAGCTCCCAAAGGATGGAATGTTCTTTTGTCCGAGAACTTGTTAACTATCACACCACAAGCAACTGCGACAAAGGATGTGGAAGAAACTATTAAAATTGTACTGACTTCATCAAAGAATTATATCCGTATTGTATCTATTGAAGTTAAACAACTTTCCAGCGAAGCCGGAGCAGAAGCCTGGCAGCAGTTTGTTAACGCTGACCAACAGAATGTGTTATTAGACTTTTCATACGCCGGATATAAACATGGTGAAATAGCACCTCCTGAAACAGAAACATTAATAGCACAAGGATATAAAGTATATGATGTTACAGATCCCAAATACGGAGCTATCCCAAACGACGGCAAATCTGACAGAGCAGCTTTCATGAAGGTATTGGAAGAAATAGCAAGTGAAACAAAGCAAGAAGACCTCAATAATATGACAGATCGATATATCAAGGAAAATGCTAAAGCTATTATCTACTTCCCCGAAGGAAATTATATCCTACAAGATGAGGATTCTAAAGATCGCAGGATTCGTATATCGATGAGTGATATTGTTTTAAAAGGAGCCGGAAAAAACAAAACGACACTCGAAATGACCGCTGCTAATAATTCTCCCAAACCAACCGAAGAGATGTGGAATGCTCCTGTCATGATGGAGTTCAAACACAATACAGGATTGGGAGATCCTGTCGGTACCATCACCGAAGATGCTCCGATAGGCAGCAAAACCATAACGGCTAATTTAGCAGGAGTAAGCGGAGGTAGTTGGATATGCCTTGTATTAGAAAATACGGATGACAATGTAATTAACTCCGAATTATATCCACACAAATGGGAAGATATTAAGATACAGCAAGGCGGTACTCCCAATATCAAGACAAAAGGGATTCAGATATACGAATATCATCAGATTGAGAAAATCAACGGTAACAATGTTATCCTCAAAGAGCCCATCATGCATGCCATCAATAAAGACTGGGGATGGAAAGTACACAAGTTTGCAAACTATGCCAATGTTGGTGTAGAAGATCTTACATTCAAAGGACATGCCAAAGAAAAATTCATCCATCACGGCTCTGACATTGACGATGGCGGTTTTAAGCTCATCGATTTTGTACGTCTGACCAATTCGTGGATGCGCCGGGTTAATTTTGAGAGTGTTAGTGAAGCTATGTCAATCACAAACTCTGCCAATTGTTCTGCTTATGACATCACTATTGGTGGTAATCGCGGTCATGCTTCTATCCGTTCGCAAGCTTCTTCCCGTATCTTTATTGGAAAAGTAACTGAAAACAGCAATGGCTACACACTTAGAAAAGGAGAAGGTGAAAGCACATTGATGGAATATAAAACGAACGTTGGACAATATCACGCTTGCGGTGTTTCAAAGCAAAGTATAGGTGCTGTAATATGGAATGTCAGATGGGGAGACGATTCTTGCTTTGAATCACATGCCACACAACCACGTGCAACACTAATTGACCGCTGTTCCGGTGGTTTCATGCACTGGAGACAAGGAGGAGACTCTGCTCAAATGCCTAATCACATGGAGAATTTGACAATATGGAATTTCTACGCAACAAATGCACAAACAGATCTGGACATCGATACAGAAGGTAAATTTACTTGGTGGGATGGCAATGGCTTTTGGTGGAAATTTATGCCTCCTATCATTGTCGGTTTCCACGGAAATTTAGAATTCGACGCTACTCAAATGAAACGAGTCGAAAGTATCGGAAATCTTGTGGAACCATATTCACTCTATGAGGCTCAATTACGTAAACGTTTGGGATATGTTCCTTCTTGGCTATCCTCTTTAAAATAATAACTTTAAAACAATATAATCATGAAAAAAGTATGGAGTATGTTCATGTTATTGGCTGTATGCCTGGTAGCATGTACCAACATTGACGATTTGGAAGATGATGTAGACGCACTGAAAAAGCGCGTTACCGCACTCGAAACACAAGTACGTGATATAAATAGTAATACTGAAGCTCTTCGCGAACTTTATAATGAAGGAACATTTATTACTAATATAGAGGAGAAATCTGATTCTTACACACTCACTTTGAGCAATGGAAAGACAGTAAATCTATATATGAAAAACGATAATAACCTGTTATGCCCTATTATCGGTATCGATTCAGAAGGTTACTGGACTGTTCTTTACAACAAAAATGAAACTCCGGAGCGTCTGACTGTAAACGGACAACCTGTGAAAGCTAATGGAGAGAGTGGCAAGACTCCTACATTCAATGTAGATAGTGAAGGTTACTGGCAGGTTAGCTATGACGGAGGAAAGAATTATAGTTATATATACAAAGAAGGAACTACTGACAAAGTCAGCGCAACCGGTGACGGTTCTGCTCCGACAGAAGACAAAAACTTCAAAAGTGTAACAGTAGAAAACAACGAACTGGTCTTAGTACTTGCAGGTGAAGATGCTCCAACCATACGTATCCCTATCGTTCGTGATTTCGAATGTAGTTTTGCAGCCGAAGATTTAAAACAAGTACAGGAGTTTTCAGCAGGTGAAGTGAAAGAGTTTACCATGACCGTGAGAGGAGTAGAAAATACAATGATTACTGCTCCCGAAGGATGGAGTGCTAAATTCTCTAAGGAAGCTGGAAAAGAAAATGTATTGGTTGTTACTGCCCCTGCATCAAGCGCAAAGATGATGACTCGTGCAACAGCTGATAACAGTACTGATATTGCGGTATTGGCAACAAGTGGAAAGTATGCTATGATTGCAAAGATTCAGGTTAGTATCAAGAATCGTACGGATTATAAGGCAATGTTTGAAGCCGGAGAACTTCAGATCGGTGAAGAGACTCTAAATCCTGAAAATTATACAAGTAAGGTAATAGACAGTAATACAACAAGTGATATAAGTAGTGAGTTAGGTGCATCCGAAGGAACAATTCTGTTCCTAACAGGAACAGGTACGTTCACTATCAGTTCCAATAAAGCAATTGGTGCTCCTATCGTCATTGTTGGACAATATCCTGACGAACGACCAAACCTGGAATTTGGAGAAACTGCTTATCTAAGTTTAAAGAGTGGTAAACTTCTGTTGAAGAACATCAACATTAAAGCACGGGCCGCAAACTACTTATTTAATAGCCCAGGCAGTGGTGATGCCACATTTACCAATCTGACTATTGAAGACTGCAAAATGACTAATATAACAAAAGCTATGTATTACGTAAGTGCTACTACTGTAGGTATTGGTAATATCACATTCAAGAATTCTTTATTCGAATTTGTGAATACCGGTAACATAGCTTTCTTTAACACTACAGCAACCGTTAAACCTAGTATTTTTGGTAAACTAGTTCTCGAAAACAATATTATATATCATAAGACAGGTGTAAGTCCTATACAGATATTCAACTGGGCTACAGGGACCAACACTACGGATGAAGGTACTATGACTGTTAATATTAAGAACAACAGTTTTATCAATGTCAAAGGCAGTAATGTATTTATCAAAGCAAATAAAGCCAACATCGACTACACAAATAATATTTTCTGTGTATCTTCTGAAAGCACTATAACTTCATATTTATATGAATTAAAGGATGCAGGTTCCACAGTAAATACTACCGACAACATTTTATATGATACAAAAACGAACTGGAACTATGCTAACAGTGATGTATGTAAACCTGCAAATAACACACTGCCAAAAGAAAACATTATTCCTTTTACGGAAATTGACTGTATTAATGGTGTTTTCACTAAAGATCCTGCTTATATAAACAATGGAGCAACAATTGAATAAAACTTTTTTACCAGTTTAATAATAAAAGCCGCATAATGAAAGTTATGCGGCTTTTATTTATCTAAATGTCATATCATCAATCAAGAAATCAGAAACAGGAGAAGCTACTACATCCGAAAAAATACGGGTCTGGTTCAAAAAGAAAGTCCCTGCATCTGATACATGACAGCGCGAGGACTCGAATATATCCAATACAGATGAACCTGTAAAAACAATATCCAACTTTGAATGATAATCGTAAATCAAATTAAGCTCTTTCGACCAATCTTTATTTTTATAAATTTCATCAATAAACAAGTACTTGCCTCCCATCTTTACAAAAGCATCTGCCAAGTCGAACAAACGATGGCAGGCTTAGATACGATTATTTGCACTATAATAGTGCAAATAACAAAACAAATTGCACTTTCACAGTGCAATTTCAGCTAAAGCCACATCTTTTCCCCCACCACCTTGCAGAAAAACTTTTTTAATTTATCTTTGCATCCAAAACAACCCTACATGAAATACAAACTTATCGTGCTCGATCTTGACGGCACACTCACCAACTCTAAAAAGGAAATCACTCCCCGCAACAGGGAAACTCTGATACGTATGCAAGAGCAAGGAATACGACTGGTATTAGCTTCCGGGCGACCTACTTATGGTATTGTGCCATTAGCTAATGAGTTACGTATGAATGAATTCGGTGGATTCATCCTGTCCTATAACGGAGGAGAAATCATTAATTGGGAAACACAGGAGATGGTATATGAAAATGTGTTGCCTAATGAAGTTGTTCCGGTGCTTTACGAATGTGCCCGTACCCATCAACTAAGTATATTAACCTATGACGGAGCAGAGATAATAACCGAAAACTCTCAAGATCCATACGTATTAAAAGAGGCCTTTCTCAATAAAATGGCAGTTCGGGAGACAAATGACTTCCTGACAGACATCACGCTTCCCGTAGCCAAATGCCTCATCGTAGGAGATGCCGATAAACTGATTCCACTTGAAGCCGAACTTTGTCTCCGGCTGCAAGGTCGCATTAATGTTTTCCGTTCAGAACCCTATTTTCTCGAATTAGTCCCGCAAGGTATCGACAAGGCTCTTTCTTTGGCCGTCCTGTTAAAAGAAACAGGAGTAGCACGTGAAGAAGTTATAGCCATAGGTGATGGCTATAATGACCTATCCATGATTAAGTTTGCAGGATTGGGGATTGCCATGGGAAATGCTCAAGAACCTGTAAAAAAAGCAGCAGATTACATCACCCTGAGTAACGAAGAGGACGGTGTAGCAGAAGCAATCAATAAGTTTTGCAATCAACAATAGCCAAACATCTACAGACATGCCGGCAGAGTTTTAGTTTCTCGGTGAGAAACCTTTGGTTTCAAGGAATGAAACTATTGGTTCCTCGGTGTGAAACTGTTAGTTTCATACCGGGAAACAAATCACATTACTGGTAAAAACGACCCGACACTTAAAATCAACCGATTAAAGATAGGGCGCATATTCAGATTTTATACTAACTTTGCGGTTCCAATAAAACAAATATAAAATGTTATGGAACATCAACTTACCATTTACAACACCTTAGATAGAAAGAAAGAGTTGTTTGTACCGCTTCATGCACCTCATGTAGGCATGTATGTATGCGGACCGACTGTTTACGGAGATGCCCATTTAGGACACGCCCGTCCGGCTATAACCTTCGATGTGTTATTCCGCTATCTCACCCACCTAGGATATAAAGTACGCTACGTACGAAATATTACCGACGTAGGTCATCTGGAACACGATGCCGATGACGGAGAAGACAAGATCGCCAAGAAAGCACGTCTGGAAGAGTTGGAACCAATGGAGGTTGTTCAATATTTCCTGAACCGCTATCATAAAGCAATGGAAGCGTTGAATGTACTTTCTCCAAGCATTGAGCCACATGCTTCAGGACATATCATTGAACAAATCCAACTGGTACAGAAGATTTTGGATGCCGGATATGCCTATGAAAGCGAAGGCTCCGTCTACTTCGATGTAGCCAAATACAATAAAGATTACCACTACGGAAAACTTTCCGGACGTAATCTGGACGACGTATTAAATACCACCCGTGACCTCGACGGACAAAGCGAAAAACGCAATCCCGCCGACTTCGCCCTTTGGAAAAAGGCACAACCTGAACATATCATGCGCTGGCCGTCTCCATGGAGCGATGGTTTCCCCGGATGGCACGCCGAATGTACCGCTATGGGACGCAAATACCTGGGTGAACACTTCGATATTCACGGAGGAGGAATGGACTTGATTTTCCCTCACCACGAATGTGAAATCGCACAATCGGTAGCTTCACAAGGCGATGACATGGTTCACTACTGGATGCACAACAACATGATTACCATCAACGGAACCAAGATGGGTAAATCACTTGGCAACTTCATCACGCTGGACGAATTCTTCACCGGTACTCATAAGCTGCTGGCGCAAGCCTACACACCAATGACAATCCGTTTCTTCATCCTGCAAGCTCATTATCGCAGCACGGTAGACTTTAGCAATGAAGCACTGCAAGCATCCGAAAAGGGTCTGCAACGTCTGATGGAAGCCATTGACGCATTAGATAAGATAACTCCCTCATCGGTAACTTCAGAGGGAATCAACGTGAAAGAACTGCGCGCTAAATGCTACGAAGCAATGAATGACGACTTAAATACACCGATTGTCATCGCACAGCTTTTCGAAGGCGCCCGCATTATAAACAATATCATTGCCGGCAATGCCACCATCTCCGCCGAAGACCTGAAAGACCTGAAAGAAACATTCCATCTGTTCAGCTTCGACATCATGGGATTGAAAGAAGAAAAAGGCTCTTCAGATGGTCGTGAGGCAGCTTACGGCAAGGTAGTAGATATGCTACTGGAACAACGTATGAAAGCGAAAGCCAACAAAGACTGGGCTACTTCCGACGAAATCCGCAACACACTGACAGCACTCGGATTTGAAATCAAAGATACTAAAGACGGTTTCGAATGGAGACTGAATAAGTAACAAGAAAAGAAAGTGCTCAACGCACCGTGTAAATACAAAGAAGACCGGCTCCCCACGAACCGGTCTTCTCTTTTTTCATAGAAACATGATAACTAATACCTCTCTTTAAATTCTTGTTTTCTCTTATCTTATTCACTAATTATTTATTTTCCATGAGCATTTCGACCGGCTGTCCATGCTGACAGGTTACTGTCAGTACGGTCTGGTCTCCCTGCTGTTCCAACCGGACATTTTCCATCGGGCTTGTCAATCTCCAATGTCCTTTAAGCCGTATCTCCTTAGTAATAGGACGACTGGGCTCTTTCGTTGTATACGTCTTCTCTTCTATATTCAGATTCGGATCACAGACGCTTAAACGGATACCCTTATCAGATTCCTTTGCATACATCACCATTGTTTCCGCAGGAATAGCCACGAACACTTTATCAGCGGCAGGCTGATAAGCTTCAAAAGCAGCATACGCCGTGATACCTGTCTTTTTATCATAAACAACGTGAGCAGTCTGATCGCGTTGCAACACCTCGTATGCAGGAGTTTTACGCAGCTCGTCGAGATCAGAAGCAGAAGGCTGTATCAATACCATATATTCATAAGTCCCCTCTTTCGGTGCCTTGCCATGTTCTATCCAGGCAGAAGAGAATTTTCCCTTAGTAACTTCACGCGTCTTTTCGTGCCGTGATTCCTGTTCTGCCACCTGTGAGCGAACGGTTCCGTCCACTACATGATAATAATTGTCATAACCATCATGAAGCCAATAGTTATCCTCTCCTACTTTGGGCTCCTTACCATTATATTTTGTCTGGAAAAGAGTTGTTTCCGTAGGATAATCTACATTGGAGTTCGAAATACCCGTTCCCAAGCAAACCATCCGGTTATCAAAACAGAAAATGGATTTACGGGCCACAAAGTCTGGTGTGAAGTTCTCATAATCCCGTTCTGCCAATTTCATAGCGAACATTCCATTTTTACCATCTAAAGAACTGCTTCCGGAGAAATTCTCTTTGGAGCGTGCCATAGTCGTTCCTTTCAATGGGCTATCAAGCAAGTCGAAAGGCAAATGAATGGTAGTTGTACCCGGCAAACGATTCCAATCCCATCCCTCCTGCACGAAGCCACTTCCGGCACGTGACACGGGATTTCCTTTCCCCATAATCTGCACGGAGCCATAACTCTGATAACGTCCGTAACGGTTATCTTTCGTATAAATTTCAGAGCCCCATACGTCAGTGGTATACCCTTTCAATGTCACCATCCAGTCCGCACGACGGAAAATGCCTGCCGAACCATAGTTGTAAACGAAGAATCCCTGTGGAGCCTGTGCCGGTTGAATACCTTCCTTCTTGAAGAAACGCGCATTCGGAGTATCACTATTGCGTATCAGACGTAAATAGTCGGCAGCCAGACCACGATCAAACGTATTTCCCTGACCGGACAAATCGCCGGATAAAGCGATATTGGCAAATGCTTCGATATCATCGCTTCCCATCTTCCCTCCAAAAGGATGACGGCCACTGATTCCGATGCCCCATTCATAGAAATTGCAATAATTGCGCATAGCAATAAAGGCTGATTTCATGTGTTTGCGCGCATCTTCTGTCAGTTCAAAGCTTGTACCATTGGTAAATGCAATATATTCTCCTACAGTCGCAAGTACTCCAGTGGTATATCCCGGATAGAAACCGCCATGATGGAAAGTCGTACCGTCTACCTTTATACCACCGATCGTTCCCGGAGTATAACGCAAAGAAGAAGATAGCCAACGTGACAAACCACTCAACGCTTGCGCCTGTTCTCTTGCATCGGGAAACATCATAGCGGAAATAAATTTCGCCATCAATAACGTGTGCCAGGAATCCAACAATTCGTCACGTGTTGGAGAGCATGGCTGACGAGTTTCTTGCAGAGCCGCCCAAAAACGCAATGTGGAGAGATAAGCATCCCGATGAGGATGTTTATAGATAGCATCACGCATCAGCCAGGCAGTTGTATATATCTTACGTACCTGATAACCATAATGATGATTGGTACCCATACCGCTACCGTATGCAAATCCCTGATCGATAGCATAGTCGAATACAGTAAAGTAGTTTTTCTTTGATGTTTCGTTCTGGTTATAATAAGCATCATAGGCAAAGCCGGAAAGCATCGTTTCAATATCGTTCCATGACATTTCTCCTTTCTTCTTGTCCTGTTCATCAGGAGCAACAATAGGAGTTCCTATAAATCCCGTTCCGGCGATGGATGGACTGATAGCCGCTTTTTCAAATGTTTTATAGGCAGCATTAATCGGTCCTTGCGGAGCCTTTTTCACTTCCAGAAAGTCAGTCAAACGTTGTTCGATAGTCTTCAATTCTTTCTTTTGTTCGCTTGACAATTTAGAAGGCAGAGGGATATCATACGACTGTTGTTCCCATTTCCACACGAGACACCAATGCCATAGGTCACGATTAGACAATCCATTATTGGCAGGCAACTGCTGGTCGGGAGTAGTACGAAGATTCATTTTCTTTTCGGGGAAAGTCAAACGATCAAGAAAGATACGTCCTTTCCGTTGCGGGGCAACCAGTCGATAGGCTACGATTTTCTTATCTTTCTTACCTCCTTGCATATACTCAAAAGAGATCCAACAAGCCCGCCAACCTGCTGCCTGTAAACGATAAGAGAACCAATAAGAGACTTCTCCTGCCTTATTCAGAAACTCAAAACGAATAGAATCCTGCTGCGGTTTCTCATTATAAATCCACAAGGTAATGCCGAATTGCTTCTCATTTCTCGCATTCAACGATAAAGGAGCAATTTGAATGTCCAGCGTAGAACCAGGCTGAAAGTCCCATTCCAGACTACTTTCACCCTCCTTGTAAAAAAGAGAAGAGATTTTCACTTCTCCCTTTCCGGAAACTGTAAATGCTTCGGGCACTTCTTCTTCAAATCCGATGAGTTGAGCGAAAGCTGAAGGAATGATTCCCAAAAGGAATAATACTATAAAACAACTGTTTTTCATTACTATTTTCAATTTAAACGCGGATGCGGATTAACACCTATTATTGTCGCAGAGATTTACTCCTAAAATTGGCACTTATTTGCGTTAATCAGCGTTTTATAAATTACTAATCGCTAATAAGGAATCCGATCCGACAGAATCTTTTCCGTATACCAAGGATCGTTAATCTCCTTCAACATAGCTCCCATTTCACCGCAAAGTTGTGCCACAATCTCCTTATTTTCTTCCAAAGGCAGGTTATGCAGTTGATATGGATCTTTTACATCATCGAATAAGAGGCTTTTTTTCAATTGCTTCGTATCACGGTCGATATATAACGCCAATGTATATTGAGCCGTCTTGATACCTCTTGAAGAAGGGAAGTAAGTCTGCACCAATCCATTTTCATCTTTATCGCCATCTACATTCTGAATATACAGTGCACCTGTAGGACGAACAATTTCAGCCTTTTCATCGAAGAAAAGAGGAGCGAAATTACGTCCCTGCACTTCCGCCGGAATAGAATCACCCAGTCCGCACAAGCCAAGCACCGTAGGCATAATATCAGGAGCGGAGAGCAATAAATCATCTACCCTCGGCTGAATCTTACCGGGAAAACGAACCAGGAACGGAATATTCATGGATTCAGAATAAGGGGAATTCTTCGGATCATCAGTGCGCTGGCTACACATCGTCTCACCATGATCGGAAGCAAAGATTACGACTGTATTCTTATCCAATCCCAATTCTTTCAATGTCGTCAAAATCTGTCCGAAAGCACGGTCTACTCCGGTAACGGAAGCGAAATAATAACGTGCAGACTCCGCTTTCTTCATCTTCAAATCGACATTCGGACGAATCAACAGACTATCCAGAGGCTGATCTTTATAAAGATTAAAATCCTGCTCTTCACAGTCATTCAAGGAGCGATACGGGCTGTGAGGAGGATTCATGCCCACCATTATGAAGAAAGGTTTCTTGGTATCACGTACGTTACCGTCATTTTTCAGATAAGAAATGACTTTGCCTGATTCGTGCAAAGGTGACCATTCCTTCGGATCGTGTCTCTTACCATCCGTATCCCAATAATGTGGGTTCTTGTGTTCGTCAAATGTTCCGTAAGAATACCAGTAGTTAAAGCCGTGCCGGCGTTCTTTCGGTGTATAGGCATCCCATGCCGGACGTTTTTCTTCCACATACTGTCCCGGATGTTCGGGATCGTTCGGAGTCGGGAAGTCAGCGTGAAGTTTACCAAAATAAGCACAGTCATAACCTGCTTTGCTGAACACATCGCCGATACATTCCGCATCCTCGCGTAAGGAACTGATCGGACGTGTAGAATTGCAATTCAATGGTACACCGCTTTTGTTCGGATACATACCGGTCAGTAACATTCCACGATGAGGGCTGCTCAACGGGCAGTTACTCTGTGCAGACGACAAGACCATAGATTCACGTGCAAAGGCATCCAGATTAGGAGTATGCACGGGGTCTCCTTCAAAGTTTACTTTATCCCGGAATCCGTCCTGCCTCCAGAAGCCCATCGCCTGGTTACGGTATTGATCGGGAAATACATAGATTATATTAGGATGCTCCGCTTGTTGGGACGCTTGTTTCGGAGCCTTGCAACCTTGTGCGGCAAAGAGCGTCAAGCCTCCTACAAGAAGGTTTATAGGTTTATTCATGATAGTTTATGATAAATAATTAAAACAGGTAAATGACAAACGGTCAATAGAAAGTTATAGACAGCAAGTAGCGAATGATAAACGGTAAACATGTTCCGTCAGAATCCGCTAAGCATTCACCGTTCACTGTTTACCGTTCATTATCTATTTCTTATTTCTTTTCCAAATCTCTTTTACGCATCAGTCCTTCTAGGAAGTAATAGTCAGCATAGTTCAGAGGAACGTCAATTTCCTGACCGTGAGGAATACTGCCAACCGAATGCATCAGGATAAAGTTTCCATTTGTTCCAACTTCTGCGCGATAAGCAGGTGAGCCCAAACTTTCCATTATCTTATCAGCCGTTTCCTTGTAGTGGTTGCCCGGCAGATAGCCATCCAGTTCATAAAGGGCAGAGGCTGTACAAGCTGCTGCAGAAGCATCGCGCGGTTCGTTCGGAATATTCGGAGCATCATAATCCCAGTATGGTACGAGGTCTTCCGGCAGGTTCTTATTATTAAAGATGAAGTTATAGACCTTTTGTGCCTGGTCGAGATATTTCTTGTCTTTGGTATAGCGATAGCAGGTAGTATATCCATACAGAGCCCATGCTTGTCCGCGAGCCCAAGCCGATTCGTCGGCATATCCCTGTGCAGTTTGTCTCTTACGCACTTCTCCTGTCTCCGGATCGTAATCTACCACATGGTAGCAGCTGTTGTCCGGACGGAAGTGGTGAGCCATTGTTGTATCAGCATGTTTCACTGCAATATTGTAGAAAGTAGAATCTCCGGAAAGAGCTGTTGCTTCAAATAAGAGTTCGAGATTCATCATATTATCAATAATCACCGGACATTTCCATCCCCGTGTTCCCTGCCAACCTTTATCGGCATCCCATGACTGGATAACGCCTGCATTCGGACGAAAACGAGTGGACAATGATTTGGCAGCTTCTATAATAACGTCTTTGTACTCTTTCTTATCTGCCATGCGATAGCCGTTCAAATAACTGCAACCGATCATGAAACCTACATCATGATGCCATTTCAGATATTTCACAGAATCAAGAGCTTCTGTATATTTCTCAGCCAGCGGCAACCATTTCTTATCACCCGTCAGATTATAAGTCAACCATATACTACCGGGAAAGAAACCGGAGCACCAGTCATCAATAGGTATGTAAGAAATGCTACCGTCTTTGTTGATAGTTCTTGGATTCAGGATCTTACCAGATTTTTCAATAATATCCGTTTGAATCGTGTTTTGTGCAACTGCGTTGTCGATGTTGTCCTGAATAAAGTCTACTTCAACCTTTTTTTGTCCACCGCAACTCGTTAAGATCAAAAGGGAAAGTCCTAATGCGCTAAGAATTGTTTTCATAATACATGGATTGTTTATTAAGTGATTAATTTTCCTGATGGCAAAAGTAGTGCATTTAAAGAGAATAGACCGACCCAAATAATCCAAATGAGGAACTATTTTGGTACATTTTACTGAAAAAATTATTTGCACAAGCATTTCCAAAGACTTTCCAACTCAGTTTGGTCGTCTTAACACAACTGACCCAACAAATTAGTCAGCACAGTATTTATTATCTCAAAACTCATTCATTAAATTCATTTCTATTCATTGTTATTAAAGATATAAAACTATATTCTACCGCTATAAGACTAGTGTAAACTCGAAGTTTAAATGACAACAACACCTTATTTCAAGTACATTACAGATAGCTTCTTTCACGCCAAAAGGCAATACTTAACCTTTTTTAATTCTATAAGAAGCCAATAAGACATCGTTTATAGGAAATTAGTGTATATTTGCAGAGCATAACTATAAAACGCATGTTCAATAAAAACAATTACACCAACAATTTCAACCAATTTTTCATTGACTATCAACGCCGCTTCATTCATTTTGCCTCTACGTACGTGCATGATGAAGCCGTGGCCGAGGACTTTGTCATTGAATCAATTATGTATTATTGGGAAAACAAGGAACGATTGCCTTCAGACATAAACATACCAGCTTATGTTTTGACTGTCTTGAAGCATAAATGTATAGATTATCTTCGAAATCAACAGGTTCGTCAAATGGCTTCCGATAAAATCTTTCAAATCTACTCTTGGGAGTTATCTAATAGAATCGCAACTCTAGAAGAACTTGAACCTAATGAAATTTTCACAGCTGAGATTCAAGAAATCGTAAATAGAACCTTAGAAACTTTACCGGAGCAAACCAGACGTATTTTTGCCATGAGTCGATACGAAAATAAATCCCACAAAGAAATAGCAGACCTATTGAACATGACAACAAAAGGTGTCGAATATCATATAAACAAAGCCACAAAAGTTCTACGAATAGCTTTAAAAGACTATTTGCCAACAACGCTACTTCTTTTTTTCTTAAACTAGAAAACCACTACAACTCCAATCATACTTTTTCACTTCCCATGTATCCTATATTCTTGAACCAAAACCTTTTGATCAATAAAAGCACAAAAACGTAAGTATGATATGACAAACATCCACATGGTTTCCTCTCCGCACGAAAAAGGTGCTGCAAGCCGGAATGAAAGAAAAAACACAAATACTTAAAAGAAGAATCTAAAAAAACACTTTCTTACTAGGGATAAACTTACTCTGTTCGTTATTACTATAAATACATCAAAAAATAAAGTATTTATGAATAAGACCTTACTCTATTATTTTCGCAATGAAAGAGCCACCATATATGCGAACATGAAAAATGGAAAACACAGCTATTTATATTCGCAAAAGTGAAGAGCGTTCTTACTCAACCTATATAATTTGTATTTATAAACACTTTTATTCATCTAATCAAATTTATTATGAAAACGACTTCAGCATTCATGGCTGTTTGTACAGCCTTACTTATGTTCAGCTGCTCCGGTGATGATGAAAATTCGCAATCAACACCTCTCCAACTGAAAACAACAACCAGTTCTCCCGCAAAAGGAGAAATAGGAACTAAGATAACCATTATCGGTGAAAATTTTACAGATCAAGCCAAAGTATATTTAAAAAATGCCAAAGCTACTATTACATCGGTAACAGCTACCCAACTACAGGTAATTGCCCCGGCAAATGAAGCAGGAGAATGTATTATAGAAGTAATGGTAGGTGCCCAAAAGACAGAGAACTTAAGATTTACTTACGTAGACTACACTCCTGTTGTTAGCTCCATCAGCCCAAGCTCCGGAACAGAAAACACGGAAATTACTATCATCGGTAAGAACTTCAGTACCACCCCCGAAGAAAACATTGTAAAAATAGGAGATGCAATAGCAACTGTTAAATATGCCACAGAGACCGAATTGAAAATTATCGCACCTCAAAACGAAATAGGAACTTATGCAGTAACCGTCTCTGTAGGTGTAAAAACAGGCAAAAATCCGGCTCTTTTCACATACGAAGATACAAGAGAGAGGATTTACGAATGTACACAAAATTTCATCACTGTACCTAGTGATATTAATACCCAGGATTTAAAAAGCGTTACATTCTTAAAAGATGGCAGATTAGCTTACAGTACTAACGGTGGTAGTGCTACAGAGGCTTGGGCAATAGATTTAAGAACAATGGAACGAGAAAAAATCGTCCCCAATGGCACAGGAACTGTTCTGCTGAAAATCACCACTAATCCTACTAATGGAAAACTTTACCTCGCATATAAAGGAGAAGATAAAATTAGCGTATGGGATCCTAATACAAAACAAGTTTCCGATTTGTTAACTCGCAACGGGTTGGACAACCTTATGGATGTAAAATTTGACCAATACAACAATATGTATGCGGTTTGCCGTAATTCCGGAACGATCCAAAAATATCCATCAGGAAATTATAACAGCAGTTCAAGGTTGGAATTTGTTAAAATTACCGGCCGTCAAATACAAGCCATAGCTTTTGATGCTGCTGGTAACTTGATAGCAGCAGCAACAGACGGATCAAATGCCGGCTATATTTATAAAGTAGACTCTAGCGGCGCTTATACATTGATTGCAGGTGGAGGTAACAAAGTTATAACGGAGGATATAACAGAAGATCCTAAAACAGCCAAATTGGAAAAAGCAGAGGGGCTAATGGTAGATAAGGATGGCTACATATGGTTCAGTGACGGTAATAGTGGCACCCGTAAAACCAAGATCCTAAAACCTGGAAAGAATGGTTATCAGGACGCCACAATCATCCTCGTTTGTAAAGCCGAAAATGGTTGGAAAGATTCAGGCACCACTAGTCCGGTTGACTTTGTACAAGATACAGATGGAACCATATACATAGCAGACGGTCCTAACAAAGCTATACACAAAGTTACCATCGGCTACAAATAACATGTATCAAATTTACCCAAATTAATTAACGACTCAAATAACCTGCACACACAGCTTCTATAACCTGTGTGTGCGGCTAAACTTAAAAAATTGTACAATTGCAAAAAATGAGTTTTCCACTAGGGATAAACCCTCTTTGTTCGCTATCATTATAAAAAACACCTATGGACAAAAATTCATTATACCGATTTTTCGAGGGACAAGCATCTATTGAAGAAATGAAAGCAGTGAAAGAGTGGGCTGAAAGTTCAGAAGAACATAGCAAACAGTTTCACCGAGAGCGCAAGTTATTCAATGCAATGATTCTTATAGGAAACCCTAAATGGACAGCAATAAATACAACAAAAAGAAACAGATATTTCATCAGGGAATTCTTAAAGATTGCTTCTGTGATAATCATTGCGGTAAGTATTACAGCTACTATCTTTTCAATAACGAATGAGCATCATAAGCATGTTGACATAGCTATGCAAACAATAATAGTCCCCGCCGGACAACGCGTAAATATTGAATTGCCCGATGGATCAAATGTTTGGCTAAATGCAGGAACACAAATGCAATATCCTGTTTCATTCATGGAAGATAAACGTGAAATAATATTAGACGGAGAAGCCTATTTTGATGTTGCCCGTAACGAAAAGTGCCCGTTCATAGTACATACTCATGCAATGGACATAGAAGTATTGGGCACAAAATTTAATGTAGAGGCTTATGCTAAACAACAAAACTTCGAAGCTTCTTTAATACAAGGAAAAATAAAAATCAAATCACCTTCCGACAATAATATTTCACAAGTTTTATTACCTGACTATAAGAGCACCCTAAAAAATGGCAAATTAGTGATAAGCAAAATTGAAGATTATAATATATATCGCTGGAAAGAAGGATTGTATTGCTTCAAAAACAAATCGTTCATAGAAATAATAAAAGACTTGGAGAAATATTATAACCTGAAAATTATAGTAGACAAGCCTAGCATTACCAACATAATATTAACAGGAAAATTCAGAATCTCTGACGGCTTGGATTACGCCCTTCGGATATTACAAAAGGATGTACCTTTTATTTATAACAAACATACAACAGATGACATCATTTATATAAAATAATAAGAATATTAACTCAATAACACGGGAGAAACAAGCCTATGAAATGATACTAATTGAAAAATAAAAGAGCTAACAGATATTTGCCCTATCTATCAGCTCCTGCCTAACACAATTTTTATAAAATCGTATTAATAAATCAGTTACAAATATATGAAAAATATTTCTTTATTGGATTTTTACTGCAAAAAAAATCCAAATTCAAAACAATTATTTAGAATTATGCGAACATCTATATTCCTTTTGTTATTCTGCTCATTTAGCTTAATGGCAAAGAATGCAAATTCTCAAAATGCCAAAGTTACAATTAATAAGCAAGATGTCAGACTGGAATCTATATTGAGTGAAATTGAATCTCAAACCAATTACTTATTCATCTATAAAAAAAATGTAGATGTAAATTTGCACAAAAGCATCAGCGTGAAGGCCAGACCCGTTTCTGAAGTATTGTCCATATTACTACATGAATCTCCTATTATTTATAAAATAGAAGGAAACCATATAATACTCACTAAAAAAGAAATTACCCAAACCCCGACAATAAAGAAAATCACCGGAGTGGTAACAGATAGAGCCGGGGAGCCTTTGATCGGAGTTACAATAACAGTAAAGGGTATATCACAGGGATCAATAACTGATATAAACGGGAAGTTTTCATTATCAGCCGACATTGGTGATGTTCTTCAATTCAGTTATATAGGATACATTCCACAAACAATAAAATTAAAGAACTTGAATAGCTTAAAAGTCTTTTTAGTGGAAGATGTTAAGACCTTAGACGAAGTAGTGGTGGTTGGTTATGGCTCTCAGAAACGAACTAATCTAACAGGAGCAATTTCGACCGTTACATCTCAAGAGCTTGTAGACAGACCGGCCAGTAGCGTTACACACATGCTACAAGGACGTGTACCCGGTCTCAATATCACCACTTCTTCCGGTGTACCGGGTAATACTGCAAGCTTTAATATCCGTGGTACGAACTCAATCAACGGAGGCTCACCATTGGTGTTAGTCGATGGAGTTGAAGGGGACCTTGACCGTGTAAACCCTAATGATATAGAATCAATTTCAGTTATAAAAGACGCCTCCGCCGCTGCTATTTATGGTGGACGTGCTTCATTCGGAGTTATTTTAGTCACAACAAAATCCGGTTCTTCTGATGGGAAAGTACAAATTAGCTATAGTGGGCGTGTTGGTTGGACAGAACCCACTACATCTACGGATTACGAAAACCGTGGTTATTACCATGTTTCTTTGGTTGACCAGTTTTACATTCCCAATAACGGGCGTCGCTATACCTCGTATACAGAAGAAGACATGAAAGAGTTATGGGAAAGAAGAAACGACAAGACAGAAGATCCTGCCCGCCCTTGGACCGTATTGGATAAGAGAAACGGACAGAATGTATACTTATACTACGCCAATACGGATTGGTGGCAATACTTGTTCAAAGACAAGAAACCATTGCAAAGCCACAATATTTCCATATCCGGAGGAACAAACAAATTGAAATTTTACCTTTCGGCAGGTTATAATAGTGAAGAAGGAATGTATCGAAGAAATACTGACAAATTCAGAAGAATAAATTTCCATTCAAGGATTTCCGCAGATATTACTGATTGGCTTAACATTAGTAACAATACTGAATTTTTCAATTCTAATTATACTTATCCTGGATTGGGAGGCATAAATTCGAACATATCTCAAGCCCAGAACCATGGTTTGGCAAGTTTTCCTACCCAAAATCCTGACGGGACAAGCCTTTATACTACTTCACTGACCGACTATGCCATTATGGACGGTTTATTAGTCATATTAGACAGCGAAGGGTTCAGAAATAAAACTCGTAAAGATAACTTCAAGACCACTACAGAACTTACATTAAAACCATTGAAAGGGTTGGAGATAAAAGCTAACTTGACATACATGCTCTATAACCAATACGACATACGCCGGCAATCTAATGGAACATATTCCAAATATCCGGGAGAAACATCCATACTTAATACCGGTAATTTCCAAAATCAAATGTTTGAGCAATTTGCCCCCAATGAATATTGGGCAACGAATGTATTTGCCACATACCAAGGTTCTGTATCCAACAAACATAATTATAAAGTTACAGGTGGTTTTAATTATGAAACTCGTTACAACAAGACTGTTCGTGGCACAGGATATAATCTTCTTTCCGATGTTTTGGATGATTTTAACCTGATAGGAGTAGATCCTGCCACAAACCAAAAACGGATGGAAGTGACAGGAGGGCAAAATGAATATAAACTTGCAGGTTTTTTCGGACGTATAAACTATGACTACAAAGGGATATATTTACTTGAACTAAGCGGACGTTATGATGGTACCTCTCGTTTTGCTTCTGGTCATCGCTGGGGATTCTTTCCTTCTATGTCTGTTGGTTGGAGAGTCTCGGAAGAAAAGTTTTTCAGCAATATGAAAGACTGGTGTAACAATTTAAAGTTCAGATACTCTTTTGGTAGTTTAGGAAACCAACAAGTTGGCTATTATGACTATATCCGCACTATCAGTATAGGAACTACCGGATATTTATTCGGAGGTGCGAGACCATCTTACGCAGATATTTCCGCTCCCTCTGCCGACAATCTGACATGGGAGACTGTACAACAACATAATGCTGGTGTGGATATGACATTTTTGGACAACAGATTAACTTTCACCGGAGAATATTATATTCGGGATACAAAGGATATGCTTACCGCCGGCATCACATTACCCGCCGTATATGGCACTTCCGCTCCTAAAATGAACAGTGCAGATATGCGTACAAAGGGCTATGAACTCTCTGTTGCTTGGCGAGATCAGTTTAAGTTAGGCAACAAACCTTTCTCTTATCAACTGAGTTTTACATTCAGTGATTACATCAGTGAAATCACCAAATTCGACAACCCCGACAAACTATTAGCTAAGACTTATTATGAAGGAATGCGGATTGGTGAAATATGGGGATATCGCGTCGATGGCTTCTTTGCGACCGATGAAGAAGCTAAGAACTATGAAGTAGATCAAAGATCTGTAAACACCACTATCAATAGTTCATCGGGTGAATACCGGGGAGTACGTGCCGGCGATTTAAAATACCGGGATCTGGATGGTAACAAAACTATAAGTATCGGTGAAAACAGAGTCGGAAGCTCCGGTGACCGCGAAATTTTAGGAAATAGTTCTCCACGCTATCAATATGGCACTAACTTGGCTTTCCAATGGTATGGATTTGATTTTAATATATTCTTCCAAGGTATCGGCCACATAGATTGGTATCCAGGAAGAGAAGCCCAAGCATTTTGGGGATATTACAACCGCCCCTACGGAACATTTATTCCGAAGGATTTTCAAAAATTATGTTGGTCAGAAGATAATCCCAACGCTTACTTCCCCAGACCTAGAACAGCTGTTGCCCTTACAGAAAATTCGGAACTTTCAACAGTGAATGACCGCTATCTTCAAAATATTGGTTATTGTCGATTAAAAAACCTGACAATCGGTTATTCACTTCCTAAGTTTCTGACTAACAAAATAGGCCTTGACTTAGTTCGTCTTTATTTTTCCGGAGAAAATCTTGCTTATTGGTCACCAATAAAAACCGACTATGTCGACCCGGAACAAGCCAGACAAGGCGGAACTTTGAAGGTCTATCCTTGGCAAAAAAGTTTCACATTTGGTGTTAATATTAACTTCTAATTAATTTTAACTATATGAAAAATAACATATTCTTACTCATCGCAGCTTCAATATTTATACTGAGCTTTAGTTCATGTGATGATTTACTTGATGTAACGCCGAAAGACAAAATCACTCCAGAAACGTTCTTTTCTACCGAAGCTGATTTACAGGCTTTTAGCACAAATTTCTACAATTCTCTCCCCAAAGACAGAGATCTTTATAAAGATGATGCCGATAATATAACTCATAGTACTCCCAATAGCGCGGCAACAGACTCCCGTACAGTTCCAGCTTCAGGAGGAGGCTGGGAATGGGGATACTTACGGCGTTTCAACACTCTATTGCAATACTCTGTCAATTGTAAGGATAAAACGGTCAGGACACGTTATCAAGCATTAACCCGTTTTTTCAGAGCATATTTTTATTTCGAAATGGTAAAAAGATTTGGGGATGTCCCATGGTATGACACAGAATTATTCGTTTCTGAAACAGACCAATTAAACAAACCGAGAGACTCTCGAGAATTGGTCATGAAAAATATATTGGAAGATCTCGATTTTGCCATCACCAATCTTTCTACAACGCCTTCTGTTTATACAGTAACAAAGTGGACAGCATTGTCTCTTAAATCCAGAGTTTGCCTTTTTGAAGGCACATTCAGAAAGTACCACAATTTAAATCTTAGCACTAATGCCGATTTTTTCTTGCAAGAATCTATAACAGCCTCTAGAGAATTAATGAAGGAAAGCAATTATACCTTATATACAGAAGGTGGAACGAACCAGGCATACCGAAAACTCTTTACTTCACAAAATGCTCCAACAACGGAAGTAATTATGGCAAGAAATTATAATTTAACGTATGATATATACAATACAGTTGGTACATATCACACAAGCGTAGGTGAAGGACGTCCTGGAGTGACTAGAAAAATTATAGCTAGTTATCTGATGAATGATGGTTCCCGGTTTACAGACAATCCCAATTGGGAAACTATGACTTTTGTAGATGAATGCAAAAATCGTGATCCACGTCTTGCACAGTCTATTTGTACCCCAAGTTATCAGCCCATAGTATCAAACAGAAAAAATATTCCAGACCTTAATGCTTGCGTGACCGGATATCAGTTAATTAAATATGAAGATGAAGCAGTAGGAGGAAAAAGTGATATTGATCTCTTCTATTTTAGACTTGCAGAAGTTTACCTTAACTATGCAGAAGCTTTAGCTGAAATCAACCAATTAACTCAAGACGATTTGGATATTTCTATCAATAAATTGCGCGACCGTGTAGGAATGCCCCATCTCATCATGAAAACAGCCAATGCAAATCCAGACCCCTATTTATTAGCAAACACTACCGGCTACCCAAATGTCTCCGGCGCTAATCAAGGGGTAATCTTGGAAATTCGTCGTGAAAGAACAATCGAATTGCTTTCTGAACATTTTCGTTATGATGACATCCTGCGCTGGAAAGCCGGGCAAAACATGAAACAAGCCATATTGGGTATGTATTTTCCATCTCCCGGCGAATATGACCTTAACGGTGACGGACAAAACGATATTTGTCTTTATACAGACACAAAGCCTGGTAATGCACAAGGTATAACATACTTAAAGATAGATTCCGACATTAAACTTTCTGATGGAAATAAAGGTTATCTATCTCCTCATAAAGGCCTCACGCTTTTCTGGAATGAACAACGTGATTATTTTTACCCAATACCCTCTAATGAACGTCTCATCACAAATGGTGCACTTACGCAAAATCCGGGCTGGGATGACGGCTTAAATTTTTAGTCGAAAATATTCAATAGGAAATCAAGTGGAGCTATTGCAAGGATGCAAGTTTTAACTCTCTATTTATGCAATAACTCCGCTTTTTCACCTGAATTCATTTTCAAACTTACCATCTCACTAATATATGGAATTATAAAATACTAATAATTAAAACAAGACCTATGAACTCTAAAAGAAATTTCATTTACAACTTCTTTCTTCTTTCATTTTTTTTTATTGGTTGCTCCAATTCAACAATAGAAGATGAACCAGAAATGCCTCCATTTAACAATGAAACGCCATCCAACTCTCTTTGCGTAGCCCAATTCAATATTCGCTATGACACACCTGAAGATGGACAATACGTTTGGACAAACCGAAAGACAATGGCAAAAGAAATCATCACATCACATGATTTTGATATCTTTGGCGTTAATGAGTGTCTTTTAAACCAACTGAATGATCTGTTAGAATTAAAACAGTATGAATACATAGGTACAGGTCGTGACGATGGAAAAGAAGCTGGAGAGTTCTGCCCTATTCTTTACAAAAAAGAAAGAGTGGAATTATTATATCATGGACAATTTTGGTATTCAGAAACTCCGGACAAGCCGTCTAAAAGTTGGAACTCTTTTTGCAACCGAATCTGCACATGGGGTAAATTCAAAGATAAAAAGACGGACAAAGATTTTTTCTTCTTCTCATCGCATTTTGATCATGTCAGCAATGAAGCACGCGTCAACTCCGCAAAGTTACTTGTTCAGAAAGTACAAGAAATAGCAGGAGATCTGCCTTACTTTTGTACCGGTGATTTAAACTGTGACCCAGATGAAGAACCTATTTCCTTTATTCTAAATTCCGGACTATTCAAAGATTCTTATAGCATATCAGAGACTACCCCGAAAGGTCCTGCAGGCACTTTGCATTATTGGAATTTCGATTTCAACCCAGAACATCGAATCGACTATATTTTAGTGGAAAAAAGCATTAAAGTTCTCTCCTTTGAAACCATTACGGATGATGCGCGTCAAGGACGATTTTCTTCCGATCATTATCCTATTATGATAAAAGCAGAATTATAATGAGGACAAATTAACGTGAGCCTGACATAGTGAGTGCCCATAGACTAGCAAACGTCTGCATACCAAGAAGGGGCCTCACTTCTGTTTACACATTCGATTGCCGACAGCTGTTAATAGTTAAAAACAGTTGCCAGTATAGTTTTTGTCAAATTTGCACACAAAAATATTACCATAACACAATACATATGACAAATGAATTTGCAGAAAACAATTAATACTCAAAAATATATGAACTATAAAAAATGGATTATCGGATTATGTATACTCAATATACTACCAGCTCTCTCTCAAGAATATAACATAGAAAATATTCATATTGATGGCTATATCGGCAATCGCATTAACACCTGCATAGAACATCGAGTAAAATCCCAAAATACAGACCACCTAATCGAGCCTTTCAAGCATCGAAACGAGGATCATCTCTGGCAATCTGAATTTTTCGGAAAATGGCTACTCGGGGCAATAGCTTCATACCAATATACAAAGGATAAAGAATTGTATAATTTGATAACAAACAGCGTAGAAAAGCTCATGAACACCCAAACAAGTGATGGATATATAGGAAATTACAAACGAGAAGCACAACTGACCAATTGGGATATTTGGGGAAGAAAATACACTTCGCTCTCCTTGCTTTCTTATTATAGGCTCACCGGCGATAAAAAAGCCTTGAATGCAGTTGAACGACTGATAAACCATCTCATGGAACAACTACAAATACATAATATTAATATTGCTGCAACCGGTTATTATTTAGGCATGGCCAGTTGCTCCATTTTGGAGCCTGTGGTTTATTTATACGATATTACCAGAAATCCCCGATATTTATCTTTTGCCAAAAGCATTGTTTCTTCTATCGAACGGGAAGGGAGTTCTCAACTGATAACTAAAACATTGAGAAACATTCCTGTTTCTGAGCGTTCCGCTTTTCCAAAATCTTGGTGGTCATTCGAAAATGGTCAGAAAGCTTATGAAATGATGTCATGTTATGAAGGGCTGATAGAACTTGGCACCATAGTAAATGATCCTTTTTACATAAGAATTGCAGAGAAAGCAGTAAACAATATCCAAGAAGATGAGATTAATATAGCAGGTTCAGGAGCCGCTTTTGAATGCTGGTATAAAGGAAAGGAGAAACAAACATTGCCTACATACCATACCATGGAAACTTGCGTCACATTTACTTACATGCAACTATGTCATCGCCTGCTATGCAAAACCGGCAACTCGTTCTATGCAGAAGAATTTGAACACACCATGTACAACGCTTTGATGGCAACCATGAAAAATGACGGCAGTCAAATCTCTAAATACAGCCCATTGGAAGGTCGAAGACAACCCGGCGAAGAGCAATGTGGTATGCATATAAATTGTTGTAACGCCAATGGACCAAGAGGGTTTGCTCTAATACCCAAAACGGCTTGTACAATAAAAGACAACCACATTTATCTCAACCTCTATTTACCTTTACAGGCCACTATTTCACTAAATAAAAAAAATAAAGTTCATTTAAATGTAGAGAGCGATTATCCTATACATGGTAAGGTAAATGTAAACATAGGAGTACAAAAAAAGGAGAAATTCACGCTTGCGTTACGTATACCGACTCAAATAGAAAAGATGAAAGCCTATATAAATGGAGAGGAGCAGGAAATAACGCATAAAGGAGGCTATCTATACATAGAACGTATCTGGGAAAATGCGGATAAGGTGACACTTGATTTCAAGATAGAAACCAAAGTCGTAAAACTAAATAATTCTCAAGCCATAGTACGCGGTCCTTTACTTTTCGCACGAGACAGTCGTTTCAACGATGGTGATATAGACGAATGTGCAACCATTAAGTGTAACAATCAAGGTGTAATACAAGCGAAAATTAAAAAAAACAAAACAGGAACCTTCCCTTGGATCACACTTACAGTTCCTGCTGTATTGGGTACGGATTTAGAAAACGTAGAAAACAAGACTCCCAAACTTATCAATTTTTGCGACTTTTCTTCTTCTGGCAATGATTGGAATCCCAATGGGCGTTACAGGGTATGGATACCACAAACATTCCATGCCATGTCCGAACCTTATAAAAAGTACTAAATATGATAGCCTGGCTTGAAGGAGAACCAGCCATTACAGAATATTAATCGTGTTATAACAATGAAAAAATACAATAAAATAAAAAAGATACTATTTGCAGCTATTTGTGGAGGGTTATTTATCGCCTGCCAACAACCACATAATGTCAATGACCCGCTACAGGTCCTTTGTTTAGGAAACTCTATTACAAAACATCCGATAAAAGAAGATATCGAATGGTTTTCCGATTGGGGTATGGCTGCTTCCAATATAGAATATGACTATTGCCATCAATTGGAAAAGATGCTTTGTAAGTATCATCCGAACTCAACTGTCACCCCCTTAAACATTGCATCTTGGGAGCGTAATCTATCATGCGATATTGACTCCCTAATTGGATCTTATTGCAAAAACAAAGATATCATTATTATACGTTTAGGTGAAAATGTACAAGATGTTACCACTTTTCCAGATGCAATTTCACGACTTGTGAAATATTGTCAGAGCAAAGCAAAGCGTGTTATTATTACCGGTTGTTTCTGGAAAAACGACAGTAAAGAACGGAGCATCATTCATGCCGCACGAACCAACGATCTTACTTACGTGCCACTCTATTGGATAGATAATCTATATAATGTCCGCCCACAAATAGGCGATACACTTTATGACATAAATAAGAAGCCATATGTAATCACTCAAGATTTTATCATAACGCATCCCAATGATGAAGGAATGCAAATGATTGCAGAGACTATTTGGGGAGTAATACGTTAATTTAACACACCCCTCTACATTTTATGTGATTCATGTTTCTTACAGAAAAAGCACTTCTTCTTTCTGCGAGAAACTTAGAATTTCAAACATACTTTTAACGATTATAATTATATGAAACACTTTAACAATATCCCTATAGTAACAATACTCTTGTTTTCTTATATCCTAACCTTATATTCAATAAAGACACACGCATCTGCTTTGACTTCCGAACACGAAATCTACAAGGGATTTATTAATCCACCACAAGAAGCAAAACCAAGAGTATGGTGGCATTGGATGGACGGTAATATTACGGAAGAAGGAATCTATAAAGACTTATTATGGATGAATAGGATCGGAATAGGAGGATTTCATCAATTTGACGCTTCCTTGTATACCAAACCGATTGTCAAAGAACGGCTTGTATACATGACTCCCAAATGGAAAAAAGCCTTCCGCTATGCCATCCATCTAGCAGACTCTTTAAATATGGAAGTCGGTATAGCCAGTGCTCCAGGATGGAGCTCAACGGGAGGTCCTTGGGTAAATCCTAAAAATGCTATGAAAAAACTAGTGTGGCGAACATTCACGGTAGAAGGTCAAAAAATGTTTTCCGGGAAACTACCAAGTCCATATACCACGACAGGGGAATTTCAAAATATCCCCATACGAAACATGAACAACTATACCGAATATTACGAAGATATTGCCACTATTGCCGTACGATTGCCAAGCGAAGAATTATCGTTAAATGAGTTAGATGCTGAAATAACTTCAAGTGGCGGTAATTTCTCACTACATAAACTTACAGACGGAGATTTTACAAATGCCGAGCTTCTACCGTTCAACCCATTTGATAAATATGGTTGGATAGAATATTCTTTTCCCAAACCGCAAACGATAAGAGCTTTATCTTTTGTCAGTGGCCGTTTGCGTACAGAATGGCGTTCAGAATCTCCTCAAACAGTAAATTTTCTACAATGTAGTGACAATGGGGTTGATTATCGGATGGTTTGCGGAATTCCGGATGGAGGTAATGCTCAGCAAACCATATCTATTCCGGAAACAACAGCACGTTATTTCCGGGTACTTGTTCCTAATCCTACAAACAATGCTCCGGGTACTCAAATACCAGAATTTGTATTACACCCGACTGTAAAGATAAATCACACAGAAGAGAAAGCGGGGTTTTCTTCTCCGCACGACCTGATGAACTATCCAACACCGGAAACAAATACTCCCATTGATAAAAAAAATGTTATTATATTAACGGACAAGCTCGACTCGAACGGCATTTTAAAATGGAATGTCCCAGAAGGGAAGTGGCGCATTTACCGTTTCGGCTATTCACTTACAGGTAAACGCAATCATCCTGCCCCAGCCGAGGCTACCGGTTTAGAAGTGGATAAACTTGATCCGGAAAGCTGGCTTTCATATTTTCGCACTTATATGGATATGTATAAAGAAGCTGCCGGCGGTTTTATGGGAAAACGCGGAATCCAATATATTATAACGGATAGTTACGAAGCGCATTGGCAGACTTGGACCCCATCGTTACCTAGCTTCTTTAAGCATAAATATGGATATGATTTATTACCTTGGTTGCCTGTTTTAACCGGCGAAATCATAGAAAACACAAGTGAAAGCGAGTGTTTTCTTCGCGATTGGCGCCTGGCTATCGCAGAATTGTATCGTAAAAATTATGACCGCATAAATTCTATTGTAAAAGAATATGGTTTAAAAGGACGATATACAGAAGCTCACGAAAACGGAAGAGTATATGTAGGTGATGGAATGGAAATAAAAAGAACGGCAACATTCCCCATGGCAGCACTTTGGATGCCTAATTCCGGTGCCTGTTCATCACAACAGATGGGACAAGCGGATATTAGAGAAAGCGCTTCAGTCGCCCATATCTATGGACAAAACATTGTAGCAGCTGAATTTGGCTCTGCTATAGCCCACCATGCATATGCATGTTGTCCGGAAAACATTAAGCCTATCGCAGATAAAGCTTTAGCAAACGGATTAAATCGTTTTGTTATTCATGAGACATCGCACCAGCCTGTGGATGATAAAATACCGGGACTTGGATTAATACAATACGGGCAATGGTTTAACCGCCATGAAACTTGGGCTGAACAAGCAAAAGTATGGATAGATTATCTTGCGCGCAGTAGTTATATGCTTCAACAAGGTAATAATGTGGCAGACATTTTATACTATTACGGAGAAGATAATTGTATTACAGGTTTATATGCACATACTCTTCCGGACATACCTGCAGGATATGAATACGACTTTATTGACCCATATGGATTTGTGCATGATATCAAGATGGACAAGAAGTGCTTGTTAGCTCCTTCCGGACGAAAATATTCTATTTTAATATTAGGAGAGAATACCAAAGTAATGTCACTCAAAGTATTGAAAAAAATAGCATCTTTGGTAGAAGAAGGTGTTGCTGTTTTAGGCAGAGAACCTATTTTTCGCGGAAGCAATTTGGATAATGCTGATGAATTTAAAGCGTTAGTAACTTCCATCTGGCATACCAACCGAAAAAACGTCTATACCGATACTCCTATAGAAGAAATCCTGGAATCAACAGGTGTGCAACCGGACTTTATATACCGCAATAATAAACATATAACTTTAAAATACAGACACCGCTTGCTTGATCATGGTCATATTTATTGGGTCAGTAATCCTTCTGATAAAGAGTTATATACGGAAGTTTCTTTTCGGGTATCTGGATTGAAACCTGAAATTTGGCATCCTGAAACCGGACTTTCAGAGGATGTTTCTTATGAGATGAAGGACGGACGGACTATTGTTAAATTCTCAATGGTACAAAATGATGCTGTATTCGTTGTATTTATAAAACCCACTAAACGTATAAAACAAGAGATTCCTTTACCTCACAAAAAAGAATTAACTACAATTGATTCTAACTGGACTGTAAAATTTCAACCTAAAATAGGAAATTCCGAATCTCTTTTAATGGATAGTTTAGTTTCCTTCACCGACTACTCATCTCCTTCCATCCGATACTTCTCTGGAACTGCTACTTATACTAACTCTTTTATTATCAAACCGGAGAATTATAAAAAATCGGATAAGCTATTACTTGATATGGGATCAGTTAAAAATATTGCAGAGGTTTATGTGAATGGAAAAATATGCGGCACATTTTGGAAAGCTCCTTTTATTGTTGATATAACCGCTGCAATCAATCCTGGAGAAAATACTCTGGAAATAAAAGTCACCAACCTTTGGAGAAATGGACTAATAGGTGATCAACAAAAAGGTGTAACTCCCCAATATTATACATCCTACCATTTTTTCAAATCTGATTCGGCATTACTACCTTCTGGATTATTAGGGCCTATAAGATTAATAAAATATTGACACATCTCATTCTTTAAGAGAGTATCTATAATTCGAGTTACTACAGATGAGTTTTTTGTTCAGCCAAATAGCTAATCCGGCTTCTTACTTTAAACTTTCACAAATTTCCGTATTTGCCCTCTTCAATTTCTGTTCATCCAGTTTTATTACTTTGCGGTCGTATGTCATCAATCCGTTCACTTCGATCTCAACATCTGTAGTCTGTGTATAAACAGCAGCCGAGAATCCACGTGCAATCATATCCTTCAGCATATTAGCATACTTCAGATACTCATCAGTAGCTTCTTTGGAAGTACTAAACTGAACATACCCCCAATTACGATTCGGCTCCCAAAGATGCTCCTTCAGCACTAAACCAATTCCTCCATACTCTCCGAGTACAGTTGCACGCTGTGCGTCATATAAATACATCTCCGGACCGGGATAATTATGCAAATCGAGCATATCACCACAGGTATAATGATTACCTCCACTGGCAGGATTCACTAAACGGGAAGGATCATATTGCTTTGTCCATTCTGCTATTTCAGGGGTTTTAAACTGCCCCCAAGCCTCATTGAAAGGTACCCATGTGCCAATACAAGGATAAGAGTAAAGGCAGTCGATAATTTCTTTCCATTCTTTACGGTAAATAGCCTCTGATTCAGCAGACCGTTTGAATTCTGTTCCCTCAAAATACTTCCGATTCTGCCACTCGGGATTCTTATCGCCACTCGGCATGTCCTGCCACACAATAACCCCTAAACGATCACAATACGTATACCAACGGGCAGGCTCTACTTTTATATGTTTGCGAATCATATTATATCCAAAATCTTTTGTCTTTTGAATATCATATACTAAAGCCTCATCCGAAGGTGCTGTATACAAGCCATCCGGCCACCAGCCCTGATCTAAAAGACCAAATTGAAACAAGTCTTTATTATTCAGTTGCAGACGCACAATTCCATTTTTATCACGCTTCGTTGAATATTTACGCATGGCAGTATAGCTCTTAACCTTATCGATCAACTTATTTTCTGAATATAGACAAATTTCCATATCATATAAAAACGGAGAATCCGGAGACCACCACTTTACATCAGACGGCATAGCAATCTCAACCGGAATACCATTTACGGAACTTCCTACAGCCACCAACTGCTTTCCTTCTAATACCTTCACCTCCAATTTATCTGAAAGCATCTGATGATCTGTCATAACCTCTACTGTCAACTTATTCCTGTCAATATCTGGAGTCGTTTTGATATTGACAATCGACCGGATTGGCACGGGTTCTAGCCAAACTGTTTGCCAAATACCACTGACAGGAGTATACCAGATACCTCCCGGCTTACTAACCTGTTTTCCTCTAGGCTGAGGACCTTTATCAGTCGGGTCCCACACTTTCACGATCAATTCATTTTCCCCATTCAGCAAGGCAGGCGTGATATCAAAAGAAAAAGGAGTAAATCCTCCTGTATGTTGTCCCACCTTTACCTTATTTACCCAAACATCCGCTTTCCAGTCAACAGCCCCAAAATGCAATAAGATCCTATGTCCTTTCCATTTGGAGGGAACCGAGAATTGACGCTGATACCAAAGTTCATTCTTCTCCCCAAGACTTTTCCCCACTCCGGACAAGCTTGATTCTACAGCAAAAGGAACTAAAATCCGACCATCATAACTTTGTGGCATAGCTTGACCTACCGGAGAAATAGCATAATTCCACAATCCGTTCAGATTTATCCAGTCAGCACGTTCCATAATTGGGCGGGGATATTCGGGCAACACGTTTTCAACATCTATTTTCGCCGCCCATTCCGTCATAATTCGACCGCCAACCGGTTTCCACTGTGCAAATAGATAAACACTATTAATAAGTATCACTAAAGAACATACAATTTTTCTCATCTACATTATTTCTATTAAGAGTATTTTTACTAGGTCAAGTTATTCCAATATAATATCAAACTGATCGTAAGGTGCCGTACGATGTGCCAGATGCCTGGTCAATTTTGAAATCCCAAACAAGGGAGAATAAGTACGTACTTTGATCGTTTTACCATCCGGCATAAATTCCAGAATGCGAAGCCAACCATCCCCTCCGTTCCCTTCCGGACCGCCTCCTACATATTGTACATTAAACGTCATTTGTGATACATCTTTCCCGGCACTGTTCTTATCCACCCGATAAGCCACATTATTCTCATATTCACCGGTGCCTCTTCCCACATGTCCGCAAAGTACGAGACGGATATTGGAAGAAGGATAAATAAGTTTCTCCCAAATAGCCTGCCCCGAGTTTTGTGGAGAAATCTTATACCCATCTTTCGTAACGCGCTTATTACCTATATCAAGATAAGAATGAGTGATAAAAATCACCTTATGATTCTTGTATTCCGGCTTGTTTACCAAATCTTTCGCCCATTGCAGAACTTCATCACGAGGCACAAACTCTACTGCTATAACCAAAATCTTTCCCCATCCCGGCTCATCAAACTCAAAAGCCGAATTCTCTAAAGACGCCCTGCCTTCACGATTAGGAAATTCACTGACACAGATATTCCGCCAGGTAGAATTTCGTTCAAAAGGAATATAATCAGGAAAATAAGTACGACCGTTTTCTGCGGCTTTGTATCCATAATCATGATTGCCTGCGGCAATAATATAAGGTACTTTGTTATCCAGTCTTTTCAAAGCCTGCGATGCTGCCTCCCACATTTCACGACTGGTCTGGTTCAGCATCTTACGGTTTAATACATTATTATCATTCTGCTCCACCAAATCGCCTGTACAAAGGACAGCTTTAATTTTAAGCGACTCTATATTGTCCGCAATCCATGCGGTACAAAGATCAAAAAGCGGCTGGTTAATATCATACTTGGTATATCCCTGTGGATCACCGAGCAAAATCATAGAAAAGGATTCCGGATTGACCAATTTCTGGGGATCAGCCCGATGCTGCGCCGGGAGACAAGTGACAGAAGCACACAATATCCCGGCCAATAAATAGTTGAATAGTTTCATAGATTACTCTTTTTCTTCTTCGTTTTTAAATACAGGTGCACGAGATACGGATGCCGGTGTGCCATTAGTAATATAAGGCCAGCCATCACTGCTCCATTGTATGCGGTCACACATCAATTGACGACCATTATCTATTTTCGCTTTCTGCCAGGCATGATAGAAGAACCAGTCATTACCCTCGTCATCCGTGATAATTTCGGAATTGTGTCCGGTTCCGGCAAACAGGTTATTACCCTGTAGAATTACTTCATTATAACTACTATTTTCTTTCATCACAGTACCGTTTTTACCCACATAAGGACCTTCGATATTTTTAGAACGCCCCACCACTACACGATACGTACTTCTTTCCTCTTCACAGCAACTACCCGTAGAGCCAAATAGATAATAATAATTCCCGCGTTTATGAACCATGATGCCTTCTATTGAAGGACCCGCTATCTTTTCGGAAACAGCCCCTTTAATGGATAGACCGTCAGCACTTAACTCTACATAACGGATACCTCCTTCATAGCCTTTAGAAGTACTATTATAACTTCCCCAGAAAAGATACTTCTTACCATTATCTTCAAAATAACAAGGGTCGATGCACTGCATAGTACCAGAATTGTAGTCAAGAAGTTTTCCGTGATCCGTAAAAGGTCCTACAGGAGAGTCGCTGACCGCCACCCCGATACAACTATTCTTAGGCAAGTCCCAGTGCCCGAGAGTATAATAGAGCACATATTTGCCATTGATATAGTTAATGTCCGGAGCCCATAAGCGAGTGTCCGGCTGCCAGTTCGGTTTTTGCAGAAAGGCTGCCCCAGCATAAGTCCACTGTGTCATATTAGTAGATTTGTAAATCGGAATATAGATATTATCCTGTTGGGTAACATACAAATAAAAGTTCCCGTCTGCCGCATGAATTATTGTCGGATCAGGCAACTGTTTGCCGACTATAGGATTGGAGAATGAAACAGGGTTAGGTGTACTCCCCCCACCCCCATTTCCATTACCGTTACCCGGCCCATCCGGTTGTTCGTCAGAGCCACCGGAACATGCCATGATACACAATGCTGTTGCAATTAAAAAAGATAATTTTTTCATATATACTTTATTAGTTAAAACTAAGATTAATTTATCCAACCTTCATTCTGTTCCAAATTCGAGTTCATTTCCATTTCTTTAGCAGGAATAGGCCAGCTCCAGCACTGATCTCCCAACCAGTACCAGGTATAAGTCGTTTCACCCCACATCTGCATCAGACCGTTACGATTATTATCAAACTTCTTATCTTTCCACGTTCCCCAACGCAATTCATGGAAATACATGGAATCTTCGCCACCGATTTCCCAGTAATACTCATTCCGGATACGTTCACGCAAATCACTCTGCCCGTTAACTTTCGTAGCAGGATAAGTTGCATTATTCAATTCGACATGCCCTGCACGACGTCTTACTTCATTAACACATCTGATTGCTTCGCTTTCATGGGTACTTCCCCATTCATTTAGCGCTTCTGCTTTCAGGAGCAATACTTCCGCATAGCGTATTAATGGAATATCCAATCCATAAGTATCACGTTCTGTCTGTTCCAGACCTTCAGGTACAAACTTTCTCCATAGATAGTAAAACTTATCGTTTGTATCAGTACGGATATCAAAAGGCTCTGCACTGTCGGAGCCACGATAAGGCCAACGCAATGTATAAGTATGAGCTATTCCAGAAGAAGCACCATTGTATTGTGCGTAAGGGGTAATGACAGCCATTTGCAGACGTGGATCACGGGTCTCGTAAGCTTTTTTGATACGTGCTTCATTGCCACTATCCAGATATTTGTTCATATCTGCCCCATAGGCAGCCATACGTTCCTTTTCCGCCGCAGACAGTCCATCGCGTAGAAAAAACACCACACGTTCTTTTTCTTTCATCGCACTATAGCCCGGCAAGTAGTTATCCCAATTAAACTTTTCTCCGGTCGCCGTCTCAAAAGATTCTACAAAATGCGGATTAGGCAAATAGTTATTCCACATAGAACCTGCTGTACAACGGTTGCCGTAAGTGATGTTCCTTGTATTGGAGTAGCCGTATTGCTTGATGCATTGCACAGAGAATATCATTTCTTCACATTGCTCATTTGCTATCTTCAACAACTGCTTATAACTGGTAGCACCGGCCTTAGTATATAACCCGAAGCCACAGTCAGCCACAGAATTAAAATCATCAACCGCCGCCTCCCAATTCTTCTGCCACATATATACTTGTCCGCGTAATGCATAAGCAGCTCCTTTGGTTACCCGTCCATAGTTAGAGTCACCCGAATTATATTTACCCGGTAGATTGGGTTCATTCACACAATCTGTCAGATCCTGGAGTACAGCCGCCCAAACATCCGCTTCTGAAGAACGGGCTTTGTTACCGTTTTCAGGACTCGTGATTGCATTCATATATAACGGCACTCCTTTATACAAGATATTCAAGCGCATATAAGCAAATGCACGCAAGAATTTACATTCGGCGATAGCCCGTTGCTTCTCTCCGGTCGACATATCAGGAACCTGACCAATATTATCTATCACATCATTAGCACGATAGATAAAAGTATAAAAACGTTTATAAATATCACTGAACAGGCCACTTGAGGGAGTAGCTGCTCCTGTACAATTAGGCATTCGCTTAATCCAGTTCTTGTCTGTATCCATCACAGAAGAATAAGCATCCCATGGAATCCGGTGCGAATCCAAAATGCCGGAGTTAGGACAATATTGATCCAGAAAGACATTATATACGCCGATAACAGCCTGTTCGGCCAAAGTTGCTTTCGTCCAGATACTACTACCGCTTATGTTATTGGTAGGAGTAGTATCTAAAAAGTCCGCACCGCATCCAGCCATAGAGAAAGACAGCAAGGCAATAGATGCACATCTTACTAATTTCCGAAATATTTTTATTTTGTTTTTCATCATAAAATCGTTTTAGAGTAAGTTTAGAAAGTGATATTTACACCGAATGCATATTGTCTCATAGTAGAATATCCCACTGCGGTACGCATTTCCGGATCCATTCCTTCATACCCGGTAATGGTAAATAAATTTTCACCGGAAGCAAAGAAACGGATATTCTGTGCATATACTTTTTTCGACAGGACAGCAGGCAATGTATATCCGATAGTCAGGTTCTTCAGTTTAATATAATCCCCTTTTTGCAAATGTACTGATGACTGTGTCATACCACTTTGGTCGTTACCGGAGTTATTTGTCAAGCGAGGATTCTTTGAACTCAAGTTCGTGCGCGGATCATTGGGATTTTTGGGATCAAAGAAATAGTGATCGTTTGCTATTGCTTCCCCAATAGCATATCCTTTGATGGTAGCACTGCTGTTCAATGCCAAACGATAGTAGTAAATTTTGAAACCTGCCGCACCGGACCAGTTCATGGAGAAATCGAAGCCTTTCCAATTAACGCTTGCCTGCAGACCGAAGTTATACTTGGGCACATTGGAACATCCCTGAAACTCATTATCAGCGTCATTACCATATACACCGTCGCCATTTAAGTCTGCATAGATGTAATCACCATACCAAATGCCACTCTTACTGACGTTCTGACGCGGATAAAACTTATACCCTGCCCCTACCATGGCATTCAGCCATTTCATGTCGTCTACTGTGCGGATCATTCCGTCTCTCGGACCACCGTTGATATTGACTGTTCCATCTGCGTTAAAGCCGTTTCCATTACCTTTATATGGTTGCAACATATAGTATTCATTAATCATTTTACCTTCTATTACACGGGTAGATCCTCCGGTAGAGACATCACCGATATTGGTTTGATAAACACGGTTCCCGTTTTCATCTGTCACCCAGCCACGCTGCAACTCTCCTTTGTATTTACTGACCTTGTTCTGGTTATAGGCAAAGTTACCGGATACACGATATTCTACTTTACCGATACGGTCTTGCCAATTCAGGGTCATTTCAATACCGCGGTTAGTCACTTCCGCAATGTTCTGACGAGGGCCACTGGCTGTCCCGAGAGACATATACATATCAGGGCGATATAAGATTCCATCCGTTACTTTATTATAAAATTCAGCCTCAAACGTCAGACGGTTTCTTAAAGTTGCAAAGTCGATACCAATATTCGTAATGGCAGTACTTTCCCACTCCAACAGGTTGTTGGAAATAGAAGTAATTGCCAAACCATTATTAAGGCTACCTCCAAACGCGTACTTTGCCGAGTTGTACACAGCCTGCCATTCATAGTTACCAATCGCATTGTTTCCTAACTTACCCCACGAAGCACGTAATTTCAGGTTGTCGATAGGAAGTCCTTTCATAAATTTCTCTTCACTGATTCTCCATCCGGCAGAGAAAGATGGAAAAAGTCCCCAGCGATTATCCGGAGCAAAACGGGAGGAACCGTCATAACGCATATTAACCTCGAATAAATAACGGCTGTCGAAAGCATAGTTAATACGACCGAAGTAAGAACGGGATGTAAATTCCTCACCTGTACCACCTATGGAAGAAGGAGTAGTAGCAGAACTTGGATCACCCACAGACGAATCTATTAATCCAAGTTTGGCAGTGTCGGTAGTCCGTTTGACAAAACGTTCTTCTTCAAAACCCAGCAACATACCAATATCATGTTTGTGGAAAGTCTGGTTATAATTGAGCAAGTGCGTTAATTTCCAGTGGTTCTCACGGACATACGCCATACGGGTATACAAATCGGCAGGATCTTTGGGGGCAGCTATCCACTGATCTGTACTAAAACTATATTTCCCATAATCCGTATTTACGGACATCGATTCATAACGATAATCCTTATAGTTCAGATTAACATCGTATGAGAAGTGTTTCAGAAACTTCACGTTGGCATAGAAAGTAGTGAAGAACTGCGTGTTCTTGATATGCCCTTCCGATTGCGCCATGTCCCACAGAGGATTGTGAGATTGCGGATCTTCCTCGTTCGCTTCCGGCGCACCATATTTTCCATCATAATATGGATATACGCCCGGTATCATTTTTTGGGTATTGATATTGGTGAGTGAACCGGTATCGCTTTTCTTCTGGTCGGTGTGATACCCCCATACACGAGTACCGATACGTAACCACTTAGTAATATCCGAATAAACATTGGCACGCAGAAAATAGCGTTGGTATCCGGTATCTTTGATTAATCCCGGGTTGTCGGTATAAGATATAGAAAGATTATATCCGGTACGTCCCTCCTGCCCAGTGACGGAAAGCGAATGTTTCATCATCCAGTCATTACTATATATCTCATCGTACCAATCCGTATTGGGATAAGCTACATAATTAGGATAGCCGGAGGCAGAAATGCCATTCGGATCTTTTTCAGCTTCACGCCATTGATTGATGGTAATGTCGCTGAAAGGAGCAGATTCTCCTATATTAGTAGCAGCTTCGTTCATCAATTCCATATACTTGGCGTAGTTAGATACCGTTTTTATCAGTTTGGTAGGTTGATTCAGTGAAAAAGTAGCATTGTAAGATACGCTGACCTTTCCTGTTTGTCCGGTTTTGGTAGTAACCAGAATAACCCCATTTGCCCCTCGGTTACCATAAATAGCACACGAGGCCGCATCTTTCAGGATGGAAATAGAAGCAATATCGTTGGGATCTACATTATTCAGACTTTGTTCCATCCCATCCACCAACACGAGTGGTGAAGAGCTGTTCAGGGTACCTACTCCCCGAATATTGAAAGAAAAGCCTTCATTATATGGAGTCCCGGAGCTTTGCATCACCTGCAAACCGGCTGTCATACCGCTCAACGCCTGCGAAGCACTGACCAAAGGACGGGAAAGTGATTCCTTTTCCAAATTTACCGTAGCAACCGAACCGGTCAGGTTCACCTTCTTTTGCGTGCCATAACCAACCACTACTACTTCTGAAAGCATTTTCACATTCTCTCCCATTACAATGTTGAATGTCGTCTTGCCGGGCGACAATGAGATTTCCTGTGTATCAAAACCGATATAAGACACTTGCAATTTCTTAGCGTCCTCCGGTATTTCCAATTCAAATTTCCCTTCCATATTACTCACCGTGCCAATATTAGTACCGGGAATTGATACCGATACTCCAATTAACAATTCATCATTGACATCGCTGATGACACCATTGATACGCCGTTTCTTATCCGATTTCTGAACGACAGGCCGGGTGATAATAATATGATTATCTTTTATTTTATAAATCAACTCCTGCCCTTTCAGAATCTGATCCAGTGCCTTGCTTATCGGTTGATTATCTACCTTTACAGTTACCTTACGGGTCAGGTCCACATCATTTTTCTCATATACTAAGGATACATTTCCTTTGACCTCCAACTCCCGGAACGCTTTGCGCACCGTTACGTCCTGCAAATGTAAGGTCACCTGTTGTGCATGAACCGACAGTGGAAGAACTGCAGCTAATAGCACGAAGAACATGCATTTGATGATTTTACTCATTGATTTAAGTTTTTATGTGTATATCTTTTGTTACTAACTCATTGTTTTACAATATTCTTATTTAAACATTATCCAGGATTGCGAACTAGCCTCATTATCCGCATTTTTAACATTGCCGTTCGTTTCCCAGTCGTATCTACCGGCTACCTTTCCTAAAGGCACCCCTCTACTATCATCCCGAATAACAACAGGACTATGATAGTTCTCACCAAACACAATGGCATCCGTACAACCCACTTCCTGCAATGCCACAGCAACTTCCCGTAAAGAAGAGCCATCACTAAAGACATTCCAAGCCGCTTTTACCGAGTTATAAGAATTCGTAAAACGATTACTTACAAAAATGACCAAGTCTCCTTCTTCCGTGATACCGACAGCCCGACGTCCTACAGGCTTGCCATCAAAAGTCCAAATGCTTACCGGATTAGCAGCCCATGAATTACTTCCTGACAATGCTCCATCCATTCCTCTGTTACGGGTCGAAGTATTTCTTCCTTCATTAGTGGCAAATGTCTTGTAAAGTTCTGCATTTTCTCCGGCAATCATGATCTGCCCTTTTTGCAACGGATAGGAATATCCACTGACAGCACTGGTTGGAGACCACTGTACTCCATTGGCAGCTTGTTTGCCGGCTCCGCCGCTGGTAAACTTATACAAGTTATTATCTATCACTTCTGCATACGAAATCTCCGCTTTTCCATCAGCTGTAATTCCCAGAGTTCCCGGACAATACTTCAAAGAAGTAGATAGGTTATATCCGAGACGCGGTGCGGATAGCAGCCCACTATCATTCCACCCGAGGCTATAAAATATCGGTACCCAGAATTGCCCGGACAATCCCGGAACAAACAATGAATAATCCATATTATCATTCATGATAGCTGTTGTACGATGTTGAGCAGTGGGTTCAGCCCATGTTACATTGTCTTTATTCATATCCCAGCTAACCTTCATATTTATTCTACCGGCAGGAATAGTTATCAACCATCCCGTATTACCGCTCCTTCCATGCAAGTTTTTATTTTCATAGACAATCATGAAATCAGGAATACAAATACTACTGTGTTGGCTTTTTAGATCAGCAGTAATATTTTTCCAGTTTACCCCTGCGTCAATAATTCCATTTACAGCACTCAACTGATATTTTTTAGTCATGTTGTTCGTATTGTCTTTTACAGTAATAGTAAGTGTGCTACTTAGGTCAACAATCAGGTTCCCATTTTCATCTTTTTGACTGGAGGGATCCGTAGAGATGATTTCTGCGTTATCTGCCAAAGTCGGCATCAACACTACGTTTGCAAATACAGTGTTTTGTTTGAAACGTAACGAAGCGATGCCATTAATAAAGTTAGCACTAACCTGCTCTGTGTTACAAGTAGCCGTTACACCTCGAAGCAACTGGGTAGAAGTGCTGAAAATGGTATATTCAATATCATCTGCTCCATCATTCACTTTAATACGGGTGATACCGCTGCTCAAGTCCAGTACAGCATCAGTAGTGAGCGGATCAATGGGCTTTGCCCATTCATCCGCCAGTTTGAGTTTCACATTCACCGCACTTTGGTCGTCCAAAATGCGAAAATCTAAGGCTATGACCCTACTGTTCTGGTCAATAAGACCATTTATCCAGTTCCCTGTGCCATCTTCTGCCTGTATGGCTACCAATGGTTCTTTTACGTACCCCGGATCTTCGGATAAGACAACACCTTTCAGTTCATCTTCTCCGCATGACGTGAATATAAACACAAGGAATGTGCTTAATAGAAAATGTAGTTTCTTCATACAATATTATTTAAATAAGAAATAGCTTATTTTCTGTTATTCCTGAAAACAATCTTTATCCTGCATGACTAAACTAAAACAGCTGTTTGTATACCTTATAACTTAAAAAAGAGTGTCGCGCTATGCTCTTTTACAATCCTTCTTTTTACCATTCATAGAGATTCAGGTTAAAATATGCTTTATTGGCCTATTCATTAATATGACAGCCAGATTAATAAAAAGTATAGTGAGAAATGATTTTTTTATTCGTTCAGCCCTTCAACTCATCTTTTTATTAGTGAGTTTGGTCATCTTACATTTTTTCAATACCTTGCCCCCGAATTATCCATCGGAGAAACAGAACCTGTGAGTATTCACCTTAATATATTAACTAATAAATCAAATATACGATTTCTGAAAGACATAATGGAAAAAAACCTGGAAACAGAGATTATCGAGGCCCTGAAATCGGGTAAAGAGGAGGCATTCCGATACATCTATAAAACTTACTATACAGATCTTTGCCGGATAGCGAGAGGGTATTTGACAGACTCTTATCTATCAGAATCTATAGTAGAAGATTTGGTGTATAGTCTATGGGAAAACCGCTCTAAAATAACAATTAACACCTCATTGAAGAACTACCTTTTCAGAAGTGTAGCCAATAAGTGTATCAATTATCTTCAGCTTGAATATGTGAGAAGGGAAACGGCCTGCTCGTCAGAAGACCTGGTCATTTACAGCGATTTATGGTCCTTGGGCGAAAATCCGGTTGAGCATTTAGAGGGTAAAGAGCTACATTCTATTATCCAGAAGACGATTGACGGCTTATCTCCAGAAACCCGGAAGGTATTTTTATTGAGTCGTTTTGAGAACAAAAGACAAGAAGAAATTGCCGAAATCATGGGAATCACTATTCATACAGTGAAATATCACATGCGAAGTGCACTGGATAAACTGAAGGAAGCAGCAAGATCTTATCTTGCCCTGATTGTAATGTTTATTACGAATATATTTAATTAATATTAAAAAGCAAAGTAATTCACTATACTTCTTCTATTGACAAACTGTCCTGATGATAGCGCAGGTATATGATTTTCAATAGATATTAAGTTTAAGATGGTATGAAAGAAGAATTTGACAGACTGATATATGATTTCCTCTCGGGAAGTATCACCAAAGAGGACTTGCATAAGTTGAACGAATGGATATACTCCGATCCGGAGAATCAGAAATATTTTGAACAGCAGAAACGAATCTGGCTTCTGTCTGCCGACTATAAAAATGTATCTGTACACGAAGAACAAGCCTATAACAGATTTGCGAAACGAATCCGCAAACATAAGATTGCCGGGACAAGAAAGGTAAGAAAAAACTTATTTGTGAGGTATGCGGGTTACGCAGCGGCAATCATTATATTACTGTTTACCACCCCTCTTATAATTAACAATTTTACAACACCGGATGATTCTTTGATTTCCGAAGTATACGCTCCAAGAAAATCGAAATTAAAAATGAAGCTTCCTGACGGTTCTACCGTGTGGTTAAACGCAGATTCCAGACTTTCTTACTCAGAGAGTTTTGGTCGGAAGAATCGCAATGTCCGACTGGAAGGTGAAGGGTATTTTGAAGTAGAGCATGGAGAGCATCCATTTGTTGTACAAACAGACTCTGCACAGATTAAGGTACTGGGCACCAAGTTTGACATAAAAAATTACAGCGATGAAAATTATGTAAAGGTATCACTCTTAGAGGGTTCCATTGCCCTATCATGCATCAATAAAGAGTTTATAATGAAACCTAATCAAACAATGATAGTTAACAAACTTGACCAAACTTATAAACTGACCGAGAGCGCTGATTATGCAGAACAGTGGATCAACTGCAGAGTTTTTTGGGATGAGGTTCCCATGTCGATCATTTCTAAAGAGTTGGAACGCCAGTTTGATGTGACATTCGCATTTGAATCAGAGCAGCTCAAAAATTTGATTTTCCACGGAAGTTTTATTATAGAAACAAATAACTTGGAGAAAATATTGGATATTATGTCCGAAACAAATAAATTTAGCTACTCAATTGAAAAAGATAAGATATATGTCTATTCATTAAAAAAATAAGAAACGATTAAAGAATCTTCAAAAATAAATATCATGACCGCACAAGAGTTTTTTAAGAACGATCTATTTGCTGAAAACACAGGTGTAGTATTACTGGAAATACGCAAAGGTTACAGTAAAGCCAAATTAGAAATAAAACCTGAACATCTTAATGCAGGTGCCCGCACACAAGGAGGAGCAATCTTCACGTTAGCAGATCTGGCGCTTGCCGCAGCAGCCAACTCGCACGGCACGCTAGCTTTCTCTCTCTCGTCCACTATTACTTTTCTACGCGCCAGCGGGCCCGGAGACACTCTTTATGCCGAAGCACGTGAACGCTATATCGGCCGAAGTACAGGGTACTATCAGGTAGATATAACAAACCAAAACGAAGAGTTGATTGCTACTTTTGAATCTAGCGTGTTCCGGAAAGATCAGAAAGTACCATTTGAAATTCAGGAATAAAAAACAGAGAGAGCTGAAAACGACCAGCAAAGGTGCCTCCTTCAGCTCTCTCTGTTTTTTCTCTATATCTATTTAACGATAGAAGTCAGCGGATGCCGGTTACCAGTCACATTATTCAGGAATGCTTTTGCCGAACCGAAGTTCAGGAATAAATCCAGGCGGACAGGAAGATGGTTCAAGTCGTCCGTTACGAAGAAAGTTATCACCTCCTTTTCTTTTCCTTTCTTATCATATTCTACCAATGAGAAGATCAGGCAACGGTAAGTAACTCCATTCTCCGCTTTCACATTTTCTTTTCCACGGTAGATAAGCGTTTGCTCTTCCACTTTACGGCCCGTAGCCATCGGGAACTTGATTTTGTCTCCCACCTTATAATCTGCAGGGTCGTAAGAACGTGCCTGCGCCAAGATGCTTAACATATCGTATATACAACGGCTATCGCTAGCTTCAGATTCATCAAACGCTCCATCCCGATAAGTACGTTTCTGGTTTACGAGGCAAAGACCGTCCTTATAAGAAAACCAAGCCTCATCGACCGTGTAACGTTTTCCCTCTTCGGCGCCTTTGCGGAAATAGCGCGGTTCCAGTTTTTCACCGATCACACAAGTCAGCGTATCGCGCATCTTGAAAAAGAAGTCTGCCCGTTTGCTGCCTAAAGCGAGTAGGTTAATCCGGTAGGCTGGCTGCGAATGATAAGTGGTCGCATTGGTTGTCAGACTGGCGAGTCCGGCTTTCACCCAGACAAACTTCCAGTTGAAGTATAAATCATACATTACATGTTCGCCGGATTGAAACGCATCATTCTTCGCTTCACATTGAGCACTGGCAGGGAGGGCGAAGATTCCCGTCAGTAATGCCACCAATCCAATAATAAGGTTACGTCGAACGTCAACGACGGCGGTTCTGATTATTTCGATCCCTATCTTTCTTTTTCTTGTCTTCATCTGGTTTTTGTTTTTTAAGTTCGTCCGGTTTCTGCTTATCCACAGGAGTCGCATGAATATCCCACGGTTGGGTCACATCCCACAACGCTTTATATTCCAATATCGTTGGATAGTAGTAAACAGCCTCCGGCTGGATGCCTTTAGCAAAGTCTCCCGTGTCCCATTCACCATTTCCATTTGTGTCATTGATTAGTCGGGCTGCATATTTTCCCGGATTCAGGAAGTAGAAATCGACCATTCCGTCCTCTTCCACTCTCCGCTTACGGACCACCTTGTCCTGGGCGTCAAGCAATTCGACAAAGGCCAGTGAATCTGCTCCCGTCACATTGAAATGAAGTGTGAAATATTCATCTTCACTACGCACCTTGAATCCTTGTTTTATCTTATCGGTAAACAATCCGTATATTCCGTGGAAGGCAGTCGAGTCTACCGAGAATTCATATTCCAATGTCGGTTCCCAGTCATAATACAGATTAAACTTCTTCAGATTCACTGAATCCTGCTCAAATTCGAATGGTATATCTTTCCAGAGCGTATCTACTTTTTGCCGCAGATGTATGGCAGCAGTGTCGAAGCTGGCTATCGGTTCTTCAAAATTCAAAGAAATAGATCCGTATACATCCATTGACGAAGGGGCACTAACATTCACCGGCAAGAATTTCGTCGGTTCGGGTTCATCCTCTTCCCCTTTCTTTTTCTTCTTTTTCTTTTTGTCCTTATCCGGCTCCTCTTTCTTATATTTCTGCTTCGAAACAAGGTTCAGCGTATCCGTACGGGGCACTAGCTGATTCAAGGTATCCGTATAAAGATAAGTCAGACTCATGGCCAGCGTATCCTGCTTGAAGAGCAGAGAATCTTTCACCCAATAATGGATCGTATCGTTCCGCTGATTCTTTTCGATGACAAAAGCATCCTTTTCATCGAAGTTCAAACCTTTCAGGACAGGCAGAGTGTCCGCTTTACCGGCAAAATAGAAAGTAAACTTTTGAGGAACCAGTCTTTCCGACTTGATAAGATATTGCGAATAGTTGAGCTCTTTAAAAGCACGGAGGATGACATCATCCGGCAGATAATGCATATATGTCTTCTCAACAATCGTGTCGTAAGTCAATGAGTCCACCCAAGCCGTATCCATGCGGATGCGTTCTTCCATGCGGGGAATAATCAACGAATCGTGGAAAGCGATCATCTCACTCTTCTGGTTGAAGGTAAAATTCTGGTCGGCATCCATCAATCCATAGATGCGATATTTGCCGGGAGCTACACCACGGATGGAGAAACGTCCACGGCTGTCTGTACGTGCCACACGGTCGAAAGGCAATTTGTTGAAAGCCGAATCGTTCAGGTTGGAATGTAGTCCGACAAGCATACCTTTAATAGGCTCCAGGTTAGAGGCATCGAGCATCGTTCCTGCTACTTCCATCGTATCGATTTCCGTACCGGTAGAGAACGTAAATGCAAAGTTACCCAACGGATTACCTTCATTATTGTCGACAATTGCATCCGAGAAGTCAATCGTATAGGTCGTGTTCGGCTTCAGAGAGTCGAGCAGGTTGATTTGTATTCTCTTGCCGGAAGCCTTGATTTCCGGTTGCTGTATCTGGGGAGGGGAAACAACGACTTTCTCGGTCGCTTTCTCCAGCTTGATAAACTCGTCGAACATCAAAGAGACTTTAGTCCTTTTATTATTCAAAGCCCCCGCCTCCGGAGTACTGCCGATGAAACGGGGCGGCGTCTCATCGTATGGTCCACCGTCCGGCCGTCCAATACTGGCGCAGGAATATAACATCGCCCCCAGCGTTACTACCGGAAGCACCTTGCGAACTATTTGTTTTATCTTTTGATTCTCAAATTGTAACATGCTGCAAAAATAAGCGTTCTTATTCAATAAACACCACACTTTCTAGCTAATTTATTAAAAAAGGAAAGGGTGACTTAAGGTAATAAACAATATTTGCGACGTTTTTATTTTTTTCCTGCTAATATAATTAGTTTTATTGCCTAAAGAGATTACCTTTGTTGCCTAATCTTTTTTCGTTTAACTATAGTTATACGCAAAGATAACTATAGTCTCCCTTGCGTATAACTATAGTCATACGAAAGGGAAACTATAGTCAAACGAAGTAAGAATAACGAATGAAACAAATCCGCGCAGGCAATCGGATAGATAAAAGTGCCGATATAAAACAATTCTGATTATGAGTATACATTACGACCTTTACGACACGCCCGACATTCAGAAGAAAGGCGAAGAACAACCGCTTCATCCCCGTGTTGTTTTCAACGGGACGATCGATCAGGAAGAATTTCTGGATCGTGTTCACAAATTCACCGGAATAAGCCGTAGCCTACTGGTAGGTGCCATGCAGTCTTTCCAAAATGAATTGCGAGATTTGCTTGCAAACGGATGAATTGTAGAACTGGGTGACATCGGATATTTTTCCGTATCTCTACAAGGACCTCCCGTAATGAAAAAGAAAGATGTGCATGCACAATCCATCAGCTTGAAAAATATCAATTTCAGGGCAGGCAAACAGTTCAAGAAAGAAGTGGGCCAACAAATGAGACCGGAGCGCGGAGCATCGTTCACCCGCCCTCACGGGAAAGGACGCAGTGAAGAAGAATGTCTGACACTAATCAATAAACATCTCCAACGATTTCCCTGCCTGACCCGTGCAGATTATTGCCGAATGACAGGACATGACAAACAACGGGCGATCAATGAGTTAAATACCTTTATCGAACGTGGATTATTGATCCGTTATGGAGCGGGTAAACTGGTAGTATATGCGAAAAAGACAGAAGAGTAAATAATCGGAAAATGAGATAGCATTATTATAATCTTATTTTCGCACAAAAAGTATGACACATTTTGTTTATTTAATGTAAAGCAGTAACTTTGCGCCCGAATTTAAACGTTGTACAACATATATGAAATATTTGTCTTACATAATAGCTTTATGGGTGTTGTTATTATCAACAGCTCCTTGCTTTTTGAAAGATGAATGTTTATTCCAATGCAAAAATGACACGCAGGAGGAGACATCCACTGATGACGACGGATGTTCCTGCACAGATTGTTGCTGCTCACCTTTCTTGCATTGCAACACCTGTACAGGCTGCCCTGCGCCCAAACTGTTTCATTCGCCATTTGTCACAATGATTCAGCTCAATGATCCCCCCCTTTCGTTTTACAAGGAGAAACTGATTCCGCAGTTCTCATCTTCTATCTGGCAACCACCCAAGATAATGAATCTTTAATCATTTATTTAAGAATATCTTTTCAATGGAGATATAACTATTTATTTAATTCACGATGGCGAAGATTACACTTCACCGTAGGTTTGCTGCGTATTTATTCATACTGTGAATAAGTGTGCAACGGTAAATTATCAATAATAAAAATATGAACATAAGAATTATAACACTAGCAATAGTTACATTGCTGGTGCAAAACGCATGGGCGCAAAACACATTTAAAGCAATCGTTAAAGACGGAAAAAACAAAGAGATATTGATTGGCGTAAACGCTGTTCTTAACAAAACAACCAATGGAGCCAGCTCGGATGAGAACGGAATAATCACTATATCAAACATACCAAACGGAGTGCAACATATTACATTCAGTTATCTAGGGTATGAGTCTGAAACAAAATCATTTTCGTTCCCCCTCTCTTCAACAGCTCCGGTGGAGATTTTCTTAGAGCAAGATGAAGAAATGCTGGAAGAAGTAATTATTTCATCGACCAGAGGAACACGAAGCATCCAAAATATACCTACCAGGGTTGAATTCATCTCCAGTGAAGAGCTTGGAGAAAAAGGAAGTATGAAACCGGGAGATATCCGTATGTTGCTGAACGAAAGTACAGGTATCATTACACAACAAACATCTGCAACATCAGGAAACGCAGCTATACGCATACAGGGTTTAGACGGCAGATATACGCAGATATTGAAGGACGGATTCCCCGTTTTTGCAGGTGCGGCAAGCGGACTGGGACTATTACAAACTCCTCCCCTCGACTTGAAGCAGGTTGAAATTATCAAAGGCTCTACCTCTACCCTATACGGTGGCGGAGCAATAGCCGGATTAATCAACCTCATCTCAAAAACTCCCGAAGAGAAGAGAGACTTAAGCCTGCATCTCAACGGGACATCAGGTAAAGGCTTGGACGTAAGCGGATTTTACGGACAACGATTCAATAAGGTCGGTACAACAATCTTCGCTTCTTATAATAGAAATTGGGCTTATGACCCTTCGGATACCGGTTTCACGGCAATCCCCCAGTTTGACAGGTATGTCTTTAATCCTAAATTATTCCTCTATTTAACGGAACACACGCAGATAAGCATAGGGCTTAATGCCATGTTCGAGGACCGCTTGGGAGGAGATATTGAATATATAAAAGGAAAAGGAGACGACACCCACTCTTATTTCGAGAAGAATAAGACACAAAGACATTCTACCCAATTAACCTTCGGGCACAGATTGAATGAAAAAGACAGATTGGACTTTAAGAATAGTGTTACTTATTTCAAAAGAAACATAGGCGTACCAAGCTATTCTTTCGAAGGTGTTCAAGTATCTACATTCAGCGAACTATCATACACACATACGAATCAAAAAACAGAATGGGTAGCCGGACTGAATTTGTGGACGGACAAATTTGATGAAAAGAAACTGACCGATTTTCAACCAAGAGACTATAACCAAACAATACTGGGAACTTTCGTACAGAACAACTGGGAAGCGACAGAATGGCTTAACCTGGAAACAGGATTACGAACGGATTATGTTCCTGATTATGGAACTGCCATACTTCCACGCGTCTCCGCCCACTTCAAGATTACTGACAAATTTTCCTCCCGACTCGGAGGAGGGTTTGGCTATAAAGCACCTACTATCTTTACAGAAGATAGCGAAAGGCTTCAATACCAGCACGTATTACCGGTCGACAAGGATAAGAATAAATTGGAAAGAAGTTACGGGTTAAATATAGACTTTAATTATGCGACTTCCTTCTGTGACGGCAACATTACATTCAGCATCAACCAATTATTCTTTTATACCTATCTCGACAATCCCCTCCTGCTACAATCAACAACAGACGGTCTGTACAGACTCAACAACATAACCGGCCATACAGATAGCAAAGGCGGAGAAACGAATGTAAAAATCGGATATAAAGATTTCCATCTATATTTAGGATATACATTTACCGATACCGGCACGAAAGAAAACGGTATAAGACAAGAGAATATATTAACTCCCAAACACCGGTTGAACAGCATTTTGATGTATGAGGTAGAGGACAAATGGAAAATTGGTTTAGAGGCATATTACTTTAGTCCGCAGAAATTAGGAGACGGACTGAAAGGGAAACAGTATGTGGTATGCGGCTTTATGATTGAGAAAATATGGGAAATGTTTTCTTTATATGCCAACTTTGAAAACTTCACGGATAGACGCCAAACCCGTTTTGACACGATATACACAGGCAGTATATCCAATCCTATATTCAGGGATATTTATGCACCGCTTGACGGTTTCGTTATGAATGCCGGAATTAAATTAAGATTTTAGGTTACAAAACATTTTCCATAATAATAAGAAATGAGGAATCCTGCACTAAACTTTTTTATTTAGTGCAGGATTCTCTTATATAGTTATAGAAAAAGAATCTATAATGTACCTATTAGAGTTGTTCTATCTCTTCAGCAGACAATCCTGTAACCTGCATAATAGTATCAACAGGAATATTGAGAGATTTCAACTTACGGGCAGTGATTGTTTTTTCTTTTTCGATACCTTTTTCGATACCTTCCTCAAGCCCTCGTTGTCGTCCTTCTTCAAGCCCTCGTTGTCGTCCTTCTTCAAGTCCAAGCTGGTGTCCTTCTTCATGCCCTTCTAATTTAGCAGTACTCAACACATCATTCTGTATCATTACCGCATCTATATGGCGATCGTATGCCAGCTTTTCAGCCTTATCCATATTATAATAAACCAGTTTCTTACGAGCCTCTTCAAGTCCGGGTGCCTTTGTATCGGGACGTATGCACCCTGTCTTCAGATATTCGATCCATTCTTCCAGAGGAGTAACAGCTACTTTATTAAACTCATTCACACGGATAAGGAAATATTCTGGAAAGATTTCAGCAGGCAACTTACGAACAATAGCTCCCTGTTCTTTGGTAGTAACTTTCAGATGATCGCCCGTGTGTACACCTAAAAATGTATTCTGTCCATGATAAAGGTAATCACTTCCTTGTCCAATGTCGAAATAAAGAATACTGATAGAATATACTTTCTTTACATTAGAGTAGATTTCACCCAAATCGATATGTTCGGTAATAGTCTTAGCTACTCCATACAGGATTCGTTCCAGATAATAGAGTTCACGAGTATTTTGAACTTCGACAAGAATTATTTCATCTTTACTATTGCGGGCTTTAATATCAACACGATTAAATTTATCATCTTCCCGTTGCTGATTACCTTCACTTTCTAAAATTTCAAGAATATGAATTTCCTCACCTAATAATACTGTGAGGAAACCTTCAAGCACGCCAAAGTTAGCCTTATTGCGTAAAAGGCGCTTGATTGCCCAGTCAAAACGAATATATTTGTCTTTCTGTTCCATAAGAATACGTTTTTAGCAAAGGTAAGCATTATATTGGTAAAAGGGATAAATTTCAGCCAAAAGTATTATAGAATCATACCTCTTATCAGTATATATAGAAATTACTTGTGAAAGTAGTCCTTCCGTTCTATCTTTTTTACATAAAACACCCCAATACAGCAGTATTCTACTTATTAACTAATTTATTAACGCACAATTCTTTTTCAGCTTGGTCATGAATTTCGGAAACCATATCTTTGCATCGTGATCACAAAACAACAATAAAACAGATTAACTAACTATTAAAAAAAGAAAGACTATGGCATTAAAGTATGTTGTCAAGAAAAGAGTTTTCGGCTTTGACAAAACAAAGACTGAAAAGTATGTAGCACAGAATGTAATTACCAATACGGTAAATTTCAGAGATTTATGCAAGGAAGTATCCATGTTCGGTATGATTCCCGAAGGCGCAGTGAAACACGTGATTGACGCACTGATTGATGCGTTGAACACGAACCTCAACAAAGGATTGTCTGTGCAATTAGGTGACTTCGGATGTTTCCGTCCGGGCATGAGTTGCAAAAGCCAGAAAGAGGAAAAAGATGTAGATGCCGATACCGTTCGTCGGGTGAAAATTGTATTTACGCCGGGATATAAATTTAAGGATATGCTGGATAATGTAAGTATTTACAAGACGGAAGGAAACGGCGGCACCTCTTCCGGAAATGGAGGGGGAAATAAACCGGAAAATCCGGACGAAGGCGGTAGCGGTGAGGCCCCGGATCCTGCAGCATAAAACTGGAACAAGGGACCACACATAGAAAAGAACTTCTTCCCATAAAAATGAACCCTAAAAGTTAGACAAAAACTTTTAGGGTTCGCTTAGTCATAGTTACCAGCCTGTATTTTGACCTAAATTAGGATTCTTATAATATTCAGTCTGTGGTATAGGATATAAGTACATCTTATCATCCCAGTTACGTGTTTCAAGCAATTCTTTCTTATAAACAGGCAAGCCGTTTTCCATAGTGATCTTGATGCAATAAATAGCTTTGGTTTTATCACCGATTTTCCAACGGCGGATATCCCAGAACCTATGGTCTTCGAACGCAAGTTCCACTCGTCTTTCACGACGGACGCTTTCAGTAAACGCATTGCCGCTTGTTGTAATGGCAGGCATATCAGCAGCAGCACGCACCTGATTCAGTGCCGCACGTGCAGACAACGGATGGTCATTATCCGTATAATCAGCGTCTTTCCAGGCATCCATTGCTTCCGCATAGTTCAGGAGAATTTCCGCATAACGGAATATGATGAAATGGTGCGGTTTCTTTTTCTCATTGGAAGGAGCTAGAGAAACAGTCTCATTCATATACTTCTTCAAATAATAACCTGTGGTAGTCGCTCCGGTTGTTCCGGCACCGTCTTTTCCTCCTTCATAAGACTGGATGGTCGAGTTCATCCATGTATCGCCATTGCAAAGCACCGTTTTATAGAATCTCGGGTCTCTGCCTTCATACGGATTCTGCCCCGGTGTAATCTGTTCCCAGTCAAAGTCTTTTCCATTAGTCATCTGGAAGGCATCCACCAGGTTCTGGGTGGGCACGTTGCCTGTTTTCCCCTTTTCATAACTGATGGGCAAATTGTTAGCTTCAAAATCAAAGCTTTCCCCATTTCTACGTTCAAAAATTAATTGCGGAGATTTCAATACATCGTTTCCACCATTCTTGTCATACAGAGGATCTACATTCGTCTTCGGCAAACTGTACCAGTTCTCTTTTATGATAGCATAAGCCGCATCGGCAGCCGCTTTCCATTTATCGGCATCCTGTGCGGGATTATGCAACAAACTCGCCGCATAAAGAAGAGCACGGGATTTCAATGCCAACGCTGTACCTTTGGTCACACGTCCCGTCTCCGCCCAAAAGTCCTGATGACTGACAGGCAGAGTTTTGGCCGCGTCACTACATTCGTCACAGATATATTTTATCACTTCATTGAAAGAAGTCTTTTCCACGCCGTTGATTTCATCCAAAGCATACGTACGTGTCAAAAGTGGAATATCACCGTATCGTTTAGCCAGTTCGAACAGATAAAAAGCTCGCAACACCCGTAATTCTTCACGATACATGGTAGCTTTGGCAATGTCTTCTTCATACGTGTCGTTCCAGCGGAAACGCTCCAGTTTTTCCTGTGAATAGTTTTCAAGAAATGAATTGACGGAACGGATAGCTCCATAGCACTTCGACCACATATTATCGACTGCATTGTTGGGACTCCAGGCATTGTTATAAAAGTCGTGAACACTATTATCACTCCAGACATAAACAGAATTATCCGTTGCAGACTCCCTCAAAGCCCCGTCGAGCACTCCGAGATCTCCGGGCAACTGGCTATAAACGTAGGTAGCCAAACCTTTCACATTGCTAAAGTAGGAATAGGCCTCTTCCCTGTCCAAGCCTGTCGATTCGTCCAATTCGAGCAAGCTACACCCCGATACGGATAATAGCAAACCTGTATATAAAAGGATATATTTTCTCATGGTCATTTCACATTTTAGAAGTTAATATTCAACCCGAAATAAACGGAAGTCATATCCGGATAATTGATTTTCAGATCTTCACTGTTCATATACTTCACATGATCGAGCGAAAAAAGATTGTTAGCTCTCGCATATACCTGAATCTTTTCCATTTTCACTTTCTTCGCCCAAGAGGAAGGAAGGTTATAGTAGACATTCAGGTTACGAAGTTTGAAATAGCTACCGTTCTCCAACCACTGTGTACTGTTTCTGAAGTTATTGGCATTATCCAGCGTAGTCAGGCGGGGGACATTTGCGATATCTTTCGTTTCTTCCGTCCAGCGGATTCTGTCGTTCAGATACCAGCTGGAAATATTCGTGTTGTTTCTCAACGGCCAGTATACGCTGGCAGTGTTCAACATCACACTATAATGGGCTACTCCTTGAAACAGAGCATCCACGCCGAAACCTTTATATTCAAATCCCAAATTAATGCCATAATAAATCTCCGGTATGGCAGTGGAATATCCTATCGCCTTCTGGTCATTGTTGTCAATCACGTTATCGCCATTCAGATCCCTGTACTTGACATCACCCGGACGTACTTCCGAGAATTTCTGCACCGGACTGCTCTTTATGTCCGCCTCATCTCTGAAATAACCGATAGCCTCCCAGCCAAAACACTGCCCGACAGGGTAACCTTTTTTAGACAAATAGCTATACGGCTGATATCCCTCACCATTTTCTACGACTTTACTTTTGGCATAGGAGAAGTTGGCTCCGATATAATAGTTGAAGTCCTTGTATTCCTTTTTCCACATGGCAGAGAGTTCCGTTCCTTTTGTTTCCACTTTTCCTGCATTCATCTGCGGAATAGTAACCCCGATTGCCGATGAGATCAGCCCACTTCCGTCAATCAGGATATTAGTGCGCTTGTCATAAAAACCGTCAATAGAAAAAGTCAGTCCCTTGAACAGGCTCATATCCAAACCGATATTATATTTATCCGCAACTTCCAGATCCAGTTGTTCCATTGCCAACACTCCTTCCTTCAGGCTACTTCCGGCAGAAGTATTTCCGGCCTGAAAATAGTAAGCACCGCTTCCTACCCAATATTGCTTATCCATGTCATAATCATAAATATCATATCCGGAGCGTCCGTAAGAAGCACGAAGTTTCAGATAATCAAAAGCAGAAATTTCTTTCATGAAATTCTCGTTCGAAAGTATCCAGGCGGCAGAAATGGCGGGATATGCACGATACTTGTCGTTCTTCCCCAATACGCTGCTGCCAAAACAGTTGGCTACGATATCCACCATATAACGGTTGTCAAAATTATAACCTGCGGTTCCGATGATGTATTGACGGTAACGACTGTTATTAGCCCCTGTCAACGTCATTGATTCTTGACGAAACATAGCACTGGCCGTAAAATCATGTTTATCCCATGTCCGGTGATAATTGACCTTCGCTTCAAAATTGGCATGTATGTATTGATTGGCCAATCCTTTGTTGCTGATTTCCAGTTCATCGTTAGGATTTCCGTAATTCGTGTAAATCGGTTCTCCGTCTGTGCCTTTTTCAATGGTCTGGTACATAAAACTTTTCTTGGCTGTTTCCTGATAGGTCGCATTATTATCATAAGCAATAGCGAGTTCCGCACTCAACCCGCGAGTCAATACAGACAAATCCTGCACCAACCGCAAATCCGCCTGCAACATACGCTGATTCAGTTTATAATAACCGACGTCCGCCAGATTGGCTATCGGATTTGTTTTCAGCACATTGTTACTGCCCCAGAATCCATTCTGTGTCTGCACGGGAAATGCGGCGGACGGGGTGTTGAAAATCTGTTCAAACAAAGTAGCTTCCGATGTGGTGGGACGCTTGGTCTCTCGCAGCATACCGAGCATACTCAATTTCAATTTTGTCGCGTCCGTAATATCCACATCCAGATTCATGCGAAGATTGAGGAAGTATTTCTTCATCTGGGAGTTATAGCGATCTGTATAATCAGTGTACTTGCTATTCAGCAGTCCCATATCGTTTTTGTAATTGAGGACACTGAAATAACGAAGCCGCTTGCCACCTCCGCGGAAAGTGATGTCCAGTTGATGACTGGTTGTATGATTGCGTAACGCTTCTTTCTGCCAGTCCACATTCGGATAAAGATCGCTATTGCCTCCGGACAGGAAAGAAGCCTCATCCATGTCCGGTTGCAAGCCATCATATCTCAATGCTTCATTACGGGCTTTGGCATAGGTATAAGCATCGGCAAATTCCGGCTGATTAACAGGTAAGCCTAAACCAAACTTGTAGTCTACTTTTATATCCTTCTGGTTATATATACCGCGTTTGGTAGTTATCAATACCACTCCGTTAGCGCCTCTGCCTCCCCAAAGAGCAGTAGCAGCACCGTCTTTCAAAACGGATATTGATTCTATTTCCGAAAGGTTGATATATTCGAGAGGGCGTGCAAAACCATCTACTACAAATAAAGGTGTATCTCCATTCAAAGAACCGCGTCCCCGCACATTGAGACGAGATTTATCTGTGCCCCAACTAGTGTTCTGCATCACACTCAATCCCGGCAACAGGCCATAAATGGCATTGTAAGGACTAGTGGTAGCATTTTTATCTAATTCATCCGAATAAATGGTAGAGACAGCCTGTGTCTTCCGTAATTCGGTGGTCGTCTGTGTGCCCAGATCGATTACCTTATCTTGTCCTTCATTATTTTGCGCTATACCCGTAGTGGCAAATGCCAACGAGAAAGCTACGATATAAAGTGATTTATTCATAATCATTCTTCTTATTGTTCAACGATTTGATTATTACCAACCCGGATTCTGAATCAATCCATATTTCTTGTTTATCTCATCTATAGGCAGAGGCAACAGGAAATACTTGTCGTTCCACTTTTCAGGTTTTGCATACTGACGCGTTTCCGCCATTGCATGAGATACGGCATAAGAAAAGCCGCTTGGCTCACCGGCCGCTTTTTTAATAATCAGACGTGACAATTGTCCGGTAAATATATCTGCGCGTTTCCAACGTACCAGATCGAAATAGCGTACTTCTTCATAGCCGAATTCAATGGCTCTTTCGCGTAATATCGCTTCACGCAACGGTTTGCCAGCCGGAACATCTGTTGCCGAAATCGCAGGCATACCTGCACGCAGTCTGGTTTTATTCAGATAATCATAAGCCGTATTGCCAAACTCATCACGGACTTCCGCCTTATTCAATTCATTCATCGCTTCGGCCATATTCAGATAAACCTCCGGAAGGCGGATCAACGGACAAGAATAAAATTTGCCATTCACTTCGTCATTGAAGTTTCGTATGAATTTTCTCATGGCAACCCCATTGTAACTCATTCGTCCGTCTTTATAAGGCGCCTGGGTGGCTCCTTCATAAATCTGCACTTTCTGGGCGCCCTTAAACTTATCTCCATTCACAGCAACCGTTTCATATAAGCGGATGTCTCTTCTAGGGTTTCCGTCCTTATCAAAGAAAGGGAATTTATTATGGTCCGGATTGTTCCAGTCGAATTCTGTTCCGTCTTTCATCTGAAACATATCGACATAAGTCAATGTAGGAGAAGCAACTCCATAACGCACCTGGGCAAACGGAAGCTTTCCCGTAGCATAAGTGGTGAATCTTCTGGAAGAAATCAAGACTTCACCGTTATGGCGATTGAAATATCCTGCTGCAAAATCATCGCGGGGATTACCTGTATTCACCAGTTGATAAGCGTCCGAGTTCTTTTTATTAGCCCGCATAAATTCTAATCCGGCATCCAACGCCTTCTGCCACCTGTCCGGTGAATAGTTACCATACCAGGTAAGGAATTGAGACGAAGCATCTCCTTCCAGATAGGGTTTTTCAGCATTAAATAAAGGACTCGCCACAAACTGAAGCACCCTGGACTTTAACGCTAAAGCAGAAGCAGCTGTCATTCGTCCGTCATTATCTGCATTCACCTGCCAAGGCAGTACAGAGGCTGCCGCATCCAGTAATCCAACAATCTTCTGTACGGTTTCTTCCACTGTCATACGAGGAAATTTCATCGCATCTTCTGCCGTATATGCATGGTCTATCCACGGCATACCACCATAATAACGGAGCATTTGAGAATAATGATAGGCAATGATTACTTGCGCTTCCGCTTTTCCTATCGCTTTCTCATCCGCAGTCATATCCGGCACTCTATCCACATTCTCAATGTAAATGTAGGCTCTTCGAATACCATAAACCGGCCCTACTCCTATCGTAGCACTGGCGACATCCAACCGATATGGAAGATGTTCCAGATATGTATTTGTTCCGTCCACTGTTCCTGTATAGAATTTAGGCGCTCCCTTTTTCGTCCAGTCACCCAGATCGGTTAGCATTTCCAGAACGCCATATCCCAGACGTCCTTGCATCGGCAGATAATCCGGTAGGGAATGATAAGTTTCCGCCAGTGCCTGCTCAGCATATACCTTTTTGTTAAAAACAGAATCGATATTCTGTTCGTTACTTATCGGCTTATCCAGAAATTTCTCTCCAAATTTAAGGTCTTCGCACCCTATCAGTGTCAATACAGAGAGAGAAAGACAGCCTATATATTTTTTATAGTTTTTCATTGTCAGCACTATTAAAAGGTTAGATTAATACCTAAATTATATATTTTAATGATAGGGTAAGAATCCGCATTATTCGGATTACATTCAGGGTCCATGATGTCAAACTTATCAAAGGTCAGCAGATTATAGCCTGTTAGTTTTATACCTAACTGCTGGATACCCAGTTTCTTCAACATCTTCTTATCTGTGAAGTTATATCCTATTGTCACATTCTTCAGCTTCAAATAAGAGCCGTCTCGCACCCACAAAGAGGAGGAACGCATATTATAGACTGCATTTGTCTCTGTAAACCGCGGTGTAGTAGCTGTATTAGCCGTTTCCGGTGTCCAGCGCGTATCTGCATGGAACTGCATCAAACCACGGATTTTACCATTACCAAAAGGTTCTCTGAAAGCTCCGTCCAGCAACAAAGAGCGTTGTGCAGCACCAGTCCAGTTCATCGTCAGGAAAAAGCCTTTGTAATTGATGCCATAATTCAATCCGAATGTATAAGCCGGACGAGTCGGGTTTCCAATGATAGTCTGGTCGTCGGAAGTAATTTCCTCATCACCGTTCAAATCCCGGTATTTCACATCACCCGGTTTCACGGACACACCCGGATCGGGCAGACCTGCTACCAGTTTGCCGTTCTCTCCGAAGTCCGCTTCTGTATAGAAACCGTCCGCTACATACCCGAAGAGTGTTCCGACCGGATTTCCTGTCCGCCACATATAAGGTTCATTAGGCTCAACCTCGTCTTGGAAAATAATCTTATTCTTTGAATAGGAAACGTTTGCCTGAACATTATACTGAACCTGCCCAATCTTGTCATTCCACCTCACTTCTACCTCATATCCACGGTTTTTCACTTTACCCATATTTACGGCAGGTAGAATTGATGAAGTCAACCCCGTTAATAAAGGTACTGTCTTACGATTGATGAGAATATCCTTACGTTCTTCGAGGAAATAGTCCAAAGAGATTTTCAGACGGCTCTTCAAGAAATGAACGTCCAATCCATAGTTCTGTTTCAGCGCAGTTTCCCAAGTCACGTTCGGATTACCCAGACGCTTCTCCAATGCACCCAGAATTAACGCCTTACTGTTATAACCAAAGTTGAATCCATACTTATTGTTATTCCATCCGTCTACTCCGCTCAGATTCACATCATAAGAGTCCGGCAGGAATAAGAAGCGGTTATTTCCAAGATTGTCATTTCCGACCAAGCCGACAGAAGCACGGAATTTCAGATAATCAACCACCTTCTGTTTTTTCATGAAGGCCTCTTCCGACAGGATATAACCGATGGAACCGGCAGGAAACGCACCGAATCTCTTACCCGGAGCAAAATTCTCAGAACCATTATAACCGAAGTTAACTTCTGCCATATAGCGGGATTTGTAATCATACGTCAGACGGCCTACAAAACCGATGTAAGCAGACGGTACTCCCACCCATTGAGCGGGATAGTATTTCTTACTCTGATTGTACAAGAACAATCCCCCGACATTATGAAAACCAAACTTACGGTTATATCTCAAGCTTGCTTCCAGATACCAGTCTCGTGCCCGCGAGGAAGTTTCCTCATATTGCAAGCTCTTATTTTCTCCTTTGATCTTATAAACAATATTCTTGTTGAAATCTGGCGAATCATAACCAAGTGACGGATCTTCCAAAGAAGATTGATAGAAAGGCATAAATTGTTCCACTTGCCCTTTACGCTTTTTGGTAAAACCATAACTCGTATTATAAGCACCTTTTATTTCCGCCGACAATCCTTTGGTTATGAAGTCCAACTTCTGATTCAACAGAAGGTCCAGATTCATCGTATTATTAATAGCAGTTGAGTAACCCGTTCCATAACATTTAGGCAAAGCACTGTTGCCCAGATTTATTTTATTATCAAAACGTTCCTCGGGGGTAACTATGAGTTGTCCGTCAATTACACCCGGACTACTGAACGGAGTTGTCTGATTAATCAGTGTCCAGATCGAATTAGTCGCATCATTAATCATCGGCTCATTCCGGTTACCTACAATGCCGCCGATACCAATCTTCAGCGTGGTAGTCTTAGTTACATTAAAGTCTAAATTCGCACGATAATTGTATCTTTTGTATTTATAATTATTATCATACCCCACTCCTTCAAACTGTTTCAACAGACCATTCTGATATAAGAAACCTAAAGATATGAAGTAACGTATATCCTTTGTTCCTCCGGAAATATTCAGGTTATGCTGTGTCTGCATAGATGTTTTATTAAGCAGATACTTTCTCCAGTCGATACTGGGATACATAATAGGTTCATCATTCAATCTGAACCGTTCAACTGCATAATTATTGAACACCAAATCGTTCTCAGTAGCATTTGGTTTGTCATTTGTTATAATCTCGTTTCTTAAAGTAGCATACGTATAGCTGTCTGCCATTTCAAGCATACGGGTGGGCATCTGGATACCAACTGAAGAATTTACGGAAATTTTCGCTTTGCCTTCCTTACCACGACGTGTAGTCACCAAAATTACGCCATTTGCACCACGCACACCGAACACGGCAGTAGCAGAAGCGTCTTTCAGAACCGTCACGCTCTCTATTTCATTCGGGTCCATTTGATAAAACGAACGTTCTATACCATCCACCAAAATCAAAGGAGAGGAAGCACTTTCTGTCAAGGACCCCACTCCGCGAATAAACACCTTAGGGTCTTCCTGTCCCGGCTGACCGCTAGTCTGGACGGATGAGAGTCCTGTAATCTGACCCGCCAGGGAATTGGCCACACTTGCATTCGGCGAACGTATCAACGCTTCATTGTTTACAGCAGAAATAGCTCCTGTCAGAGTTTCTTTCTTTTGTGTACCATAGGCCACAACTGTAACTTCCTGAAGTTCATTGGCCGTTTCTTTTAAAATAATTTTCAGTTGTTTGCGTCCATTTAATGGCACTTCTTGAGGTTCATATCCCATGAACGAAATTTGCAGAACAGCTTTTTGAAGATTGCTTACTTTTAAATGGAAAACACCATTCATGTCAGTAATAGCACCGTTGGCCGTGCCTTTTTCCTTTACATTGGCACCAATCACCTCTAAGTTAGATTCATCCAATACAGTTCCCGTTACTGTATTTTGCGCCCATGCCAAGAGCGAACAACACATAAGCATTAACGTACTGATGCACCTCTTGCATCTTTTTAGTCTCGTCAGTTTGTTCATAATAATAAATTTAAGAATTTGAAATAGGTTTGTTAAAAACACTCGCCACAAATTAAGTGATTGTAATAGTTTTTAAGATACAATTATCATACTAAAAATGGACAAAATAGTACAAAATAAGAAATAAAAAGCATTAAAATTAGCTGTATTACTCATAGTATCAGGATGTCACGCTAGAAAAATACAGCCTATTCATCGTTTCTTCTTGACTTTACCATACTCGAGAGGTGATACTCAAAAAGTTAATTTACCAAGTTCTTCTTTCACCGTAAATCTATGCCAACTCCACATACCATTACCAGACTCCATTGAATAGTTCATAAATAAATTAAAATTGAACTATTGACATACCTATTAGACTTATTATTCTCCTTTATTAATCAAATTATTCCCTATCTTTGACTCCCGAAATTCAAACCTAATACAAAAACCCATGAAGAAACAACTACTCTCTTGCTGCTTGGCTGCATTGGGACTGACAGCAATTCAAGCACAAAGCTTCAATGAGTGGAAAGACCCGGAAGTGAATTCCGTAAACCGCTCCGCTATGCACACTAATTACTTTGCTTACGCATCGGCTGATGAAGCTAAAGCCGGCATTAAAGAAAATTCAACGAATTTCATGACCCTGAACGGTCCGTGGAAATTCAACTGGGTAAGACATGCAGATGCACGACCGACCGACTTTTATCAAACTAATTTCAACGACAAAGGTTGGGATGACCTTCAGGTGCCTGGCGTTTGGGAGTTGAACGGTTACGGTGATCCTATCTATGTCAACGTAGGATATGCCTGGAGAAGCCAATTCAAAAACAATCCTCCGCAAGTGCCGACAGAAAACAATCACGTAGGCTCTTACCGGAAAGAAATCATCCTTCCCGCCGACTGGAAAGGCAAAGAGATTTTTGCGCATTTCGGCTCGGTAACTTCCAACATGTACCTTTGGGTGAACGGACGTTACGTAGGATATAGCGAAGACAGCAAACTGGAAGCCGAGTTCAACCTGACCAACTACCTGAAACCGGGTAAAAACGTGATTGCCTTCCAGGTATTCCGCTGGTGCGACGGCAGTTATCTGGAAGATCAGGACTTCTTCCGCTACTCTGGCGTAGGACGTGACTGCTATCTTTACGCACGTGACAAGAAATACATCCAGGATATTCGCCTCACTCCAGATTTGGATAGCCAATATAAAGACGGTACGCTGAACATAGCCGTTGATCTGAAAGGAAGCGGCACAGTTGCCTTGGACTTGACAGATACTCAAGGTAACAGTGTAGCAACTGCCGACCTGAAAGGCTCTGGCAAATTAAACACTACCCTATCCATCTCCAACCCGGCCAAATGGACTGCCGAAACGCCTAATCTCTACACGCTGACCGCTACACTGAAAAACG